>Ga0210405_10005301_pt1 | contig 11836 bp, 8 predicted proteins | sample IncBWH11MmetaG_FD_155492 | JGI IMG/M metagenome (GOLD analysis project Ga0210405, IMG submission 155492) | Forest soil microbial communities from Barre Woods Harvard Forest LTER site, Petersham, Massachusetts, United States - Inc-BW-H-11-M | ecosystem: Environmental > Terrestrial > Soil >... | reverse complement strand
GCAGCTGAATCTTCAAGCGCTCCGTGATAGAGATATTCTTGGCGACACTCATATCCCAGTTGAAGGTGTTCGGCAAACGCAGAACGTTTTTGCCGATGTCTCCAAACGTGCCAAAGATGGCCGCATTGTTGCAGCTTGTGGCCGGAGGCGTGCACCCGGTGGTGACTTTGGTGGGCTGAAAGGCCGCAAGGTTGAGCCAGCTGACGCAGTTCGCCGTCGTACCACACGTCGTCGAGCTATACGGGTCCACTCCCGCAATAAACGTCCCGCGATCGTTGCCTATGCCCGTGCCGGAGAGTTCTGTACCTTGCAGGACGGTGATGGGACGGCCACTGGAGGCCGATACGATTCCTCCCAGCTGATAGTCCCCGAGCAGGTGGCGCATCAACGAGCTGTGACCGCTGAGACTTGGAGACTGCCAAACGTAGGAACCGGTAAAGATATGGGTGTGGTCGAAACTCGACGGCCCATAGTCGAACTGGTGCCGGGCTCGATTGTTCAGCGGGAGTGTGGAGTAGCCGGTATCAAAACCGGTGACGCCTTCGCCAAACGGAAGGTCATCGAGACTTTTTGAGTAAGTGTAATTGGCCAAAAGTGTGAAGCCATGCGACATGCGCCTTTCGACGGAGGTTTGCAGGGCGTTGTAGTTTGCATTGATGTCGTTGATATCGGCCTGAACGGTGGTGGAAAAAGTGTTGGGCTTGAATAGTGCGCCGCTGAGGTTGGCGTTGCCCTGGCAGGACGCGACCGTGCCTCCGGTGGCTTCGCAGACCGTGAGGTTTGCCTGGCCAACGTTGGCCTTGCCGTTGCAGGGTACGTTGGAAGTGGGGGCAGTGCACGGAACGCCCGCGTTGTAATACTGGGTCTCGAGGATGTGCAGGGTTCGCGAACCGACATACGCCACGCGCACCAGAAAGCCCGCGGGCAATTGACGCTCAATAGTCAGATTCCATTCATAGACCGTCGGAACGTGGTAAACGCCGCTGGGGTCGTAGGTAACGGCAATCTCGTTGAACGGCGGATTGTAGGCAAAGTTCGTGGGCGCCGGGAACGGGCTTGGAAACTTTGGATAGGAAGTGGCTTGCGCGCCAGAGCACTTCAGAGCCACCTGCGTGGCCGGCAATGTGCAAAGCGGATCGCTGAAGGATCCAGCTGTCGAGCCCGGAGTGGGCGAGCTGTTGCCAGCGGTGGAAAGGATGAACTGGGGGCTGAAGGGCCATTCATCCACGAAGCGGTTGCTCAACATGCCCTCCGCGCGCGTGTCGTAGAAAATTCCCGCTCCGCCGCGGACGCTGGTTTTGCCGTCGCCGAAAACATCATAGGCAAAGCCAACGCGCGGAGCAAAATGGTTGAGGCTGGAATTCAGCGCGTTCTTCGGCATCTGTGGATCGCTGATGCCATTCTGGGGTGAAAAAAAGATGCCCGGCGGCGCGTTGGGATACACCTTGGAGGTGACATCAGCCGCCATGGCCGTGGGATTCACCTGCGCCCAGCGGTCGCCATTATCGCTCCAGGGAAGAGCTGGCTCATAGCGCACGCCAAGATTCAGGGTCAGGCGTCCGGAGATGCGGTAGTTGTCCTGGATATACAAAGCGGGGAATTTGTCGCGGTTGGCCTTAAACTCACCAGCGCCTTGCTGAAAGGCATAACCATTTCCGGAAGGGCCACCATCGCACATGGCTCCCATTAGAAAGTTCTGGTAGGCAGGAAGACCAGCGGGCTCGCCGAGATAGGTATCTTGGGTGCAGAAGTTGACGATGCCCGGCTGGTTGAACTGGTTGTTCAGGTCTACCTGGCTCCACTCGATCATGCCTCCGAAGTGGATGTCATGCTTCCCTTTCTCCCAACTGACATCGTCCGCATAGGTGAAGTTGTTTCTGGTAAAAATGCCGGTCGGATTGTCGCCGAAGCTGAAACCGTTCTGCACGCCGATTCCCTGAATGGCGCTCGGTGTGGGTTCAAAGGGGAGAGGAGCTGTTTGAAACGTCGTTAAGTTTGCGGCGTTAGGAGCCGGGCCTCGAGTGGAGACTTCGCGCGAATAGCTGGCGCGGAAGTCGTTGACGATGCTTGGCGAGAAAATGTGCGTTTCGTGTATCAGAGCGTTTTGGGCCACGATGGAAAAGGTGGCGTCAGTGTAGGCGACGAGCTCGAGCGGGTTGAATACGGGAGCCTTGGTAAAGCGGTCATATTCGTAACGGCCGGTAATCTTGTCGTTTTTTCCGAAGGAATGGTCGAGCCTGCCCATCCCGGAATCGTAGTTCTCGGTGTCGGGTTTGGAGAAAGCCACGGTGGGATTCGAGCCTGTAGGTATAGGGCCAGCCAAGCTGAATTTTGCAGAACTACCCAAGTACGTTCCTGTAGTGGGGTCGATTCCCAACATCTTTGCCACACCGGGGTCGATGGTTCCGGGAGTGCCGCCGGGACCGCCCGTCGCCAAAAATTTGGTGATGTCCGTCTGCCCTACAACGTGTGAGCTTCCGAGGACGAGATTGCGAAACGTGGTGCGCTGGTAGCCGGCAAAAAAGAATGTTTTGTCGTGAATCACCGGGCCGCCGACGGTGCCGCCGAACTGATTGCGCTTGATCTGATCTGGCGTGGTGGGCGTAGCAAAAAAATTCTGCGCATTGAAGATCGGATTGCGCACAAATTCAAACGCATCGCCGTGGTAGCTGTTGGTTCCGGACTTGGTGATGACGTTGACTACGCCGCCGGCGTTCTCGCCATACTCGGCGCTATAGTTGCTCGTTTGTACGCTGAACTCCAGGAGTGCGTCCGGGAACGGAAAGGGCTGGTTGACGTTGGTGTATTCGTCGACGTAGTTGCCGCCGTCGAGTTGGTAGCTAATGCTGTCTTGTCGTGCGCCGTTCGTGGAATACGTCACGGCGCCCGGAAACGTCTTCGTGGCGCCTTGATCCGCGCCGCCGTTGGGGGAATTGACGGCCCCGGCGACCAGCAGCGTAAGTTGCGCGGCGTTTCGGCCGTTTAACGGTAATTCGGAAATGCGCTGTTGCTCGATGACTTGTTTGAGCGACGATGTCGACGTATCTACTTGCACAGAATTCGTCGTTACAGTGACGACCTCAGTTATCGCGCCCAGCTTCAGGCCCAAGTTCACCGTGAGCGATTGATCGGCGAGCAAGGTAATCCCATTTTCCTTCGAGGTGCTGAATCCTTTGCTCTCAACAGTCAGGTCATAGACCGCGGGTTGTAGCGAGGGAATCACGTAGAGGCCCTCGGTATCCGTCGTGGCCGCGCGAGAAAACCCTGTGCCCGCCTGCGTCGCCGTGACTTGGGCACCCGCCACACCACTCCCCGCTGGGTCAGTGACTCGGCCAAGGATGCTCCCCAAGCCCTGTGCATGCGAAATGAGCGGAGCGAATAGAAGCGCGAAAAAAGCAGTAAGCAGATTCTTCCTCATTTATGCCTTTCCCTTTCGCGGGCCGTCTGAGACTGTGGTCTCAGACATGCCCGCCGGCTGCAGCGCGCCTTGTGCCTCGAACACACGGCTACGCCTTTCGCACCCAAAATCGAACGAGACGCAGCACTCGCTTCCGAGCATCGGTCTTCTAGATAGTCGTTATCAACTACTTGAATGCATCCCTTGAGCGGACATTAGGAGCAGTGTCGCAACCCTGTCAATCTTGAAAATTTAAAGAAGTGGTTTAGCCAGACTAAAATTGCCGTTCTGCCGGACTGAGACACACGGGTAGCGTTTCTCATCGAGCCGGACGCGTTTCAGCCCTGTGATCATCGCGAATGAAAATCTTAGGTATCAGCGATGACTTCAATGAAACGAAAGATGAGTCTGAGAAAGGCGAAGGAACTAGCTTTGCGTGGGCGCTTCGGAAGCGGGCGCCCGCAAGCCCGTCCAATCCTCGGCGTTCGAACGAAAGAGGCGGTTAACATCGCGTTGAATGTCCTCGCGGGTCACTCCACGGCCGTCTTCCGACAGAAGACGATAAGTTTCGGGGAGAATGCGCGCCATCGTCCTGCGCGTGTTGTTCCACTTGTAGATGACTTGCTCAAGGACGCGGGCATCGGAGTGCTGCGGAATGAAACTCGTCCCCAGCATCTCGATGCGTTCGCGAGTAATCTCCTCCACAATCGAAGGATTGTTCATGAACCACCAACAACCGAAGGGCATCAAATTGCTGAACTTTCGCGCATAAACGCAAAGCTCGTGCTGGTTCTCCCGGCTAAGCACACTCACCAGGAAGCGATTGTCCGGAAACTCGCGGCAAAGGTTTTCCAGCGCGAGCATATTCGATCGGCCCACGGCGTCGCCCGCCAATCGCAAATCCGGATTAACCTGTTTGCGCACTCCCATCATGAGCGACAGCGGCAATCGCAATTCGCGGCAAGTTGGAAGCACCGACTCCTTCAGCAGTCGATTCCCAACCGTGTCCTGGGGATATTCGAAAGTGTCGGGCAGAGAGACCGCCATGTAGACGGCTTCCATGCGCTCGTGCCAGTCCATCAAGAAACGCCGCACTTCGGCCGCGGACTTTCCCGACGCTTTCTCGTCAACCTTGTATCCTTGACCGACCAACACCTGCCAATGCTTGGACCAGGTGCATAAAATTCGATCCAGCCGTAACACGGCGCGAAATTGACTATGCTTCACGTCCCCGTTCTTCCAGACCGCGGCTTCTTCCGGATCGAGCGGATCGTTCGTCATGACCACCATGCTGACGCCCGACATCTTAAGCACTCGTTGAACGTGGCTTTCGACGGGTTGCGCTTTGAAGAAGGCTCTTGCCTCGGCCAATCCGGATCGGTCTGTAGGCAATTGGAATGCCTGTAGCACAGCGATCACTCCGCGCGTGGCTTCCGACAAGGGTGTATTTTCGACAAACAGAGTCCGCCAGATGGCATCGGCTTGCTCTCGCTTGGAAAGCGCCCAGTATTGCTGCGGTGTGGTCTTCGAAGATCGAAAGAATTCTGCTTCGAGATAATGATAGGTCAGGAGTTCGTCGATGCCCCACAGCCCAATCTTGCCAAATGCCGGCGGATACAAATGCGTGTGAATGTCGACAAATTGGGTCGCCGTGAGTACATCCTCCACAGCTATAGGAATTTGCTCTTCTGTGAGAGGAACGTCATCTGTGGGGACCGGTCTGCGGCCCTTTGATTTCAGAGACTCGGTTCTCATGCGTTGCACCGGCTTTTATTATTCTTGGGCATTAGGATCCAGCCGTGCCTACGGTTCGCCTATCGTGGACGGTCCTTTGTATGAGGTTAGTACGATGCCACAGCCTGCTATTCGAGCGGTAGCCCTCCACGGGGTCACGAGTGTCGAAGACTACAAAGCGTACAGCGGGGTGTCAAACTGTAAGAATTGAAGATAATCTTAAGCGAAACTTAACGAATGCGATGAGCAATCCTCCGCGGATTGCCGAACACCAAAAATAAGTCGATTTTTCGATTGAATGCAGAATCTGCTAACAGTATTGGCTGAAAAGCATGCGCTAACGGAGCCAAACACGACCTCGCGGTCCAAAGGGGAGAGAATTGGCTCGCTCGCCACGCTCACGCCGGCTCCACGCTCCGCGGCTCTCTCCGCGAGTTAGCACGATGAACTGTTTCCTGGCGAGCCGATAACGTGTGATGAGGGTAGGCAGTGGATATTCGCGGCGCATTGGGAAACTCGCTGGATCTACGTGGCGTGATCGATTCAGTCGAGGTCCCCGGCATCTGCGACGCGAAACACGTTCGATTCATAAGCCCGGAGGCGTGCCGCGGCGTCTTCGGTGAACGCGAGTATGGCTGTGCCGTACTGTGACGGGAGTACCGGGGGACCTGCGCTGACTCAGCTTCTGGTTTCCCAGCTTCTAGTTGGCAGTACTCGCTGAACGCACGAGATGATGGCGCAGTCTTCCCCTTTGCGCAGGATCTGACGAAAAGCCGGCGTTTCTCCAGCCGGCTTCACGAATTACGAATAGCCCGGCCCGCGCGATTTCTTCCCAAGTTCGAGTGGGCTGGACGATTTGGGTCATGAAAACTAAGCGGCCCTGGCATTCGCAGCCGGCTTGTGGCTGCAGCAGACGGAGTGCGGCAGTCCGCCAACCAACTTCACCGCCAGGGAATGGGCGCACGAAGGGCAAGTGGACGACCAATCGCCACCGCACGCTGGGCATTTCTTGAGGATGAGCTGAGCGCCATCCGGCGATTTGCCGTTTACACGCCGGTCGAGGACAAAGCGACATCCGGGGTTGTTGCAGATTAGAAAGCGTTCCATAGGGGTAGCCTCCTTGAGGGCACGGTAGGGATACGTCCGAGTCCTAAAGAGGTCAATACAGTAGATATACCTACAGTCCAGTTCCTACCTAGCTACTGGTAAGCCAAAGGCTGGTCACTTGCTAAGCGGGCGGGAAATCTACTGGCTCTTGCCGAGCAGGATGCCAGAGAGTTAGCGGAGCATTCACCATGGCCTGCGCCCAAAGAACGCACCACTCGTCAGCACGGAATTTGTATAAGATAGCGCGCCGCGCATCGAGACGAAACCGGAAATGAGTCGTCGCGACAGGTTACGTTCCATCCCGGCGCGTCAAGAAAGAGAGTGCTTATGCAATGCAATTTCAAACACAGAAGTTCATTCGCGCAACAGCTTAGCGTGGCGTTCAGTCTGCTGCTCTTCATGGCGCCAAACAGCCTAGCCCAGACTTCGACTGTGGCCGCGACGCCGCCCATGGGTTGGAATAGTTGGAATCATTTTGCGGGAAAAATCGATGACGCAACCGTGCGCGCACAAGCCGACGCGATGGTTTCGGGCGGAATGCGTGACGCGGGATACGTCTACATAAACATCGACGACACCTGGCAGGCAGAGCGCAACGCACAAGGCGTCATTCATGCCAACAGCAGGTTCCCAGGCATGAAGGCACTCGCTGATTATGTCCACGGGAAGGGCCTGAAATTGGGGATTTACTCCTCACCGGGACCGAAAACGTGCGCCAAGTTCGAGGGTAGCTACGGCCACGAAGAACAGGACGCACAAACGTACGCGGCGTGGGGCATAGATTATTTGAAATACGATCTGTGCAGCTTCGGCAAAATCATGGAGGCGGCTGATTCGCCGGAAGCGGCGCACAAATTGATGGTCGATGCCTACGAGAAAATGCACAAAGCCCTGCTGAGAACAGGCCGGCCGATGGTCTACAGCCTTTGCCAGTATGGCGCGGACGCGGTTTGGCGCTGGGGCGCTTCTGTGGCGGAAACGCCTGGCGGACTACGGGAGACATCTCGGACAAATATTCGAGCATGACGCAGATCGGCTTTGGCCAGGCGGGCCTTGCGAAGTACGCCGGACCGGGACACTGGAACGATCCGGACATGCTCGAAGTGGGAAACGGCGGGATGAATTTGGAGGAATACCGGACGCACATGAGCCTTTGGGCTTTGCTGGCCGCGCCGCTTCTTGCAGGGAACGACTTGAGGACCATGAAACCCGAGACGATTGCTCTGCTGACGAATCGCGAGGTGCTGGCAGTCGATCAGGACCGCCTTGGCAAACAAGCAGACCGTGTTTGGGCGGAGGGCACGCAAGAAATTTGGGCGCGCCCGCTAGCGGACGGTTCAAAAGCTATCGGCATTTTCAACCGCTTCGACTGGCCGCAGAACATTGAAATCAATTTCCACGAAGTGGGTTTCAAGGGTGGCGTGAAGGCGCGCGACATTTGGGCCGCCAAAGATCTCGGCGCGCTGCCGAATAGTTACAAAGCGCGCGTGCCGCCGCATGGCGTGGTGCTGCTGCGCGTCTCAGAATAGCGCACGCGTGTCCGCTTGCTACTCCGTCGTTTAGTCGTTGATCGGAAGAATGCGGCGGCTAAACGCCAACGCCGTTGCGCGGCCTTTGGACGCGAACAAATCTGGTATCTTGAATTGGCTCTGATTCGCATTCAATCGCGAGAGTGGTGAGCGGATGATCGGGGGCATCCGTCGGCAACCCCATAAATCGTACGCGAAAGCGATCCTGTTCGAACTTAACCTCATTGCCGGATGCGAAAAGCCGCGCGGATTTTACTTTTGTCATCAGACCTGCCAATGCAACGGTTTCGCCTGGCCAGAAATAAACATGCATGTAAAGTGTGTTGCCCTGCCGCGTGAAGCCGGCAAACTCGGAAGCGTGCACCTGACAACGATCCGTCGTATGAATAGAAGCGCCATTCCGCGACATCCACTGGCCAACGTCCGTGAGAACACGCACCGACTCCTCGGGAATCGAGCCATCCGGCTTCGGACCGATGTTCAAAAGATAGTTGCCGCCATCGCGCGAACAAGAAACCAGATTCCGCACGATAGTCTTGGAGCTCTTCCAATTGTCATCGGCCCGGTGGTAGCCCCAGCTATCATTCAGCGTCATGCAGCTCTCCCACGAACGGCTCCCCTTCTCCGCGACGATTTCCTGTTCGGGGGTTGAGAAATCGCCCGGCAAACCGTTGCGGTTGTCCACAATGATGTCCGGCTGCAGCCCGAAAACCATCTTGTTCATGCGCTCGGATTCCCATTGCTCAGCAGTAAGCGGCCAATCCACGTCGTGCCACAGCACATCGATTTTTCCGTAGTTGGTCATCAGCTCGCGGACGAGGCCGTGGGTATACTCGACGAATCGCTTGCGCGCTTCCGGATCGGTGGCACAGCGTGCGCCATCCGGGTGATGCCAATCCATTAGCGAATAGTAGAAGCCGACGTGCAGGCCTTCGGCTCGCGCCGCTTCCACATATTCCCGCACGAGATCGCGCCCCGGCCCTTGTTGTGGCGCGCAGTAGTTTGTGAGCTTCGTATCGAAATTGCAAAACCCTTCGTGATGCTTGGTGGTCATCACCATGTACTTCTGGCCCGCTGTTTTCGCGAGCTTGGCCCAGGCACGAGCGGCATTCGGCTGCGGCTGAAAGCGTTTCGCCAGCAGTTCGTACTCACTCACCGGGATGCCTTCTTCTTCCATGACCCATTCATGCCGGCCGAGAACGCTGTACAAGCCCCAGTGAACGAACATGCCGAAGCGCGCTTCGTGCCACCACTTCATGCGGCGAACGCGGTCGGCATCCTCTGCTTCGGAAGAAGCTTGTGGCTGCGGCGCTGGGATCGCAGGTTTTCCAAATGCGGCCGCGTTACCGGAAGTAGCAGCGAGCGTGGCGAGCGAAGCGCCCGTGCCCAACAGCCAATCGCGCCGCAATATACGATTTGATCCCATGGCAACTGCCTCCAAACAGAATGGTTCCTGTTTCTGGAACGACCTACGTCGGCAAATCTCGACACAAATCAAGCCGACGCATATTCGGCTACTCCAACTTATTTTTCAAGCTTGAAGATTCTTTCCATTAGCAGCCACTTCTCGCCGGGCTTGGCATTAACGAGCGGCTTTTGAAATCTCCACATCAATTCTTCCCACTCGCGAACCTTCGGATTCTCGCGATCCGCTTTCGCTTTGGCCTCGAAAGAGAATTTCTCGCTTACTTCCATCACCATGAACATGCGCGTGCCAAGCAGATAGATTTCCATGTCTTCGATTCCGGAGTCTTTTATGCTTTTCGTGATCTCGGGCCAGATCTTCTCGTGGTAACGCTTGTACTCGGCGATCAGCTTACCGTCGTCCTTGAGATCCAGCGTTAGGCAATATCGTCTGTTCATTTTGCCTCGACGATGGCCACGGATTTCCCGGCGGCCACCCACTCTTTTGATTTAAGTCTAATCAAGTTAGAGCGCGATCGAGATGAGTATAGCCACCGTCCACGAACACGTGCTGCCCAGTGATGTGCGACGCCTGCGAGGAAATGAGAAACAGCACCATCGCGGCGATCTCACTGGGCTGCGTCATGCGCTTGCCCAGCGGTATTTTCGAGACGATGTGCGCAAGTTTTGCTTCGGGATCAGGAAACGTGCTGACCCACTGCTTGTAAAGAGGCGTGCTCACCTCCGCGGGGACCAGGGCGTTCACGCGAATGCCCGAAGAAAGCAATTCGGCCGCCCAATCTCGCGTAAGCGAAAGAATTGCACCATTCGCCGACGTATATCCGGAAGTACCGCCCTGCCCGGTGACGGCAACCTTCGACGCAATATTCAGAATGCACCCCTGCGATTTCTTCAGCGCCGGCAGAGCGAAGTGCGCCATGTTGTAGTAATGGAAAAGGTTGAGCCGGAGCGAACTCACAAATTTGTCGGGCGTGCCGTTCTCGAGTCCAACGTTGTCGTTGGCCCCCACATTGTTGACAAGAACATTCAGCCGCCCGTACTCCTTCAGCGTTTGTTCGACCGCCCCACGGCAACTTTCGACCGATAAGACGTCCGCGGAAATCATGCTGCAGGTTGCCCCTGCGACCACCAAGTCCATCTGGAGCCGCTTCCCCGCCTCGGCGTCCTTGTCCACAAATACGGGTATTGCGCCCTCGCGGGCGCAGCCGCGCGTGATGGCCTCCCCGATTCCTTTGGCACCGCCAGTAATCAGAACAACCTTGTCTTTGAGCTGCAAGTCCATCAGCTGCCGCCTTTAAACCGGATCAATTCTCAATGATCTTCATTCTCGACTGAGCTGGACATCTGGCCAACTCAGTGGCCATCAAGATAGTGCGTTTCAGCCAGGTTTCTCAACCTCGCAGCGGCGCCTTCCGCGGTGATGTCGCGTTGCGGGCCGGCGAGCAGCTCGTAACCCACCATGAATTTTTGTACCATGGCGGATCGCAGCAGAGGCGGGAAGTAGTGTGCATGGAAATGAAACTCCGGATGAGTCTCGCCGTCCGTGGATGCTTGGTGGAACCCCATCGAATAGGGAAAGGCCGTTTCGAATAAATTATCGTAGCGAATGGTCAATCTTCGCAGGATATCCGCGAGATGTCCCTGCTCTGTGTCGTCCAACTCCGTAAGGCTCGACGCGTGGCGGCGGCTCAAGATCATCGTCTCAAACGGCCAGACGGCCCAGTAAGGCACGAGCGCGACAAATCCCTCGTTCTCACAAACAATGCGCTCTCCATCCTCAATTTCCAGGCGCAGATACTCACACAACAAACATTTCTCGTTCGATTCCAGAAACTCGCTCATGGCCAACTGCTCTCGCACAGGTATGTTCGGCACTTCTTCATTGGCCCAAATTTGGCAGTGCGGATGCGGATTGCTGGCGCCCATGAGTGCGCCACGGTTTTCAAAGATTTGTACGTGTTTCACCCAGGGCGCGTCACCCAACTCTTGGTACTGCTGCGTCCACACCTCAACAACCCGCTTCACTTCTTCTTGTTTCATGCGAGGTATGGTTAGATCATGGCGAGGCGAAAAGCACACCACGCGGCAAATCCCTCTCTCCACACTCGCAACGATCAAACCGTCCTGGTCCGTTTCGTAGGGCGAAACATTGGGCAGCATAGCGGGATAATCGTTGTCGAAGACAAACGTCTCGGTGTAGGCGGGATTCCGCAATCCTTCCGCCCGCACATTTCCCGGACACAGATAGCACTCCGGATCGTATTCGACGGCCGGCGGTGGCGCGGTCTTGTCGACTTTCCCCAGCCAGGGACGCTGCGTGCGATGCGGCGAGACCAGCACCCATTCGCGCAGAAGCGGATTCCAGCGGCGGTGCGGCGTAGTGCGAAGATCTATTCCGTTCATATCCTGCTTAACCAACCCTGCCATTCATCTTCGGCTTTTGGAGTGTACTTCGATTCGCGCTAGAGGAGAACTAACACGGTGAGCGGCCTGTGACATAGGTAACACATTGTACCGGACACATAGATGACACTTTCTCCCCTTAGAGGGGAGGGAGCGATGCCTTGGAAGGAGTGTTCGGTAATGGATGAGAGACTGCAGTTTGTGGCTCGCCGGCTAGCCGGCGAGCCGATGGCGGAACTTT
>Ga0210405_10005300_pt1 | contig 11837 bp, 11 predicted proteins | sample IncBWH11MmetaG_FD_155492 | JGI IMG/M metagenome (GOLD analysis project Ga0210405, IMG submission 155492) | Forest soil microbial communities from Barre Woods Harvard Forest LTER site, Petersham, Massachusetts, United States - Inc-BW-H-11-M | ecosystem: Environmental > Terrestrial > Soil >... | reverse complement strand
TGGCGCAGTTCCCACAGATCGCTCCGCCAGAGATCAGGTTGCAGGCCAACTATCCCGGTGCAGACGCGCAGACTCTTGAGCAAGCTGTTGCCGTGCCCATCGAGCAGCAGGTCAGTGGCGTGGACAACATGACCTACATGTATTCGCTGAACGCCACCGCGAACCAGCAAACAACCTTGCTCGTGGATTTCGACCTCAAAACTGATCCCAACACGGACCTGCTGCTCACGCAGTCGCGCCAGCAGTTGGCCAACGGTCAGTTGCCACCCGAGGTAAACAACTACGGAATCACATTGAAGAAGTCGACTACTGCACCGCTCATGCTGATTGCGCTGTATTCGCCGCACGGCAGCCATGATTCGAACTATCTGGCTAATTACGCTTACATCAACCTCAATGATCCGATCGCGCGCTCCTACGGCGTTGGCCAGACCCAGGTGTTCGGCTCGGGGCAATATGCCATGCGGCTATGGGTGAAGCCTGATCAAATGGCCAAGCTTGGCATTACCGTCACGGACATTGTTAACGCGCTTCAGGCCCAGAACACTGTGAATCCGGCCGGACAGGTCGGTGGCGAGCCGGCTCAGAGCAACCAGCAATTCACCTATGCCGTGCTGGCTCAAGGCCGCCTGACTTCGCCGGAACAGTTTGGCAACGTGATCGTACGCGAAGCACCGAATGGTGGGACCGTTCGCGTCAGAGACGTCGCCCGGGTCGAGCTGGGAACGCAGGACTACAGCTTGATGAGTCGACTCAACGGCAATCCCAGCGCTGCCCTTGCCGTTTACCAGCTGCCCGGAAGCAATGCTGTGCAAACGGTCGAAGGTGTCCGGAAGCTCATGGCGCAGATGAAACAACGCTTCCCGCAGGACATCGACTACGCCGTTTCGCTCGACCAGACACTCCCAGTCACCGAAGGCATGAAAGAGATCCTCGAGACCCTCGTGATTGCGATTGTGCTGGTCATTTTAGTGGTCTATCTCTTTTTACAAGATTGGCGCGCCACCTTGATCCCCATGTTGGCCGTGCCTGTCTCGTTGGTGGGAACGTTCGTAATCTTTCCGCTGTTCGGTTTTTCGATCAATACGCTTTCGCTGTTCGGATTGGTACTTGCGATTGGACTCGTGGTCGATGACGCCATCGTGGTTGTCGAGGGGGTGCAGCACCACATCGAGGAAGGACTGAGTCCAAAAGATGCGGCCATCAAAGCCATGGCAGAACTTTCCGGTCCGGTCGTGGGTATTGCTCTCGTGTTGGCCTCAGTGTTTGTGCCGACGGCTTTCATACCTGGCATCACGGGCAGGCTGTATCAGCAGTTTGCCATAACGATCGCCATCTCCGTGATGCTGTCAGCGTTTAATGCTCTCACGCTGAGCCCTGCACTTTCTGCATTGCTGCTCAAACCCAAGAAGCAGACTCGCGGACCGCTGGGAAAATTCTTTGGCTGGTTCAATGCATATTTTGAGCGTTCTACCGACAGCTTTGTCCGTCTCTCGGGCGACCTGATTCGCAAGGCTGGCGTAGTGATGGTGTTGCTTGTAGTCGCCGGCTTGGCAGCGTGGTTCTTTAGCAAACATCTGCCCACCAGCTTCCTGCCCGATGAAGACCAAGGCTACCTCTATATCAACATGCAACTCCCGAAGTCGGCCTCGATGGAGCGGACAAGCGCAGCCGCAAAACAGGTGGAACAAGTTCTAGCAAACACTCCGGGGGTTCAGTACACGACCAGTGTCATCGGTTTCAGTTTGCTCAGCTATGTCCGAACTTCATATAACGCGTTCTTCTGGGTGTCTCTGAAACCCTGGGACGAGCGTCAAAGCCGGAGCGAACAGTATCAAGCGATCAAGGCACTTTTGAATCAGGAACTTAAGCAGCTGCCGGAAGGGACGGTCTTCAGCTTCTCACCACCAGCCATACCGGGCGTCGGCACCGCTGGAGGCGTCACGTTTGTCCTGGAGGACCGCGCCGGCAAGGATGTGAAGTTTCTTGCGGATAACCTGTCCAAGTTCCTGGCCGCCGCCCGCAAGCGCCCTGAACTCGCCAACGTCAGCACCACATTTCTGCCGAGCGTTCCCCAGGAGTTCATCAATGTGGACCGGGACAAGGTGTTGAAGCAAGGGGTGAATCTGACGGATGTCTACAACACCATTCAAGCATACATGGGTGGGTTGTTTGTCAACTACTACAACGACTTTGGGCGTACATGGCAGGTGTATGTCGAGGCCGAAGCGCCTTACCGGTCAACAACTAACGATCTCGGCCAATTCTACGTCCGCAACGGACAAGGGCAGACAGTGCCGCTTTCCGCGCTCGCGAAATTCGAAAACCGTTCCGGTCCCGAGTTCACCATGCGCTACAACGAGTACCGGTCCGCACAGATTAACGCTGCTGCCGCGCCCGGTTACAGCTCGGATCAGGCATCGGCAGCCCTGGAAGATGTTTTCAAGCAAACCATGCCTCGCGAAATGGGCTTCGATTACATCGGCATGTCTTACCAGGAGCAAAAATCGCGGCAGGGAGTACCACCATCAGTCATCTTCGGATTCTCGTTGCTGTTCGTTTTCCTGATTTTGGCAGCTCTCTACGAAAGCTGGACAGTGCCTTTTAGCGTGCTCCTCAGCACGCCAGTCGCGGTCTTCGGTGCTCTCGCTGCGCTCTGGCTGCGTCGCGTCGTAATCGGTCTTTACCTGCCCCAGTACATGGTTCAAATCGAGAACGATGTCTACACCCAGATCGGCTTGGTGATGCTGATCGGGCTGGCTGCCAAGAACTCAATTCTGATCGTGGCGTTTGCAAAAGAGGACTACGAACGAGGTATGTCCATCGCCGATGCGGCACTTTCTGCGGCGAGGCTTCGCTTCCGGCCCCTCATGATGACCGCGCTCGCCTTTATTCTCGGCTGCGTGCCGCTGTGGACAGCGTCCGGAGCAGGCTCTGTCGCACGCCAGATCATGGGCACGGCGGTAATTGGCGGCATGGTGGCGGAGACCTTCATCGGCAGATTCTTTGTTCCTGCAATCTTCTACGTAGTTGAGAAATTGTCCGGTGCGGAGCGAGTACACACGCCGCAACTCACGCCAGCCGAGGCACCCAGTCAGGGGGACTGAATTATGAAGAACACTGCACTCTTAGGAATTCTAGCCGCGCTGGTTGTGGAAGCCGGCTGCATGATGGGGCCGAAATACTCGCGGCCGACTGTGGATGTCCCGCAGGAGTATCGTGCTCCAGTTCCGCAACAGGCAGCCGCCGCCTCGTCGCTGGGCAATGAACAATGGTGGCAGGTCTACCAGGATCCCGTGCTCACGCAGCTGATCCACACCGCCATCGCACAGAATTATGACGTGCGCATCGCTGCCGCGCGCGTGCTCGAAGCCCAGGCGCAAGTCGGGATTACTCGCGCCAACCAGTTCCCGTCGGCGAGCGTCGGAGCGGATGTTTTCAGCCAGCAAAACGCCAAAGTTACGAACCTCTTTCCCGCTTACCAGGTCAATGCGGGCCAACTGAATTTGTCGGTGATTTGGAATCTGGACTTCTGGGGAAAGTATCGCCGGCAAACCGAGGCGGCTCGCGCCCAATTACTTGCGACCGAATGGGGTCAGCGGGCCGTAATCTCCTCGCTGGTCGCTAATGTGGCGACGGCTTATTTCCAGCTTCGCGCGCTCGACAACCAACTCGAAATCTCCAAGCGTACGCTGGCATCGCGGCAACAATCATTACAGTTGACTCGCTTCCTTGAGAGCCATGGCGGGGCTTCCGGACTAGATGTGAGTCAATCGGACCAACTCGTCTACACCGCTTCGGAAACGATTCCCGATCTCGAAAGGCAAATTCAGCAGCAGGAAAACGTGTTGAGCGTTCTGCTCGGTGAAAATCCACAATCCATTCCTCGCGGACGCGCGCTGACCGAGCAGCCCGTCCCCCAGAACGTTCCGGCCGGCCTTCCATCGGAATTACTGGAGCGCCGGCCGGACGTCCGCCAAGTAGAGGAGAACATGGTTGCCGCCAACGCACAAATTGGCGTTGCGAAAGCCTCATTCTTTCCCAGCCTGTCACTGACGGGACTGGGAGGGCTGGAGAGCAATGCCTTGCACCGATTTATCAGTCAGCCCTCGGAGACATGGTACGGCGCCTTCAACGTGAGTCAGCCTGTCTTCCAAGGTGGGGCGCTCCGATCCCAACTCAGGCTGGCCCGAGCCAACTGGCAAGAAACAGTGCTCTCTTACCAGCAAACCGTTCAGAACGCCCTCGGACAAGTTTCCAATTCGCTCGTCGCCTCTCAAAAAGACCGTGAGTTCCGCGAGCAACAGGAGTTGCTTACGCAGGCAGCGCAGCAGACCGACCAACTGTCCGAGGTGCTTTATGAGAACGGTGGCGCGAGTTACCTCCAGGTGCTGACCAGCGAAACAAATTACTTCTCAGCGGAACTCAACCTGGTGCAAGCCCAGCTCAACGAGCGTTTGGCGCTCGTGCAGCTTTACCAGGCCCTTTGCGGTGGCTGGCAACAATAAGGGAAGGATAAAGATGTTTAAGAGAATTCTAGTTGCGTACGACGGATCTCCCGAATCTGGACGTGCATTGATCGTCGGCATTCAGCTTGCCAAGAGCCTGAAGGCTGACTTGAGGACAGTCTACCTATACGAGAAGCTGCCCGCCTATGCCGCTGGGTATATGGATATCGGAGTAAACGGCGCTAGCATCGTGCTACCCAGGCAGGCTTCACAGTACTACCGAACGCTGCAGCTTAATGCCCAGCAAGCAGCTCATCAACAAGGCATAGCCCTGAAAACTGAACTCGTCGAAGGCGATGAAGTAAAGGCGATTGTGGAATGTGTGCAGAGGACGCGGAGTGATCTCTTGGTATTGGGTATACCTCCGCATTACGGGCTATTCAGCCGCCTATGGAACCACACGACCCACGATCTTTCACAACACGTGGCTAGCAGCATCCTGGAGGTTCATTGAGCCGCTGGGTGATCGACGAATTCGGGATACCTATGAAACGGATAGCGTCTCTTTCGATCTTCTTCGCCGCGCTCATCGAGTTCGTGATCGAGCGTGCAAGCTTCGACCTGTGGATCGTGACGGTGGTTGCGATCGTGAGCCTATTTTGGAATGTCGTGGGACGAGCGCTTCGCTCTCATACGGACTCGCGGAAGCACGACAATAATGCGTCCGTTTCAAGGGGATAGTTGCAATGTTGATGAGTGTCTGAGCACCAGATCGCGCACCGCACCGTTGGGAGAGCCGGTTTCGATCGACTGTTCGGAGAAAGGTAGTTTGAAAAATGAAAAGGAAGTGGTTTTTGTCGCTCCTCCTGTTGGCTGCTGCTGTAGCGCCTGGTGCGCTGGCCGCCGACGAAAACGAAAGGAGTTCTCACACTGGAACCGGGCAATCGCTCGTCACTCCCGTTGAAGACTTGGCAGTCACGAATATACAAACAAATCCGGCGGATGAGTCGAACGATCCGAAACAAACGTTGCAGGATTATGACTCATTAATGATTGCTCTTACACAGAAGTTCTCTGCCACACTCGCGACGATTGCCGAAGCTGCCAAGCGTGGCGAACTAAGCGTCGATCAGGCCAGAGAAATGAGTGCCGAGCAATATCAGCTCGCCCACATGCAGTTTGAACTGCTCAGTCTGTGGCGTGGAATTGAGGAACAGGATTTGGCGAGAAGCCCGGATGTTGAGGCAGACCCGGATTCAACGCAAGAAAGCGAAGTCGTCATGGTGGCGTTGCCGTTCTCATCCTTTCAACTCAATCCGTCTTTGGCTACGTATCTCAGTTTGACGTCTTCCCAAGTTGGGGCTATCCAGCAAGTAATGATGCGGGAACAACACAGTCTCGAGCCTTTGATGACAGAGCTTCGAACTACACGAGAGAAGCTACTTTCAATCGGCAGTGAACACATAAATGAGAAAGAGCTGAAAGCTCTGGCCGACACAGAAGCAAGTGTGTTGGCCAAACTCATCGTCGCTAACGCTCGCATGCAATCCAAAATCTACAAACTTCTCGGTCCCGACCAGCGAAAGAAACTTAGCGATCTTGAACGAACGCAAGGCCTAGTCACAACGGAAAGTAAATAAAGAGCAGTCACTCTAAAAACATGGAGAAGCAGCAATGACCGAAAAAGAAATTCGCGTTGGAATCGTCGGCGCGAACGCCCAAAGAAGTTGGGCGAAGGTCTCGCACATTCCAGCGATCAACGATCTTCCCGGCTTGAAGCTCGCGGCTGTGGCAACGCGCCACGAGCAGAGCGCACGCGACGCGGCTGAAGCCTTTGGTGCTGATCGGTGGTTTTCCGATCCCTTCGCGATGATCGCCGATGACGACATCGATATCATAACGATTGCCGTCAAGGTACCCGCACACCGCGAACTCGTTCTGGCCGCGCTGCAGGCCGGCAAAGCGGTCTTCTGCGAGGCGCCCCTGGGATGCGCCGTTGCCGAGACCGAAGAGATGGCGAGCGCGGCAGGTGCACTTCATACCGCAATCGGACTCCAAGGCCGGTTGAATCCAGCCGTGCGCCGTGCGGCTCAGTTGATTTCTTCCGGAAAGATTGGACGGCCACTAAACGCCAGAATTGTCTCGACTAACGTCGGTTTCGGGCCGGAGCTGCCTTCCAGCTTCGACTATTTCAATAAGAAATCTTCTGGCGCCAACCTGTTAACCGTCAGTGTGGGGCATACACTCGACCTGGTGGAAGCGGTCCTGGGACCGATTATCGAGGTTGACGCACGGACCGAGATTCTCTGGCCCGCCGTCAAACTGACGGATACAGGCGAGGAGAGCTTGCGTGAAACTGCCGATCACGTCGCCGTTCTCGGAAAGACGCAATCTGGTGCCGTATTCACGGCCGACATTCACGGTGGTGTAGCGGCGCAGGAAACTCGTTCCAGCTTCGAAATCAGAGGATCGGAGGCATGGCTCAGCCTCACTAGTGATCACCCCTACGGCTTCCAGGCTGGGGATCTCAAGCTGACGTCGAGCATCCCGTTCGCTACCCACGACGAGGCCGCGGTCTCTGGTGGGTTCATGGGTGCCGCGATCAACGTGGGAGAGGTCTACGCTCATCTTGTCCGGGATTTGCATGCGGGCACCTACACCACGCCCGGCTTTGAACACGCACTTCACAACGCCCGCCTCATCGAAGCTGTAAGCCGCGCCGATGAACGAGGCGAGCGACAGCAGATCGAAAGCCACATCGCGCCGCATACAGCTTGGGCAGGACGTACCGTCGACAGGTGTCGGCTTCGGTGAGAAAAGCCATTTTGTACTGGTGCTTAGCCTACGAAACGCGATGATAGCAAAGCCGCACGAAGGGTATGGCCGGGCCTTCTTAGGTCAGGGTCGGAGGGCAGCCGCTAGACAAGCTGGAAATGTTGGAGTGGGAATCGCGTCATTTGCAGGCGGACCTCAAAAAGCAGTGGAGAAATACGTAGACGCAGCTCGCAATTTGAACAACTCAGGACGTTTACGCGGACGTGATCTTGGGAAGGATGGTTGCGGGGGGTGGATTTGTACCACCGACCTTTGGGTTATGAGTTGGCCTGCACGGCTCAGAACAATAAATTAGCGGCACGGTTGGCAAGTCGTGAGGACAGCAAATGGCCCTTCCACTCTAACCAAAGGGAGCCGATGGGGAGCCGCTTTTCCACCGCTGCCCAGACGTGGCTCCGTCAACCGATACCCATGGAGGGTTAGACAATGGATGCCAAGCCGTGCCTGAATCCAAAGAACGAGACGTTCTAAAACCACTACAAGCGGCACACATGTTGGGAATCAATCGCTACACACTAGAACGCATGGCAAGAGACCGGTACGTGCCAGCGATCAAGATCGGCCGACTCTGGCGCTTTCGACAGAGCGATCTTGAGGCCTGGATCGACTCAAAAGTAAGTGTAAGAAATGTGAATGCAGTCAGATGAAGCGGTGCAGGCGCAATTGAGTGTGAAGACCCAAACGCGCCCGCCGCCCTTAATCGTTGGGTTTCAAGCCCAAGACAGCCCAAGACTCGCCCCAAGGGGAATCGATGAACAATCGAGCGAGACTAGGGAAATGGCCGGCAAACATCCGATCCGGATCGCTTCCGAGCGGGCCGTCATCCAACCTCCGCCGGCCAGCAGACAACGCCATCGAGTTTCAACTTCCCACAAGCCGACTTCTCATTACCGGTCTGGCGCGCTTCCCAGAAGCCCGTTTCTGGATGACTTCCGAGCAACCGACCATCTGGGAGTTGGGCTGTTCGGTCAACACAACGGCGGTTGTGGGAAGCAATCGTGCCAGCGCGGTGTACAGTGTCTAGGTGTTCTTTTGCTGGGTCCAGCTTTTAGAGTAGAAGATTGGTACGTACGATCAGGCGGGAAGCGCCATCTTTTGTCTATGATTGGTTCCAGATGAGGAACCGGGCGCATGAATAAAGCGGATGGTCAGGAGACGGCAGACCGGCTCTCTACAATTGTCGCGAACTCTCTGGACACCCAGGCGAAAACGCAAGATCTAGCGCGCCAAGCGTATCAAAGCCGCACGCAGTTCCACAGGCTGTTCCGAACCGTGGTCGAAGAAACTCCGGCAGCCATGCGACGACGGCTATTGTTGGAAAGAGCAGCATATCAACTCGCGCATCCCGGAATATCGGTCACGGACGTCGCCCTGGACGCCAACTACGGTTCGTTGGAGGCGTTCACTCGCGCTTTCCGGAAAGCTTTTCGGATTTCTCCCAGCCTTTATCGGCGTATGCGTGATCCGCACTTTCACTTGCCCGCGTCCAACAACATTCACTTTTGTGCTCCTGGTTCCCCAACAAAAGGAGGAAGAGATATGGATTTATTCGATCGTTTTGCAGGCAACGACTCGTGGCACACGCGGCGTTTGTTGGAATACGCGGGTACTTTGACAGAGGAACAATTGGATCGGCCGCTGCCCACGGTCGTAGAGCTGCTGCCCTGGCGGGAGTCGAATAAGACGCTAAGACAACTATTGGAAAATATTATCTTCACTAAGGAAGTCTGGACCGCAGCGCTCTCCGGGGCCGAGATGGAGATGAACCGTCCTCCCAAGTCGCAGCGCTCTCCAAAAGCCATGCTGCAAAGGCTCGAAAAGACCGATGCTGAACTGCATCGTATTTTGGGCGACGTGCGAAACCGCTCCGCATGGGATGACACGTTTGTCGACGCGCTCTGCGAGCCGGCCGAGACCTTCACCTTCGGCGGTGTCTTCACACATATCATGACATTCAACGCGCATCGCCGGTTGATGGCCTTGGATGCTCTGCGCCAACTCGGCGTCCAAACCGAAGGTTTCGGCGATCCCATGGAATATGAGGAGAGTGTCGCACCTTGGAACCGGGAGGCAGCTGTAAAAACGCCATGACCACGAGGACGGAATTGTTTCGATTGAACGGCGCTGTCGAGCGTGATCCTGCCATCGATGACTGGATGAAAGAGCATGGGGGTGAATTGGGCGCCATCGCGCAGAAGTGGTTTGAGGTGATGCGAAAATGCGGAGACGAAGTTCGGGAGCTTTTGCATGACGGCTGTCCGACTGCATGTCTGGGAGATGCGGCCTTCGGCTACGTCAACATATTCACGTCTCACGTAAACGTAGGATTCTTTCAAGGCGCATCGCTGCCGGACCCGGCTCGCTTGTTGCAAGGCACCGGCAAGTGGATGCGCCATGTGAACCTGAAACCAGGAACGGCCACAAACGTCGCAGCGCTAAGCAGGCTCATCGACGCGGCGTACATGGATATCAAACAGCGCGTCGAACACGGCTAGCTCAGAGAAGCACCTTGGGAGGCATCGCGGATGTGTACCGCCAGATCGGTGATTCTGGGCGGATAAAGGGCTAACGGGAAGTTATTCCGGGCCAGAAGTCCTCTTGTGGGAGGTTAATGACTGCTTACGGATGGACGGAATCCGGAAGATAATCCCCCAAGAAGTCTGAATATCGCAAAGCAGAAAGTCCGAAAAGGCGTCTTTTTCGGGCGTAGGTCGAGGGATGGAGCCGGGAGATTTTTTGTACCTCGGACTGTGCGGTAGGCAAGCAGTCAGCTGCTAACCCTTCCGGGCCAGAACTTGATCAGGCACATCGCTTTGGTGCCAGATGATCGCCATACCTTCGCCGTTCGGCTAGCCACCATCCGTGCCTCCGCTAAATGTGTACAACACATTGAACTGGGTTTGACCCTGCGACCAACCGCAACCCGGTATCAACGCGGGACCGAGGAGCAACGAGTGTCTCAGTGCGGACCTCCAAGGGAGACCTGACGTGTGGGACGTACACTAACACCCACCAAGTATTCCTCCACCTAACGCGAGCCGTCAACCCTGCGCTTCATAGTTGAAGCTATCAGTGCGATTTCACTCATTGATCTCAATGGGCGGTATCGGCGATGTACACAGCCGCCATCCGGTTGGACGCTCTCGCGTACCGCAGTGATCCCGAGTCGACGCACTTACCTTACGCTCACTTGCAGCTCGCGTCCTTGTTCGACCACTCGAGCTGCACCATGTAATTCCCCAGTTTCTTGGTCTGCCAAGCGCAGATGTCGCCGATCTCGCCGTGCGTGTCGTCGTACCACCCCTGACCCGGTACAGGATCGGTGATTGCTTCGCAGAGCTCATGCGAGCTGGTGGAGGTCAACGCGTCCAGATTCGTCATCCCGCCCAGGCACCCCGCACAATTCGGAAATGGCATCACGGCGTAATAAATGCCACTACCGAAGGTGTCGTGATAGCCACAGAACCCCTGGCAAGAACGAGATCCACCCTGCACCACTGCAGTTCCCGGCGGAAGGTAAATGAAATAGAGAGTGTTGGCGTCGGGCTTCGGAACGGAGGAGTTGCTGTTGATCTCCTGTTGCAACGTCTTCTGAATCGCCGCGTCGGTGATCGAATGTGACAGTGGCGGCTGGATGATGGTCACCGTGCCGATGAACGATCCATGCCCAATGGGTTGTCCCGGCACGCTGTATTCTGCGAGCTGGTCTATTAATGCGCTACTCGCCACGAACGTGAAAAACTGGTTGATCTGGATTGCCAGGTTAGAGTTCGGACTTGTCTGCCACGCCTGCCCCCAGAAAATCGTGAACACTTTTATCGAGTCTAGTAACGGTCCCCCACGGTAGGTGAGTTGTGCGGCCGGAGGGGCCGCAATGCCCGCTGATGGCCGGTACAGTTCGCTCGGAAGGTGCAAAGGAACAATTCGGATCGGATCATTCATGCGCGTGACGTTCTTATTTCCCCTGCGTGTGACGTTTTTATGTCTGGTGTTCTTTGCAACACGTTTCATAGACCACCTCTATCCATCATCACTATCACGAATCGGCACTTCCTAACAGATACGTGGAGATCAGAGCGAGCGGGAGCCTCCAAGCCGCAACTGAACAAAATTGCGATGGCATGCCTTCTTCACCGCCCCGCAATAACAACGCGGGCTACGTCGTCTTGGGGTGGGCGAATGCCAGCGGCACTTATGCAGGCTCTGTTTATAATCCGAAAACCCAACAATACGAAACCATCAAAGTCCCCGGTGCCGGACCATCGGGCTCCGTTCCCGGATACATCAACAACGTGGGCGACATCACTTTTGGGTGGTTTGAAGGCACGACCTTCCTGACGCAAAGTGCTCTGTTTCACGACGGAAAATTTTACAAGTCAACCGTCAATAACTTCTTTCAGACTCGGGCTAACGGGATCAATGACAACAACACCTTCGTGGGCGCATACCAGGTGACGTACACCTCCTACTGGGCCGGCTTCAGAGCAACTTTCCAGTAGGACGACCCTTCTTCGCATCACGCGCATGGTCGTTCGCGCAGTTAACTGTTGACAT
>Ga0210405_10005299_pt1 | contig 11837 bp, 7 predicted proteins | sample IncBWH11MmetaG_FD_155492 | JGI IMG/M metagenome (GOLD analysis project Ga0210405, IMG submission 155492) | Forest soil microbial communities from Barre Woods Harvard Forest LTER site, Petersham, Massachusetts, United States - Inc-BW-H-11-M | ecosystem: Environmental > Terrestrial > Soil >... | reverse complement strand
CGCAAAGCGCGGGAGGCGGCCATGGCGATCAACCTGAGAGCTGCGGCAGTGCTGGCCGCCGGGCTCGTCTTCCACCCGGTGCACGTGGGCGCCCAGCAGCCGCGCAACGTCGTCCTGTTCGTTCCCGACGGGTTGCGGGCGCTGCTCGTCACGCCGGAAACCGCGCCGACCATGGCGGCGGTTCGCGACCAGGGTGTCGACTTCAGGAACCCCCATTCGCTGTTCCCGACGTTCACGATGCCGAATGCCGCGGCGCTCGGGATCGGTCATTTCCTCGGCGACACCGGCATCTTCAGCAACACGATCTTCAGCGGTTATCCGGTTCTCGCGGCCGGCAACACCCTCACGCCGTTCATCGAGAACGACGCCACGCTGGGGGAAATGGATGCCCATTTCGGCGGCAACTTCATTTCCGAGGAGAGCGTCCTGGCCGCCGCGCGCCGTCAGGGCTTGAGCACCGCCGCGATCGGCAAGCTCGGGCCGGCCCTCCTGTTCGATCACACCGAGCGCAGTGGAGCACAAACGATCGTCGTGGACGATTGGACCGGCACGACGCGCGGCATTCCGCTTTCGCAGGAGGTCAAGGAGGGGCTCACCGCCGTCGGACTGCCGCTCGCGACGCCGTCGCGCGGCGACAATGGCAAGGCGGGAAGTTCCCGGACTCCCGGCACGCTCGTGGCCAACGTCGTCCAGCAAGGCTATTTCGCCGACGTCGCCGCCAAGGTCGTGCTGCCGTTGTTCAAGGCGCGCAACAGGCCGTTCGTCCTCGTATTCTGGTCGCGCGATCCCGACGGCACGCAGCATTCCCAGGGCGACAGCCTCAACGCGCTCACGCCCGGCATCAACGGCCCGACCTCACTCGCGGGGGTGAAGAACGCCGACGACAATCTCAGGGCCATCCGCCACGCCCTCGACGATCTCGGCCTGGCCGCCACCACCGATATCGTCGTCGCGGCCGACCATGGCTTTTCGACCATCTCGAAGGAGAGCGAGACCAGCCCCGCCGCCAAGGCGAGCTATGCCGACGTGCCGCCCGGCTTCCTGCCGCCGGGTTTCCTCGCCCTCGATATCGCCAAGGCGCTCGACCTGCCGCTGTTCGATCCGAACAACAAGAACGGGCGCGTCGGCGACAACGCCCACCCGACGGGCGGCAGCGGCCTGATCGGGGAGAATCCCGCCAAGCCCGATATCGTGGTCGCCGCCAACGGCGGCTCGGACCTCGTCTATCTGCCCGGCAAGGATCGTGCGCTCGCCGCCCGGCTGGTGGAAGTGCTGCTCAGGCAGGATTATGTCAGCGGCCTGTTCGTCGACGACGATCTCGGGGCGATTCCCGGCACACTGCCGCTCAGCGCCATCGACCTGAAAGGCGCGGCGAAGACGCCGGCCCCCGCCATCGTGGTCAATTTCCGCAGCTTCAGCACCGGCTGCGAGCAGCCGCTGCTGTGCACGGTGGAAGTCGCCGACACCACCCTGCAGCAGGGCCAGGGCATGCACGGCAACTTCAGCCGCGCCGACACCATGAACTTCATGGCGGCGGCCGGCCCAAGCTTCAAGCGCGGTTATGTCGACAACGCCCCGGTGAGCAACGCCGACGTCGGCCAGACCCTGGCGCGGCTGCTCGACCTGAAAATTCCGTTCCGCGGGTCGCTGATGGGGCGGGTCATCGAGGAGGCGCTGCCGGGCGGCGCCGAGCCGGCCGTTGCGGCATACATCTTGCGCGCGCCGCCGGGCGCCGGCGGGCTCGCCACTGTGCTGAGCTATCACCAAGTGGACAAGGTGCACTATTTCGCCGCGGCCGGATTTCCCGGCCGCACCGTCGGCCTGGGCGAGCAGCGCACCGACGGGCGCTGACCGGCGGCCGCGTCTCGCCGCAGCTTCGCATCGGTCCCGCCTGGCGCGGCTTTCCGCGCGTCCCCATCTCCCCGGCGCGCCGCGCGGCGCTCCCGCGTCCGCCGATTGCCCTGGCACGGCGGGCGCCGTATGGTCGCGCCCCTTTGCCGCCGGAATCCCTGCATGGCCCGTGATGAAATCGACATGACGCCGGTCGAATCGCGCGACGAACTGGTCGCGTGGCTCGTAGCGGGCGCCAAGCCGAAGGCGCGGTTCCGCATCGGCACCGAGCATGAGAAGTTCCCGTTCGCGGTCGGCCGCCACGAGCCCGTGCCCTACGCGGGGCCGCGCGGCATCCGTGCCCTGCTCGAGGGCATGCAGATGCTGCTCGGCTGGGAGCCGATCATGGACCTCGACAATATCATTGGGCTCCACGACGTGACCGGCGGCGGCGCCATCTCGCTCGAGCCGGGCGGCCAGTTCGAGCTCTCCGGCGCCCCGGTCGAGACCGTGCACCAGACCTCGACCGAACTGCAGGCGCATTTGGCGCAAGTGCGCGAGGTGGCGCGCCCGCTCGGTGTCGGCTTTCTCGGCCTCGGCATGAGTCCGAAATGGACCCGCGCCGAGGCGCCGGTCATGCCCAAGCGGCGCTACCGCATCATGACCAGCTACATGCCGAAGGTCGGCCGCTACGGCCTCGACATGATGTATCGCACCTGCACGGTGCAGACCAATCTCGACTTCGCCTCCGAGGCCGACATGGTCAAGAAGCTGCGCGTCGGCCTCGCGCTACAGCCGATCGCCACCGCGATCTTCGCCAACTCGCCGTTCACCGAGGGCAAGCCCAACGGCTTCCTGTCGTTCCGCTCGGAAATCTGGCGCGACACCGACAACCAGCGCGCCGGCATGCTGCCGTTCGTGTTCGAGCCCGGCATGGGCTTCGAGCGCTGGGTCGACTACGCGCTCGACGTGCCGATGTATTTCGTCAAGCGCGGCGACGAGTACATCGACGTGGCCGGGCAATCGTTCCGCGATCTGCTGGCCGGCCGGCTGCCGGGCATGCAGGGCGAGCGGGCGACGCTCTCCGACTGGTCGAACCATCTGACCACGATCTTCCCCGAGGTCCGCCTCAAGCGCTACATCGAGATGCGCGGCGCCGACAGCGGGCCGTGGCGTCGCCTGCCGGCGCTTCCGGCGCTATGGGTCGGCCTGCTGTACGACGACGAGTCGCTCGATGCGGCATGGGACCTGGTCAAGGATTGGACCGCCGAGGAGCGCCAGCAGTTGCGCGATGACGTGCCGCGCCGCGGCTTCAACGCCATGATCCGCGGCGCGAGCGCGCTCGATATCGCCCGCGCCTGCGTCGACCTCGCCCGCCGCGGCCTCGCCCGGCGCGACCGCAACGACGCGAACGGTTGCGACGAGACGCGTTACCTCGAGCCGATCGAGGAGTACCTCGAGCGCGGCATCACGCCGGCCGAGGAGCTGCTGGAGAAATTCCACGGGCGGTGGGGCGGCTCGGTCGAGCCGGCGTTCACCGAATACGCGTATTGACGCGTGACCGCTGGGCACGCGTCATGCCCGGCCTTGTGCCGGGCATCCATGCCTTCCTTCAACAAACAAGACGTGGATGGCCGGGACAAGCCCGGCCATGACGGTTTTATCACTCCGCGGCGATGGCGCGTTCTCGCTGCGGCTCGCCCTCGCCGACCTCCTCGAGCTGCGGCTCGAGCGAGTGGCGCAGGCGCCGGTCGACGCGGTCGAGATAGAGATAGACGACCGGCGTGATGTAGAGCGTGAGCAGCTGCGACAGGCACAGGCCGCCCACCACCGCCACGCCGAGCGGCTGGCGCAGCTCGGCGCCGGCCCCGGTCCCGAGCGCGATCGGCAGCGAGCCGAAGATCGCCGCGAAGGTGGTCATCATGATCGGCCGGAAGCGCAGCAGGCAGGCTTCGCGGATCGCGGCTTCCGCCGCCAACCCGACGCGCCGCCGCTCGATCGCGAAGTCGATCATCATGATCGCGTTCTTTTTGACGATGCCGACCAGCATGACGATGCCGATCATGGCGATCACGGTGAGCTCCAGGTGGAACGCCATCAAGGTCACCAGCGCGCCGATGCCGGCCGACGGCAGGCCGGAAATGATGGTGACCGGATGGATGAAACTCTCGTACAGGATGCCGAGCAGCACATAGGCGGCGAACACGGCGGCGAGGATCAGCACGCCCTGGCCCTTGAGCGAATCCTGAAACACCTGGGCGGTGCCCTGGAAGCCGGTATAGACGGTGGCCGGCAGGCGCGCCTCGTGCTCGATCTTGTGGATGGCGTCGACCGCGTAGCCGAGCGAATAGCCGGGCAGCAGGTTGAACGAGATGGTCACCGCCGGCTGCGCGCCCTGGTGGTTGACCTGCAGCGGGCCGACGCTCGGCACCAGCTTGGCGACCGCGTCGAGCGGCACCGTCTGGCCGTTCGCCGCCTTGACGTAGAGATGCGACAGGGCGGACGGGTCGGACTGGAACTCCTTGGTGCTCTCCAGGATGACCTGATAGTCGTTGGTCGCCGTGTAGATCGTCGCCACCTGGCGGGCGCCGTAGGCGTTGTAGAGTTCCTGGCGGATCGTGTCGACGCTGATGCCGTAGACCGCGGCCTGCTCGCGGTCGATGTCGATCGAGACCTGCGGGTTGCTGACGTAGAGGTCGGTGTTGACGCCCCACAGGCCTTCGACTTGCGCGATCTTGTCGCGCAGCTCCGGCGCGATCCGGTAGAGCGTCTCCGTGTCGCTCGACTGGATCGTGTACTGGTATTCGCTCTTGGTGATGCGGCCGGTGAGATTGATGTTCTGCACGTTCTGGAAGAATACGGCGATGCCCGGCACGCCGCTCACCGCCCGCCGCAGCCGCTGGATGATCACGGTGGCATGGTCGCGCCCCTCGGACTTCGGCTTGAGAGAAATGAACATGCGGCCGTAATTGTTGGTCGGGTTGGGACCGCCGGCGCCCACCGTCGAATTCAGATACTCGACCGCCGGATCCTTCCTGATGATGCCGGCGATCTCGCGTTGACGCTCAGCCATGCCGAGGAACGAGACATCGGTAGGTCCTTCGGTGATGGCGAGGATGAATCCGGTGTCCTCGATCGGGAAAAAGCCCTTCGGAATGGCAATGTAGAGCCACACCGTGCCGCCTAGGGTGGCGATCGTGAGAATGAGCGTCACCAGCTTGTAGGCGAGCACCCTGTCGAGGCTCCACTCGTAGGCGCGCAGCATTGAATTGAAGAACGCCTCGAACACGCGCAGCACGATGTTCTGCTTCTCGCCCTCGTGATGCGCGTGCAGCACGCGGGCGCACAGCATCGGCGTGAGCGTGAGCGACACGAAGCCGGATATCACGATGGCGACCGCGATGGTCACCGCGAACTCGCGGAACACCCGGCCGACGATGCCGCCCATCAGCAGCACCGGAATGAACACGGCGATCAGCGAGAACGTGATCGACACGATGGTGAAGCCGATCTCGCGCGCGCCCTTGAGCGCGGCCTCGAACGGCCGCATGCCGCCCTCGATATGGCGCACGATGTTCTCGAGCATGACGATGGCGTCGTCGACCACGAAGCCGACCGACAAGGTCAGCGCCAGCAGCGTCATGTTGTTGATCGAGAAGCCGAACGCGTACATCAGTGCGCAGGTGGTGATCAGCGATACGGGAACCGCGAGCGAGGGGATCACGGTGGCCGAGGCAGAGCGCAGGAACAGGAAGATCACCAGCACCACCAGCGAGACCGCGATGCCGAGCGTCACCTCGACGTCCTCGACCGAGGCGCGGATCGAGATCGAGCGATCCATCAGCACCTGCATGCTGATCGACGCCGGCACCTGGGCGCGGTAGCTCGGCAGCCGTTCCTTGATCGAATCAACCACCGCGACGGTGTTGGCGTCGGGCTGCTTCTGGATTGCCAGCACGATCGCCCGTTCGTCGTTGAACCAGCTGGCGATCTTGTCGTTCTCCACGCTGTCGACGACGTGGGCGATCTCCTCGAGCTTGACCGGGGAGCCGTTCTTCCACGCCACCACCACGCTCTTGTAGTCGGAGGCGTGCAGGATCGCGCCGGTGGCGCTGAGCGTGACGTCCTGGCGCGGTCCCGACATGGTGCCGGCCGGCGTGCTCGAATTGGTCTTGGCGACGACGGTGCGGATGTCGTCGAGCGACACGCCGCGGGCGGCGGCGGCCACCGGGTCGACCTGGACCCGTACGGCGAACTTCTGCGCCCCGTACACCAGCACCTGGGCGACGCCGGGAAGCTGGGAAATCTGCTGCGACAGCGTCGTCTCGCCGTACTCGTCGACCTGCGACAGCGGCAGGGTCGGCGATCGCAAGCTGATGTAAAGGATGGGGAATTCCGCCGGATTCACTTTGCGGAAGCTCGGCGGGATGGTCATCTCGACGGGGAGCTTGCGGGCCGCGACCGTGAGCGCCGTCTGCACGTCGAGCGCGGCGCCGTCAATGTTGCGATTGAGGTCGAACTGCACCGTGATCGACGACTGGCCGAGCGAGGAAGTCGACACCATCGAGGTGATGCCGGCGATGGTGGCGAGCTGCCGCTCGATCGGCGCCGCCACCGACGACGCCATGGTGTCGGCGCTGGCGCCCGGCAGCGTGGCGGTGATGTTGATGGTCGGGAAGTCGACCGCCGGCAGCGCGGCGACCGGCAGCAGCCGGTAGGCGAAGATCCCGAATACGATGAACGACGCCGTGATCAGCGTCGTCATCACCGGACGGCGGATGCAGGTCTCGGAGAGGTTCATCGGTTCAGGATCCGGCCTTCGCGTCGCGCGGCGCGACTTTCGTCCCGTTGTTGAGCAGGAGCTGGCCGTTGGTGACGACGGTTTCGCCGCCCGCGAGGCCTTCGGAAATGACGGTCTCGGTCTCGTTGGCGCGTGCCACGGTGACGTGCTGGACGCTCGCGACGTTGTCGTTGACGAGATAGACGTACTTTCCCGCCTGCCCGGTGAGCACGGCGGCGGTGGGAACCACGACGCCGTCCTCGTAGCGCAGCGTCAGCCGCATGGTGACGAGCGCGCCCGGCCACAGCACCTGGTCGGCATTGTCGAGCGTCGCCCGCATGGTCACCATGCCGGTGGTCGAATCCACCGCGTTCTCGATCATGGTCAACTGGCCGGTCGGGCGGCGAACGTCGCCCGCCACGATCGCCTCGACGGTCGCGGTCTCGGCGGCGAGCGCCTTGCGCACGTCGGACAGGCTGCGCTGCGGCACCGCGAAGGCCACGTAGATCGGCGCGATCTGGTTGATGATCGCGATCGGGGCGAGGTCGCCGGCGCGCACAAAATTCCCCAGCTTGAGCATCGCCGCGCTGATGCGGCCGGAGATCGGCGCGCGGATCGCGCAGTAGCTGAACTGCACGCGCAGGTTTTCCAGCGCGCCTTCGTCGGCCTTGATGGCGGCGCGGAAGGTGTCCGCCTGGGTCTTGGCGTTGTCGAGATTGACGATCGGCGTCGCGTTCTTGGCGACCAGCTCGGTATAGCGGCGGATGTCGCGCTCGGCGCCTTCGAGCTGGGCCTTGTCGCGGGCGACGTTGCCCTCGGCCTGCACGATCTGCGCCGCGAGGGCGCGCGAATCGAGGGTGAACAGCAGGTCGCCCTTATTCACCGTCGCGCCGTCGAGGAAGTGCACGCCGACGATCTCGCTGTCGAGCCGCGAGCGCACCGCGACGGTCGCGATCGGGGTGACGGTTCCGAGCGCCTCGATGAAAACCGGTGCCGGCTTGCGCACGGCGGTCGCGACCTCGACCGGCACGACGCGGGCGGCCGCCGGCGCCTGCGCCACCGCGCCGCGCGAGCCCCACATGCCGCTCTTGTAGACGCCAATTCCCACCAGGGCGGCCACCACCGCCCCAATGATCAATGTACGTGTCCTCATCCCAAATGACCGGCCCGGGCACCCTTCAGCCCCGTCCCGGGCTCCCTTCAGATCGATCCGCGGCTCGTGCCGACGGCCTACATGAATACACGTTAATTCCCGTCACTTCCCTAACATATTCGTCATTGGCCGCGCATCCTTAACGTGGAAGCTCCCTGCCGCCCGCCCCGGAGCCGGGCCGCCGGGCTTCCGGGCCGGCCCAATCTGAGGCATCGTCGGTCCTCCTTCCGATTCCCGCCCCGCCGATCAGGCCGCCATGCGTGTCGCCACCTGGAACGTCAACTCGATCAAGCAGCGGGTCGACAACGCCGTCGCCTGGCTCAAGGAGCGCGCGCCCGACATCGTCTGCCTGCAGGAGATCAAGTGCGTCGACGATGCCTTCCCGCGCGAGCCGTTCGAGTCGCTGGGCTACAACATCCAGGTTCACGGGCAGAAGGCTTTCAACGGGGTCGCCGTCCTGTCGAAGCTGCCGTTCGACGAGACGACCCCGCGGCTGCCGGGCGGGGACGGCGACGACCACGCGCGCTTCCTCGAGGTGGCGGTGTCGACCAAGCACGGCGCGCTGCGCGTCGCCTGCCTCTACCTGCCCAACGGCAACCCGCCGGACACCGACAAATATCCCTATAAGCTCAAATGGATGGATCGGCTGATCGGCTACGCGCGGGCGCGCCTGGAGCTGGAGGAGCCGCTCATCCTGGCGGGCGACTTCAACGTCATCCCGAGCCCCGCCGACGCGCGCGTGCCGCAGGCGTGGACCGGCGATGCGCTGTTTCTTCCCGCGACGCGGGAAAAATTCCGCTCCCTCGTCAATCTCGGCCTGACCGACGCGGTGCGCGCGACCAGCGACGATGCCGGGCTTTATACGTTCTGGGATTATCAGGCGGGCGCTTGGCAGAAGAACAACGGCATCCGCATCGATCACCTGCTGATGTCGCCGCAGGCCGCTGACCTTCTGGTTGCCGCCGGCATCGACCGTCACGTGCGCGGGTGGGCGAAGCCGTCCGACCACGTGCCGGTGTGGGTCGATCTCGATATCGAGGCGTGAGCGTCATTGCGAGCCAACGGGCCCGGCCCGGAGTGGGCGGCCCGATGACAGGCTCCGCGAAGCAATCCAGAACAACGGGCGCGGCGCGTGCCGCTCCTGGATTGCTTCGTCGCCCTTCGGGCTCCTCGCAATGACGCGGAGGGTCAATCGCGCAGGCCGCGCACCCACTGCTGCAGATAGATACGCGCGGCGGAGCGGTCGTCCACGCTCGCCTGCGCCAGGGCCTGCTGGTAGAGCGCGTTGATCGACGGCTCGTCGGGCGAGGCGTCGTGGGCGAGGACCAGGTACATCAGCCCGCGCGGCACCTGGCGCGGAACCAGGTCGCCCTTGACCAGCATGTCGCCGAGCAGCGCCTGCGCCGGGTGCTGGTCCTTGTTGGCCGCGAGCTTGAGCCAGCGCGCCGCCTGCACCGGGTCGCGGGTGCCGCCATTGCCGTCGAGGAACAGACGGCCGAGCAGATATTGCGCGTCGGGATCGCCGAAATACGTCGCCGCATAGAAGAACATGCGCCGCGCGCGCGCCGGGTCCGACTTCACGTCGGAATCCGGAATGCCGTCGAGGTAATACTGCCCGACCGCCACGATGGCGCTGGCGACGATGCGTGCGTTCGGCGAATCGAGGCCGTCGTCGCCGTGCAGGTTGGCGATTTTCCCGAAATAGCCGAACGCCCGCAGGTCGCTGCGCGGCACGCCATCGCCCTTGGCGTACATGTGGCCGAGCCGCCATTGCGCCTTCGGCTCGCCCTTCTCGGCCGCGTATTCGAGGGAGGTGATGATGTTGCTGCGCTCGCCCGGCCGCTCTCCCGGACGGATCGGCGCGGCCGGCGACGGCAGCGACTGCAACTGCGCGCGCGGATTGGTGTTGCCGTCGAAGCCCAGCGCCGGGGCGAGCCCGAGCGCCGTCCCGATCAGCAGCATCCCCAGCAGCCGGTCACAGGTCCGCATAGCACGCCTTCTCGGCCGCTCCGCCCGGATGGGTCACGGCGCCGTTGAGCGCCGGGCCGACCTGCTGGGCGTATTTCCACAAATAACCGGAGGCGAACTCCTCCTCCCGCGGTTTCCAATCCTGCCGCCGGCGTTCCAGCTCCTGTGTGTCGAGCTTCACATTCAGAGAGCCTTTTTCCGCGTCGATCTCGATGATGTCGCCGTCGCGCAGCAGCGCGATCGGTCCGCCGACCGCCGCCTCCGGGCCGATGTGACCGATGCAGAAGCCGAGCGTCGCGCCGGAAAAGCGTCCGTCGGTGATGAGCGCGACCTTGCCGCCGGTGCCCTGGCCGTAGAGGGCGGCCGTGGTCGAGAGCATTTCGCGCATGCCGGGACCGCCGCGCGGTCCCTCGTAGCGGATCACCAGGACGTCGCCCTCTTTGTACTTTCGGCCGGCGACCGCGGCGAAGCACGCCTCCTCGCCGTCGAAGCAGCGGGCGGGTCCTGAGAACTTGAGATTCGCCATGCCGGCGATCTTCACGATCGCGCCCTCGGGCGCGAGGTTGCCCTTGAGGCCGACCACGCCCCCGGTCGTCGACAGCGGCCGGTCGGCCGGGTGGATCACGTCCTGATCCGGGTTCCAGCGCACGCTGCGCATGTTCTCGGCAATGGTGCGCTCGGTCACGGTCATGCACTCGCCATGCAGATAGCCGTGATCGAGTAGGGTCTTCATCAGCAGCGGCACGCCGCCGGCTTCGAACAGGTCCTTGGCGACGTATTTGCCGGCGGGCTTGAGGTCCGCCACGTAGGGCGTGCGGCGGAATACCTCGGCCACGTCGAACAGCGTGAACGGGATGCCGCATTCGTGCGCGATCGCCGGCAGGTGCAGCGCCGCGTTGGTCGAGCCCCCCGACGCCGCCACCACGGCGGCCGCGTTCTCCAGCGCCTTGCGGGTGACGATGTCGCGCGGGCGCAGGTTCGACCGCACCAGCTCCATCACCTGCTCGCCAGCGGTCATGCAGAACTGGTCGCGGAATTCATAGGGCGCCGGTGCGCCGGCCGAGTAGGGCAGGGCGAGCCCGATCGCCTCGGACACGGTCGCCATGGTGTTGGCGGTGAACTGGGCGCCGCATGCGCCCGCGGACGGGCAGGCGACCTGCTCGAGCTCGTCGAGATCCGCGCTCGACATGGTGCCGACCGAATGCCGGCCGACCGCCTCGAACACGTCCTGGACGGTCACCTGCTTGCCCTTGAATTTTCCCGGCAGGATCGAGCCGCCGTAAATGAAGATCGCCGGCACGTTGAGTCGGCACATCACCATCATCATGCCGGGCAGGGACTTGTCGCAGCCGGCAAGCCCGACCAGTGCATCGTAGGCGTGGCCGCGCATGGTCAGCTCGACCGAATCCGCGATCGCCTCGCGCGACGGCAGCGACGACTTCATGCCCTGGTGACCCATGGCGATGCCGTCGGTCACCGTGATGGTGCAGAACTCGCGCGCGGTGCCGCTGGCGGCGGCGACGCCCTTCTTGACCGCCTGGGCCTGGCGCATCAGCGCAATGTTGCACGGCGCCGCCTCGTTCCAGCAGGTGGCGACGCCGACGAACGGCTGATGGATCTGCTGGGTCGTCAGGCCCATGGCGTAATAATAGGAGCGGTGCGGCGCCCGCTCCGGGCCTTCGGTCACGTGCCGGCTCGGCAGCCGGTCTTTCAGGTTGGTCTTGGCGTCCATGGCCCTGCATCGCCCCCGCCGACTGGCGGTTGTGGATACAGCGGCCTCCCGGCAACACTGTGCCCCACAAGTCACACTCGCGCACAGCAATTGCCGGCGCGCTGTTTGATCTCGTGGACTTGTGTGGCGGAATCGCGGCTTTTCATGCTTAACGCCGCGCAATCACAGAATTGTTCTTAACGTGTTGCTGGAACGCAACAGAAAAAATCGTTGTGCAGCGCGGCCTTGGCGCGGCGAATCAGCCTGAAAATTCTCTCTTGCGCCGTTCGTCCGTCGCGCGAACGGCCCCGCATCCGTCGGCTACTCTGCCGCCTCGCGCGCCTGGGACAAGTTGTCGAGCGAGGAGACGATGTGGTCGGCGAGCGCCTGGGCGA
>Ga0210405_10005298_pt1 | contig 11842 bp, 7 predicted proteins | sample IncBWH11MmetaG_FD_155492 | JGI IMG/M metagenome (GOLD analysis project Ga0210405, IMG submission 155492) | Forest soil microbial communities from Barre Woods Harvard Forest LTER site, Petersham, Massachusetts, United States - Inc-BW-H-11-M | ecosystem: Environmental > Terrestrial > Soil >... | reverse complement strand
CGCCGGCGTCGTTCGGCGGCATGGTTTGCGCGACGGCGGCTCCCGCGGCGAGGTTCGACGCCAGCCATAACGCCGTGATGAATGCTTTCATGAGACCCTCCCTGAGCTTTCGCCGTTGATCGGCGCTATGCGGCAACGCTAACACCGGCGCGAATTGGACAATAGCCGGCCCGCGGCGCTGCGCGCTCGCCGTTGCTTATTCGGCCGCGATGGCGTGGGCCGGCGGTGACGCCAAGGCGGCAAGGCATTTCGACAAGGCCTCGCCTTCGGGATCGAGCAGTGCCGCGGTGCGGGCGCTGGCGATCGCATCGGTCGCCTGCCGGACCGGAATTTGCCCGGCGAGCGCCGGCTCGATCACCTGCGCAACGATCACGCGGTAATTGTCGCTGCCGCGCTTGTGGGTGTCGCCATAGCCTTTGATGAGGCGGGCGCACTCGGCGATTTCGATGCCGAGCTCGGCGGACAATGGGGCCGCGCGCAAGATCAGCTTGAGCCAATTGCCGATGTCGCGCTGTTCTTCCCGGTAGCGCCATGTGCGCGGCCGGAAGCGGCGCAGCTTGGCGAGAATGTAGAAGCGCAGGAAGCCTGAGAGCGACGCGGTGTTGATCTCCATGCCCCAATGGGCGGCGCCGAATTTTGCGTGACGCTCTGCGAGCGCAAGGATCCGCCGCGCCAGCCATGGCGGCAGGATCGAGCAGAATTCCTCGACGCCGGGCTTGAGGAATTCCGTGACGGCAAACGGCTGATCCGGCTTGATGCTCATTTGCGCAGCGATGCGGGCAAAGCGCGCCGGGTCGATCTTGGCCTGCGCCACGCGGATCACGTCTTCATAGGACATGCGCACGGCGAGATGCCGCGCGGCTTCCGCGAGCAATTGCCCGTCGGCGCCGGCCTTGGCATCGGCGTCACGGATCGGCCCGAGGCGATCCAGATAAAGCCGCGCATAGGCGAGGTCCTGATAGGCGACGAGCCGGCGCACGCCTTCGGTCATGAAGGCGCGCGCCGCTTCCGGCATGAGCGCGATTTCGTTTTCCAGATCGGCGAGTGAGGCAGCCGGCGCCTGGTGGCGCTTCGTCGGATCGGCGCGCAAATGCGAGCCGCCGCGCGCCGCGTCAAAGCCGGCGCGGAAACCGCGCAGATTGGCCTCAACCGCCTTGCCGTCAGCGCGGATCGCCGCTTCGAACGCTTCCGCCGGGATCGGCAGCGCGCCGGCGCCGGCAATGGCGCCGAGCATCACCGCATTGATCATGGCGCCCGCTTCGCGCGCGATCGCTTCGAGGTCGAGCAGCAGCGTGATTCTCGAATTCTTTTCGACCGACTGAATGAGCCGCTGCTGGTCAAAGCGGCCGTCGCCCATCGCCATCTTCTCCACCACCAGATAGGAGCGGCTGGTCGAGGCGATGGTCGCGGTGCGGTCCGGCGTGACGAAGCCGCCGGCGATGGCGCGGCCGGCCTCCATCAATTCGCTGGCCACGACGAGATCGACGTCGCCGACGCCGGGCGCCAGTGCCAGGATTGGACGCCGCTTCTCCGACTTGCTCACCGGCGTCGGGACAAACTCGATGTGATAGGTGGTCGCGCCGGTACGCTGCGCCACGCCCGGAATCGACGTCGATTGCACCGGAAAATTCTGGCTCTCCGCGGCCGCGACGATCCAATCGGTGAGCACGCCGCCACCCTCGCCGCCAAGCGCGGCGATCAGGACAGTAAGGGGACGTACGTTGCTTTGCGGCTCGCTGATGCGAACTCCCTCTCCCCAGAGGGGAGAGGGTTGGGGTGAGGGGGTTCGGGAGTCGCCGGGAGAATCACCGAGAGGCCGGAGCCCCCTCACCATAGCCGATGCTTCGCATCGGCGTTCTTCATCTAAAGAACGGCGGCCGGAGGCCGCCTGTGCCTCTCCCCTCTGGGGAGAGGGAGCAGTTTCGCTTGCACCGCCGAGCCAACGGATTGCGTTGCTACGCACGCGATGCAGCGTTCGATCCCACCAATTCGGATTGCTGATCACATCGGTGCGATAGAACGACGGGCACAGCACCGCGGCATGGGCGACTTCGCCACACAGGCCGCAGCCGACGCAGCTTTCGATCACGGTGGCCACCGGATCGGTGCGCAACGGATCGGGATTGGGTTTTACGGTGAGCGACGGGCAGCCGGACAGCCGGATGCAGGAATGGTCACCGGTGCAAATCTCGTCGTCGACGCCGAAGCGTGTCTTCACCACGCGGTCGCCGCGCTTGAGCTTGTCGGCGTCCGCGGCGCGGATGCGGCGCTGCCGCGCCAGCATGCATTCGCCATCGGCGATGATGACTTTCAGCCCATGCTCGGCCGTGCGCATGGCTTCCTTCAGCGTCTTCGCCATCTTGGCGACGCTGTAAGTATGCACCGTACGCAGCCAGGTGACGCCGAGCGAGCGCAACGTCTTTTCAATGGTGATGCCGGTCGGCGTGCCGCTGCGGTTGGCCGCGCTCGACGGCAGGTATTGCTGGCCGGTCGCCGAGGCGTAGCCGTTCTGCATCACGATCAGCACGCCGTCGCCCTTGTTGAACATGTTGGAGGCGACGCCGGTGATCAGGCCGTTATGCCAAAAACCGCCGTCGCCCATGATCGAGATCGGGCGGTTTGCCATGTTCGGGCCGACGGCGGCGGCGCTGGCGAGCGACATGCCGTAGCCGAGGATCGAATTGCCGAGCGAGAACGGCGCAAAGGTCGCGAACGAATGGCAGCCGATGTCGGCCGAGATATGGGTCGGGCCGATCTCGCGCTGGACGAGCTTGATGGCGGCGAACACCGGCCGCTCCGGACAGCCAGTGCAAAAGTTCGGCGGCCGCGCCGGGATGTCGCCCGCATCGGCGACGGCCACCGGCTTGTGCGCGAGAAATTCCTCCGCGCGCTTGGCAACCGCATCGGCATCGATGCCGGTAGGACGCGTCTGCGTCAGGAACGCGGCGATGCCGCGCAGCAGCGCCTCGGAATTGTAGTCGCCGCTGCGCGATAGGCAGCCTTTGCCGAGCACGCGCGTCGATATGTCGGAGCCGCGCAAGATCATATTGATCTGCTGCTCGACATATTCGGGCGAGCCTTCCTCGACCACCAGCACGGCGCGCTTGCCGAGGCAAAAGTCTTTTACTTCATCGGGCACCAGCGGATAGGCGACGTTGAGCACGTAGATCGGATTGTGCGATGTGCCGTAGAGATCGGCCAGATCGAGCCGCGCCAGCGCGCGCAACAAATTGTTGGTGAGGCCGCCAAGCACGATGATGCCGATCTCGTTCGCCCCGCCTGGGATCACCTCATTGAGTTTTTTCTCGCGGATGAATTTCTGTGCGGCCGGCAGGCGTTCCTCCACCTTGAGGCGCTCTTGGGTAAAGATCACCGGCGGATGGGCGAGGCGGCCGTATTCGAAACGCGGCGGGCCGGCGAGGCGATGCTGGCCGCTATAGGCGCCGCGCTTGTTGTTCTTCGCGGTGAATTCACCAGTGACGTGGCAGGCGCGCACGCGCAGATCGAGCATCACCGGCGCGTGGCTCGCTTCGGACAGCTCAAATCCTTTTTCGACCATGTCGACGATGGTCGGCAGATCGGGCCGCGGGTCGAGCAGCCAGATCGACGATTTCATGGCGTAGGCGTAGGAACGCTCCTGGATGACGCTGGCGCCCTCGCCGAAATCCTCGCCGAGCACGATCAGCGCGCCGCCGATCACGCCGGGCGACGCCAGGTTCGACAGCGCGTCGGCCGCCACATTGGTGCCGACGATGGATTTCCAGGTCACCGCGCCGCGCAGCGGATAATTGATCGAGGCGCCGAGCATGGCGGCGGCGGCGGCCTCGTTGGTGCAGGTCTCGACATGGACGCCGAGATCGGCCAGCAGATCCTCGGCATCCACCATGACGTCGAGCAGATGCGACACCGGCGCGCCCTGGTAGCCGCCCACATAGCTCACGCCCGATTGCAGCAGCGCCTTGGTGACCGCGAGGATGCCTTCGCCGCGAAACGTCTCGCCGTCGCCCAGACGCAGCGCATCCACTTCCTTCTTGAACGAGCGTTCCATCGGCTTTGCTTCCGGCACAGGTCCCTGTAAGTCAAGATATATCCGGTTTCGCGGGATCGTTTAATATGGGCGACCTTCCGGGGCGCCCGTAACGACGGGCCGAAGCGCGGGGACTTCATGGACGGCCAAGGCCAGATCGTCATCGAGGGGGTGAACCACACCTACCGCCCGGCGCGCGGCCGCACGGTGCTCGCCCTTTCCGACGTATCGCTCGAAGTCCGGCCACGGGAATTCCTGGCTTTGCTCGGGCCGTCCGGCTGCGGCAAATCCACCCTGCTCTATCTGGTCGGCGGATTCTTGCCGACAATCGCCGGCCGCATCCTGGTCGAGGGCAAGCCGGTCAAGGCGCCGGGACCCGACCGCGGCATCGTGTTCCAGCATTTCGCGCTGTTTCCCTGGAAGACCGTGCGCGGCAACATTCTTTATGGGCTGGAGCGGCAAGGGCTGCCACGCGCCGAGCGCGAGAAGCGGGCGCAATCGTTCATCAATCTGGTCGGCTTGCGCGGCTTCGAGGACAGCTATCCGTCGCAACTGTCCGGCGGCATGAAGCAGCGCACCGCGATCGCGCGCACGCTGGCCATCGATCCGAGCATTCTGTTGATGGACGAGCCGTTCGGCGCGCTCGACGCGCAGACCCGCTCGCTGATGCAGACCGAGCTTTTGAGCATTTGGCAGCGCACGCCCAAGACCGTGATCTTCGTCACCCACGACGTGCAGGAGGCGGTCTATCTCGCCGAACGGGTGGCGGTGATGTCGGCGCGGCCGGGCCAGATCAAGGCCATCGTCGAGACCAAATTCGGCAAGCGCGATCCGAGCATTTTGCGCAGCAAGGAGTTCGTCGAGAAAACCGACCAAATCTGGAATCTGGTGCGCGACGAGGCTATCAAAGCGCAGGAGCAGAACGCGTGACGCAAACCGCCGCCCGCTATCTGCCGTTGTTGTTGCTCGCGGTCGCGTGGGAATTGGCGGCGCGGCTCAATATCATCTCGTCGCTGGCGCTGCCGCCGCTGAGCAGCGTGGCGACCGCCTGGGTCGATCTGATCCGCGACGGCGAGTTGATCGACAACGGCGGCGCGTCGCTCTATCGCGCCTTCATGGGCCTGCTGCTCGCCGTCATTGTCGGCGGCGGCTTAGGGATGGCAATGGCACGGGTGCGCTTGCTCGACGTGTTCGTCAATCCGTTGGTCGAGTTGTTCTACCCGCTGCCGAAATCGGCGCTGATTCCGGTGACCGTGCTGTGGCTCGGCTTCGGCGACGGCTCGAAGATCCTGCTGATCTTCCTTGGCTGCATGATCCCGGTCACCATCGGCGCCTATAACGGCGCCCGCGGCAGCGATCATGCGCTGGTCTGGTCGGCGCGCAGCATGGGCGCCAGCCCGATCCGCATGATGTGGGACGTGGTGATGCCGAGCGCGCTGCCGGAACTGCTCAACGGCATCCGCACCGCGTTGGCGCTGGCGTTCATTCTTTTGGTCAGCTCCGAGCTGATCGTGTCGCAAAAAGGCTTTGGCTACCTGATCGGCTATCTCGGCTCGACCGGCTCCTACGAAGGCATGTACGCGGTGGTGCTCACCGTCGCCTTCCTCGGCTTCGCCGCCGACCGGCTCTATCAACTCCTCATGCAATGGTTGCTGCGATGGCGCGAGTAGAAGACCAGGCGGCGCTGGCGGCCGAGCCGGGCGATCTGGCGCATGAGCGCGCCAAAGGCCTCGATGCCGTATTCCGGCTCGGCGCCGGCATCTTTTCGATCCTGGTGCTGCTGATCGCGTGGGAACTGTTTGCGCGCAGCGGCAAGGTGACGCCGTTCATGCTGCCGCCGTTTTCCGCCGTCGTCACGCGCATCTATGCCGACGCCGTCGGCGGCGAGCTGTGGATCAATCTCGGGCTGACGCTCTATCGCGCCATGGCCGGCTTCTGTATCGCCACGATCGGCGGCATCGCGCTCGGCGCCGCGATGTCGCGCATCAGGTGGGTGCATTGGTTCTTCGACCCGATCATCTCGGTCGGCTTCCCGATGCCGAAGATCGCGTTCCTGCCGGTCATCATGCTTTGGCTCGGCCTCTATGACGTGTCGAAAATCTCCATCGTGGTGTTCGACGCGATTTTTCCGGTGGTGACGGCGACGCTCGGCGGCATCGCCGGCGTCGAGAAGGAGCTGCTCTGGTCGGCGCGCAATATGGGCGCCAACGAACGGCAACTGATGTGGCAGATCGTGCTGCCGGCGGCGCTGCCGCAAATCCTCACCGGCCTGCAGGTGGCGCTGCCGATCTCGCTCATTGTCGCCATCGTCGCCGAGATGGCGATGGGCGGTTACGGGCTCGGTGGCGCCATGATGAGCGCCTCGCGCTTTGCCGACTCGCGCGGCGTCTTCGCCGGCATCGTCGAAATCGCCATCGTCGGCTATGTGCTGATCAAGGCCATGGCGCTGATCCGCCGCCGGCTGCTGGCGTGGCACCAGGAAACCGCCGAGCATTCGTAATCACTCGGATTTCGTTTCCTGGATGCGCCGCTGCGCGCTAGCACTGCTGATCCAGGATCGTAAAGAACACTGAGTTAGGTGCCTGTTGAAGAGCAGCAGATCCGGCTTGTGTTGAGGTTCACAGTGCTGGGGATGTACGGGGCACACAAGATGGCCTTAGCGGCCAATTCGGCTGGCGCGCCCGAATAACTTGAATCACGGAGTCACGTACTCTTCCCGACGCGGAAGTCGTGGTTTCGCCGGAATGGCTTCCTAATTCATAAACGTAGCGCCACATGACAAAGGCGTCTTGGGATCGTTTGAGTTCGGCCTCCAGAGTGAACTCCTTATTCTGCTCTTTCAGACCCGGATCGTGTTGTGAAGCGATTTCAATAAGGCTTGGTGGCAAGCGGGCGTACCAATCCTTGATCTCGGTTTGTGTTTCTCGCTTCAACTTCTGAAATAGAATCCAATAGTTGTGAGTGTTTTGGATAGCTTTGCCCGTATCTATGAGGATCAAACATTTTAGGTAGAGTTCAAGCGCGAGTGCGCCGTTGACGGCAGAAGAAATGAAAAATGGGTAGTCTTTGCGTTGCGTAGCATGAGTGCTTAGGACAAAATCGCTTTCATGAAACAGTTGGGCCGTCGTAAAAATCCTTTCGGGGTCAATGGCCATGACAAAAGTCCGAGGAAGCGGAAACGGCTGAAAGAGCTAATGCCACGCTACGAGTAGCGCTCTATACGCCGCCTAAGCATAAGCCTATCGGTGAAAAGCCTGAGAGTCCCGACCAGAACCGCGCTTCCACCGGTAGGCCGTGCCAAAAAGTTAATGCAGCTTGATCCGCGGCTCGGTGCGGCGGGTCAACGCTTTGACCAGCGTATCAAGCGCGACCTTGAACGAGCCGTGCAGCGCCTGCAGGTGCCGTTTGTGCAGCGACAGGTACGCAAGCCGCGCCAGCAGTCCTTGGGCCTTTACGTTATGAAACAGGACGCCCAGCGTCCCATACTCGGCAAGCGCCACCAGCGAGCCGAAGTCGCGATATTTGAACTGCGGAAGCGGCGTGCCGCGCAGGCGCGCCTTGATGGCTTTGACCATCAGATTGGCCTGCTGATGCGCGACCTGGGCGCGCGGCGGCAGCGGCTCCGCTTCTCCCGGCAATGTAAGAGAGGCGCAGTCGCCGACGGCGAACACATCGTCGTCGCGGGTGGTCTGCAGGGTCGGCCGCACCACCAGGCGATTGATCCTGTCGGTTTCCAGCCCGTCGAGCTCGCGCAAAAAATCCGGCGCCTTGATGCCGGCGGCCCAGACGATGAGCTCGGCCGGCACGATCTCTCCCGACACCAGCACCACCTCGCCGGCGCGCACTTCCATGACGCGAGTGCCGGTGCGGATATTGACGCCGAGCTTGTGCAGCACTTCGGCGGTCGCGGTGGCGATGTCTTCCGGCAGCGCCGGCAAGATGCGCGGCGCCGCTTCGATCAGATCGATCCTGATGTGCATCTCGGGATTAATGCGGTCGAGATTATACGACACGATGTCACGCATCGTTTTGTGCAGTTCGGCGGCGAGTTCGACGCCGGTGGCGCCGGCACCGACGATGGCGACGTGCAGCTGGCCGGGCCGCAGCGGCTCGTATTGCGCATTGGCGCGCAGGCATGCGTTGATCATGCGGCGGTTAAAGCGCGATGCTTGATCAAGAGTGTCGAGCGTGATGGCGTGCTCGGCCACACCGGGCGTGCCGAAATCGTTCGACAGGCTGCCGACCGCGATGACGAGGGTTTCGTAGCCGAGCACGCGCGGCGGAATGACGGTCCGGCCGTCTTCGTCCACGCTTGGCGCGACATAGATCTGCCGCTTGGCGCGGTTCAGGCCGACCATTTCGCCGATACGATAGCGATAGTGGCGGCGTCGTGCATGGGCAATGAGCTCGACCGAATCGGTTTCGCTGTCCATCGACCCCGACGCGACCTCATGCAGCAGCGGCTTCCAGACATGGATGCGCGATTTGTCGAGCAAGGTGATCGACGCCTTGCGTTTGCGGCCGAGCGTGGCGCCGAGCAGCGAGGTGAGACGCAATCCCGCGGCGCCGCCGCCCGCGATGAGAACGCGATGTAGCGACGGATCGTCCGTCGATGCAGTCTCGGCGATAGAATCGTAAAGCGGGTCGTGCGTCACGGCTTCATAGCCCGTCACAGTCCAACAATGTCGCCTTTAGAGCAACTTCTCTCGCCGTTTTGTACCCGGCTCTCAGAGGATTTATGTTGCCGAATGCTTGTTTGCAATCATACTTAGCGGCTAAGATGGCTACGGCTTGCTTGCAAGCTTTTCAAAATTCAGCGCTGCTTGCAATGAAATCGAACGGTGCTCCCAGTGCGGCAAAAATATTTGCGCATTCTGCATACCGAACAGCTTGAGCAATTCTCCTAACTCAGCTTTGTTTTCTACGGCGATTAGGGGGCAGATTTTTTGAAAATATCGTATGGATTCGGAGCGGGCAAAAATCTCAAATGGTGGCGCGTAGTCTCGATAGTACAAGAGAGTTTCTGGCCACCATCTTGCTTCACGCCCCTCCTTGAACGCTGTTATTGAGGTGAAAAAGTACAGTACGAAATCAGCCTGCATCAGGCTGACGAGCGGCAAGCCCGCCGCGTGAGACCTTTGCTCCAACATATCGGCACGCAATGAAAGCCGACGAAGGTTCAAACGCTTATTTCTGTACGTGAGCGACTCTGTATATTGGCGCATAATATCGAATTGCTGCATTGGAGCGCGTGAATTATCCAAAGCGTCACCAACATAATATCCATGCGACATCAGCTGCAACACGAGACCGAAGCGCTCATGTTTGAGCAATACCCCAATAGCGTATAAGAACATCTCGTGAATGATAAATTTGAAATTGTCCCAGTACCAAACATTATACTGCATCAGAGATTTCGGTCGAAACATGTACGGAATCAGCTTTTCAAAAAACCTATGCAGCAGTTTGCCATCATCGTCGCTTGAATAGCGTGCCGCCGCCGATACGACGCTGACAAATTCATCCCGATAAGGAATAAACGAGTCGATGCTCTGAATAATCGGTTCGTCAAATGTTTGACGGTCAAACTTATCGATAGCAATTCTAAACGCTTCAAGGCTTTCGGCGAATACGGAGAAGTACTCATCAATTGCTGCACTTGCCTGCGATGAACCAGATTTGAGCAAATCAATCGCGCGATTGGCGCGAGACCGCGTTGGTAGTTGAATAGCATTCTCATTTAGAAATTCTGGCCGCTTGCCGAGCGGTGGTTTCGGGTGTGCTGGTTTATCAAATACCCATCGCAGAAGCTGCTCAAAATTAGCAGCGTAAATATCCGATTGGCTGAGATCGATGTAGATTCTGGATTTGTAGAATGTCGGGAGAAACGGCTTTCCGTCATCCCCTGTTTCTGAGGCCACTCCGACGAATTTGTTCTGATCAGCCTTAGCGTAAACCTCCGGAGAAATAATTTGAGTCTCCGTTCCGACACCGCCCTTACGACCATCGGCCTTCTCTGCGTACGTACGATCGAGTACTACGATTACTTTCCTAATATCTGGATCAGTGACCATTTTCTCCATGAATTTTATCGCGTCGTGGCCCTCTTTGAGGTCCCACTTGTCGATGGTCACGTCTACAGCATTCTCCCTGAGCTGAGTCGCAAGATCCAAGACCCATTTCTGATGCTCATGCGAACTCCAACTATAGGAAATAAATGCCTTCGGATTGGCTGTCATACGTCACCATCGGAATGGCACGAAACTCACGATTCGAACCGAGTGCATGATAGCAGGAATGCCAAAAGGATGCCCTCTGTCGATAGAGTGCTTCGACTCGCCCGCTACGGGTATACGGTGCGGCAAGCCGTAGCCTTGCGCCGGATCGGGCTTTGCGCCCACTATGCGCCAACTCTGGGAGGAGATCATGCGTGCAAAAATCGGGCTGTTGAGCCTGGCCTTGCTTGCGTTCGGCGCCGGTAACGCCGGCGCGGAATCGGTGAAAATCCGCGTCGCCTGGGTGGCGCCGGTGGCGAACTGGATTTCGATCTGGCTCGACAAGAAGGACCTCGCCAAGCATTTCGGCCAGTCCTACGTCTTCGAGCCGGTTCACTTTGCCGGCACGCCGCCGATGGTGACGGCGATCGCCAACAACGAGGTGGAGATCGGCGATCTCGCCTATTCGACGCTGCCGATCGCCATCAAGAACGCCGGCATGGACGATATCCGCATCATCGCCGACGACTTCCAAGACGGCGTCGACGATCACTGGACGATCCGTTACACCGTGCTCACCGACGGTCCGATCAAGAAGATCGAAGACCTCAAGGGCAAGGTCCTCGCCACCAATGCCGAAGGCAGCGCCGTCGACATCGCCATGAAGGCGATGCTGCACAAGCACGGCCTCGAGAACAAGCGCGACTACACCGTGATCGAGGCGCCGTTCCCGGCCATGAAGGCGATGCTTGCCGAACATAAGGTCGATTTGATCCCAGGCATCCTGCCGTTCGCGCTCGATCCGGAAATGGCGAAGATCGGAACCACGCTATTCACCGCCAAGGACGCCATCGGCGTGTCGGAATTCGTCAGCTTCCAGGCGCGCAAGCCGTTCATCGACAAGAACCGCGCTGTGCTGGTCGATTGGCTCGAAGACACGCAGCGCATCCTGCACTGGTATCTCGACCCGAAGAACCACGACGAAGCCGTGCAGATCGCGGCCCGCCTTGTCAAAGCGCCGCCGGAACGGTTCGGCTGGGTCTTCACCAAGACCGACCAATATCGCGATCCGGCGATGCTGCCGAACCTCGGCGCGCTGCAGAAGAACGTCGACATGACCAAGGAGCTCGGCTACGCCAGCGCCAGCTTCGACGTCAAAGCCTATTCCGATCTCAGCATGGTCGAAGAGGCCGGCAAGCGGCTGAAGTGATCACAACTAAGTCCCGTCATCCTGAGGTGGCCGCGAAGCGGCCCTCGAAGGATGCCGGCCGAGGCCAACCGAAATCGGTTCACCGATTTCGGAATATTCAATGCCCAAGTCGGCAGCAGCCGACTTGGGTGGCCGTCGCCCTTCGAGGCTCGCTTCGCTCGCACCTCAGGGTGACGGAATACTGATTGGAGAAGGAAAAATGATGCGTGCCACGAAATTCGCCCTAGCGACCATTTCCGCAATCGTCTTGGTCTCCACAGCCCAAGCAGAGCCGCTGAAAATCCGCGGCTCCTGGGTGGCGCCGGTGGCCAACTGGGCCTCGATCTGGCTGGAGAAAAAGGATCTCGCCGTCCATTTCGGCCAATCCTACGTGTTCGAGAGCAGCCGCTA
>Ga0210405_10005297_pt1 | contig 11843 bp, 15 predicted proteins | sample IncBWH11MmetaG_FD_155492 | JGI IMG/M metagenome (GOLD analysis project Ga0210405, IMG submission 155492) | Forest soil microbial communities from Barre Woods Harvard Forest LTER site, Petersham, Massachusetts, United States - Inc-BW-H-11-M | ecosystem: Environmental > Terrestrial > Soil >... | reverse complement strand
CGTCTCGATATAGCGCGGCAGCAACTTATCGAGCAGCTGTTCTTCGGGTTGCTCGTAAATGTAGTCAACCTGGGAGGGGTCCGCGCCGGCGGCCGACCCTTCCCCTTCGCGCACCGCTTCTACAGGAAGCAGTTTCTCGACCACGAGGTTTGCCGTCATGACCGTTTTGAATTCACTGAAAACGATGTAAACGGAATCGATCTCTTCCTTGGCGTAAAGCCCGGTCACCAGCGTGGCAATGTCTCGAGCAGTCGCGAAATCCACCCTCGCAAGCACGTTGATGTATTCGGCGACGATGTTAAAGCCTGCTTTTTTCAGCGAGTCGCGGCCCTTCTTGCCGACCGGAATGACAGAAAGCTTCTTGTCCTTGTTCGCGCGGAAAAACTCGTTGGCTTTGCGCAAGATGTTGGTATTAAAAGCGCCCGCCAACCCGCGCTCACCCGTAAGCACGATGGTCAGAATTCGTTCTTCCGGGCGAGTCGCCAGGAGCGGATGCTGCGGCTCCGCAATGCGCGACATCGTGGAACGCAGAACTCGCGCCAGCTCCCGCGCATAAGGCCTTGCCGCGAGTGCTGCTTCCTGCGCGCGCCGCAGCCGGGCCGCCGCGACAAATTTCATCGCGCGGGTAATCTGCTGGGTGTTTTTCACCGAGCGGATGCGGCGCCGGAAATCGAGAAGTGTGGGCATCGTTATTCGTTACACGCCGGTTTTTACTTCGTGGCAGCAGCGGCCGCAACCGTGAAGCGCTCCTTGAACGCATCCACTGCCGTCTTGATCTCCGCCCGGATGGCGTCGTCGAGCGCCTTCTTCGTAGCGATATTCTTCAGGATCGCAGGATAGTTGGTCTCCGCGAACTGCAGGAACTCGCGCTCAAAGCGCCGAACTTCCGGTACCGGAATCGAATCGAGAGAACCGCTTGTCGCCACGTAGAGAATCAAGACTTGCTTCTCGACTGCCAGCGGCACGTATTGATCCTGTTTCAAAACTTCCGTAAGGCGCTGGCCGCGCGCCAACTGGCCCTGTGTGACCTTGTCCAGTTGGTCCGCCCCGAACTGCGCGAAGGCCGCCAGTTCGCGATACTGCGCCATGTCCAGTCGAAGCGAACCCGCCACCTGACGCATCGCCTTGATCTGCGCGTTGCCGCCGACGCGGCTCACGGAAATACCCACGTTGATAGCCGGGCGAATGCCGCCGTTGAAGAGGTCCGCTTCCAGATAAATTTGTCCGTCGGTAATGGAAATGACGTTCGTCGGAATATACGCAGAGACGTCGCCCGCTTGCGTTTCAATCACTGGAAGCGAAGTTAGCGAGCCGCCGCCGAGCTTGTCGTTCAACTTCGCGGCGCGTTCCAGCAAGCGGGAGTGAAGATAAAACACGTCACCTGGAAACGCCTCACGGCCCGGGGGGCGGCGCAGCAATAAGGAGATTTCGCGGTACGCCTGCGCGTGTTTCGAAAGATCGTCGTAAAACGTAATGGCGTGGCGCTTGGTGTCGCGGAAGTATTCACCCATCGCGCAGGCAGCGTACGGCGCGATGTATTGCAGCGAAGCAGGTTCCGCTGCCGAGGACGCGATGATAATGGTGTAGTCCATCGCGCCGGCGTCGGTCAGTGTCTTAACCACCTGCGCGATCGTCGAGCGTTTCTGCCCGATGGCGCAGTAGATGCAAATAACGTCGCCGCCTTTTTGATTGATGATGGTGTCGAGAATGACCGCGGTTTTGCCGGTCTGGCGGTCGCCAATGATCAGCTCGCGCTGCCCGCGCCCGATCGGAATCATGGCGTCAATCGCTTTGATACCAGTCTGCAGCGGCTCGCGAACCGGCTGGCGATCGAGCACGCCGGGAGCGATGCGTTCCAGGGCGTTGCGCTGCTTTCCAACGATAGGTCCCTTGCCGTCCACAGGCTCGCCGAGCGGATTCATCACGCGCCCGATAAGCCCCTCGCCCACCGGCACGGACATAATCGTGTTGGTGCGCTTGACGACGTCGCCCTCTTTCAATTCCTGCGATTCGCCGAGCAGTACCACACCTACTTCCTCCTCTTCGAGGTTGAGCGCAATGCCGTACACGTTGTGCGGGAAAGCAAGCATTTCGCCGGCCATGACTTTCTCAAGGCCATGCACGCGCGCGATTCCGTCGCCAACGCTGATGATCGCGCCGACTTCATCCACCGAAACGGTCTGCTCGTAATTCTCGATCTGCTCGCGCAGAATCTTGCTGATTTCGTCTGCCTTGATGTTCGCCATTCCTGCTCCGTCGTTTCCGTCTCGGTCTGTTCAGCTGTCTATTCCGCCGCCAGGCGCGTCCGCAGTTCGTTCAAACGATTGCGCAACGAGCCATCGTAAATCGTGTCTCCAATGCGCACGACCGCGCCCCCCAGCAGCGCCGGATCGAGCGAATATTTCGTTTCGATTTTCTTGCCGGTGAGCCGCGCCAAGGTCGCCGCGAATTCTTTTTTTTGCGCCGCGCTCAATTCCACCGCGGAAGAAATCTCCGCTTCGGCAATGCCTTGCCGCAGGCGGAGCACTTCCTGAAAGGACTCAATGATTTCCGGCAGAAGATGCGTGCGGTGGTGGTCTGCAATCAAAAACAAAAAATTGCGAAGAATTTTGCTTGCGCCCAGCCGCTTCATGATTTTTTCAATCACCGCATGCTTGTCCTCGGGAGTGACCGCGGGGCTCGCCAGAAACGTGCGCAGCTCCGCCGACTGCGCGTAAGTTGTCCCAAAGTCGTTGAGCTGCTTGGCCGTCGGCTCGGCAGCGCCTTGCGCGAGCGCGACATCCGCCAGCGCATTGGCATACTGGAGGCTCGCGGACTTCAATTGGGCCTCCCTTCGAGACTTTTCACGAAGCTGCTGATCAGCGATTCCTGCGCCTTGGGAGTGAGCTGTTTGGCGAGGACCGATTCCGCGCCATCCACAGCGAGTGTGGCGGCCAAAGCTTTCAGTTCCAGGCGTGCCGCGCGTTCCGCGGCTTCGATTTCCGCCTTCGCAGCCGCGGCGATTTTCTGCGCATCGCTTAGTGCAGCCGCGCGGAGCCGCGCGACTTCCGCGGCGGATTCGCGTTCCGCAAGCGCGCGAAGTTCCGCGATTTCCTTCTGCAGATTGGCCAGCTTGGTTTCGGCCTCACGGAGCTGCGCTTCGGCCGCAGCTTTCGCGCTAGTGGCTTTCGCGATCGCCGAGCTGATCGCCGAAGCGCGTCCGCTGAAAAACGCCGGAGCCTTTTTCAAGCACAGCCAAAGAACCACACCCGCGACGATCGAGAAATTAATCCACTTGAAAAGCTCCGTGGCGTTTTCCACGGCAGGGTTCTCGTGTTCCTCCGCGGCGTGCACGCTGGCTGCGGCGAAGAGCACCACAAATAGAACACCGGCGGCAAGCAGAACACGGCGGTTCCGGGTCATCGAGCCTCTCTCATGGGAGCGCCCGATGGCGGCGTTTGCAAAATGCGGCGCGCAATTTCCGCGGAAAGTTGGCCCACAGTAGCTTCGATGTCGCGGCGCGCGCCGGCAAGTTCGCGCGCAATCCGTTCTTTTCCGGCGCTGGCTTCCGCGGAAGACTTCGCCCGCGCTTCTTTGAGTTGGGCCGCACGCTCGTCGAGCAGTTTCTTCCGCGCCGCTTCCTGCTCGGCGTAAAGCTGCCCGCGAGCCTGTTTCAGCGCATCCTGATACTGCTTGACCTTCTCGGCAGCGGCGGCCTGGGCGGTTTCCGCGGCCTTTTGCGCGCCGGCAGTGCGGGAATCGCGTTCCGCCATCACCTGTAGCAGCGGTTTGAAGAAAAGTGCCCGTAAGATGAAGTAAAAAAGCAGGATGATCAGGACTGTAGGCACAGCCTGAAGGAACAGTTCGCCTAGTTGGCCAACAATCGCCTGCATCAGAAGTTGTGTCGCCTAAAAGTCAGGTTGGCAGCCACGCCGCGCCCCACCCCGTGGGAGCCTTACGGCGGGCTTAACGCTGCCGTCTTAAAACAATATTTTATAGCATCCGCGGCGGCTTCCGTCAACGTGACCTGTCGCCGCAAATTATGGGCAGGAATTCGAAGCTTGGCTTACTGCCGCGTCTGCGGCGGGATGTCGTACACATAGCGAACTGTCGTGGGCGTGTTGCTGCGCCCGCTGGTCATGTGCAGCGTTTCGTAAAGCTGACGGCCGTCCTCGGAAAGTTCAAACGTGCGGCTCATTTTGTTGCCGCGCGGATCTTTTTCGTCGGTCACCAAACGATTGCCATCCCACTTTGCGGCAATCTCCTGGTAATTCGCATCCTTGGACTTCTGCAATTTGCGCCCGTCCGTCATGAACGCCCGCTTGCGGCTCTGATCGTCTACCAGGTCCACTTCCGCCCCTGTCATGGACATGCTCATGGTGCGTGGTGGCGTCATCAGTTCATGCATTTTTTGTCGCTGCTCATCGCTCTCCCCACCGCCGCGATGTCCTCCATAACCTCCGCCACCTCCACCGCCGGGCCAGCCGACTCCTACGCGAGGTCCGCCACCAGAACCTCCGCCGTGTCCGCCATTCGAACCTTGTGAGTCCTGCGTGTGTTGGCGCGGGTCGTCGCTTTCGTCGCGGTTCAGCTTCCACGCGCCCAGAATCGTGGTTCGCGGAGGAGGCAGCGGCACAGGCTCCCGCGGCTTTGCCGCAGGCGTGGAAGCGGGCTGAGGCGGAGCGCCAGCAAGCGGCCCCGGAGGTGCCTGCGCGTAAATCGCAGCCGGCACAAATAGGCTCAAGGCTGCGAAAGCAGTGGACGCTATCAGTTTGGCAGTGCTTGCGGGCTTCATCAGTAGATCCTGAGATACGTTCGGCAGCCAATATTATATTCCCACTCCCAGGGGGAAGGGTTCCCGCGAGCTACTTCAACCAGCGGTTGAGGTCCGTCGCGCGGGGAAGGAACGCTAGCGCGCCGAGTTCGCGGAAGCGTGCAGCGCGCTGGCGGTAGCCATGTTCACCCCGAGCGATAATGGCCATGAACGGAACGCCGGCGTCGCGCGCGGCCAGCGCGTCGTCAATGTTATCCCCCAGATAGAGCGCGCTGGCGCGATCGCGCTCGCCGAGAATTTTGTGAAGGCCCTCGGGATGCGGCTTTTTTTTCGCGTCGTCCATGGTGACGACGGTACGAAAGTATTTCGTGGCGGGCCAGCGCTTGAACGTGAACTCAAATTCCCGGCGCGTGCGGCCGGTGAAGAGATTCAATTCGTAGCAGCTCGCCCAGCGTTTGATCTGCCGCGGCGTAACAATCAGTTTCTCATTGCGAACGTTTCCGGGCTTTCCGTTCGTGCCCCAGTAAAATCTTTCAAACGCCACGCGCGCTTCCTCGTAGGTGGCGGGATGCCCGAGCGAGGTCACCCACGCGGAAACCATGTTCCAGTCATCGTTGAAGCCCGGCTTGCTCTTCCACTTGTGCAGCTCGGCGTACGTGACGCGCTTCCCGGTGATGTACCGCACCGTATCCAGTGCCGAACGCCAATAGGTTCCGCGCACGTCCACGAGCACGCCGTCGACGTCAAAGATAAGGATTTTGGGTTGCAGCCTCTTTTTCATTGTTTGCCGAGCTTCATCCCGGACTGTAGATTCTCCTTTAAGCACAGAAAGAATGCTATTTGCGGAAGCAAACCGGGAATCCGTTTTGCTGTCATAGCCAGCCTACCCCCACCCCCCGTGTTTTTGGGGAGGAGTCTGGAATCGTTTGAAAAGAAAGGAGTTGGGTTTTGCGGGAGTGCAAAAAAGCGCAAAACAGTTTGCAAGAGTATGAAACAAAAAGAGATAGCGCCAGCTGCTGGCGTTGGGTTTCAGAATGGGAATTGTTGGTATACACCCGGCAGTTTTTAGAAAGAGTGCGGAAGAGCTTGATGGGGAAGGAGTTGTGAAACACTCTTGGTGCAAAGAGCGCAAAGAGTGCGGGGAGAGTGCGGCGGGGGCTAAAAACGGATGTTTGGCGGGAGCGAAATTCGATGTACACGACAGAGGATAGCATGGGAGTGGCGAGTGGCTACGTGTTTTGCAGGGAATGGGGAGAATTGAGGGTTGAATGGTGGCGAAGGAGGGCTAAACGGTTCAACACCAGGCGAGGCGAACGAGAAAAAAGCATAGTCAAAACCCCCACCCTTAAAACCGAAGGGTGCGGCACCCCGACTCGTCCTAACGGTTTGTCTCTTCGCCACCCGCCTTATGGGGAGGTCTGGGTTAAGATGGCTTTCACGCGAACCGGATCAACCGGGAGCTTTCCGCCGGTCAGCATTCGCAAGTGCTCTTCTTTTGAAACACCGTTCACGATAATCAATGCTTCGAACGCAGAACTGCGGACGTCTTCATCGGGGTCGTTTAGGGCGGCTTCGGCAAGAGCGCTGAGAACACGACGATCTTTGGTATTCTGCCAGAGAATCTTAAGAGCCCCTGCCGCAACATCCCTGACGTCTGCGTCGGGGTCGTCCGCTAACATAGTGAGCAATCTGTTCGTTGCGGGCTTGTGCTTCAAATCAAAGCCGAGCGACATCACTGCGTGATAGCGCACGATCGCATCCTCGTGATCTAAGAGTTGAACCAACACTGGTATGCCTGCTGCGATAGGTCGATCTCCCAGCTCGCCAGCTAGCTTTCTGATCTGATCGAGTGAGGCCCTACCCTGCCGCCAGTTTTCCAGAGTTTGTTCCAAACTATCGTCGTGTCGCTCCATATATCGGCTCCTAAAGCGTTTCTTTTGGCGTGATTGCCTCGAGGGCTGTCCCAGCCCAGTTTCTAGCCCCCTCTATTAGGCCGTTAATTCTGGACACTTGTGACTCGCTCAACCCTCTCCTTTGCAGGACTCTCTCCAGATGCGCGGCTTGCTTGTTGAGACCGTTCATTACCTGCTTAACTTTTTCTGCGTGGTCGAAGAAGCCTCCGCCAGCTTTCGCGACCTTCATCCCCCCATTTACTTCGCGATTGGCAGATTCAAGAGTATCTTCTGTTAGCTTCGCTGCAAGTCTTTCGATCTTCGGCCCAGCCGTGCTAATTTGTTTCTCAACGAAAGCCTCTTCCGATTCGCCACCCGACGCAACGGCGGCGATGATAGCCGTTGCGGCCATCCCGAGGGCATTAATACAGTCGCTCCCTCCAGCGCAATTCGACTTGGCAAAACCTAGTGTTCCATTAAACGTGTCAAGAGCCTGTTCAGCCTTTTTCAAAATGCTCGCCCCTTGCGGCTGGGCGGCGTTCTGTTTTGGAGCCTGCGCCGTGTTTTGACACTCGCACATTGGCAATTTCTGCCGGTCATCGAACTGGCCGCCTCCGCAGCCGTTCGGAACGTTGGGATTGCAGTGGCCGTCGAGGTCGGCGAAGGATTCGGGGTCGTCGGAGACCATGGCGTAGAGGTTGAGGGTTTGCGGGTTGGTGAGGTTGGCATAGGGGACGGGGACGGGAACCGAGGACCAGTCGGCGCTGAGCCAGCGGCCGAAGCGGTTGGAATAGTAGCGGGCGCCGAAATCGTCGTTGCCGGTCTCGGTGTCGCGCTCTTTGCCTTCGAATTTGTAGTTTTGCGGGCAGGTGTTGGTGTAGGGGCGCTCGCCGCCGTAGGGATAGAAATCGGCGTCATAGCAGACGACGCCGGTGTTGCTGGTGATGACGCGGGAGGTGCCGAGCATGTCTTCGACGTAATAGATGGGCGTGCTGCTGGCGGGGAGCATGGCGATGCGTTTGCCGCCGAAGAAAATGTATTCGGCGGTGGTGGTGCCGGAAGCGGTGGTTTCGGCGAGGATGTTGCCGCCGGAGCCGTACCAATAGAGCTTGCTGCCGACCTTGGCGACGCGGCGGCCGTCGCCGTCGGAGGCGTAGGTGGTGCCGTTGGCGGATTTCAGCTGACCTTCGCCATCCCAAACATAGTTGGAATAGACGGTGTCGCCGGAGGTGTTGCCAGCGGGGTCGTAGGTAAAGCCGGCGAGATGGTTGTTGCCGTCGGCAGCGTGGCTGAAGCCGCTTTCCACGGTGCAGCCAGTGTAATTCGTGTTCGTGGTGGCAGCGATGGATTGGAGATTGGCCCAAGCGTCGAGTGTATAGGTCTCTCCCCAACAGTGAGTCGGAGAGGTGGCATAGGTGGAAGCCGTGAGCGCGCTTGTAATTCTATTGAGTGGCGGGTGGCACAGACGATGAATCCTAAAACGATTCTGGGTGCCGCATACGCCGGTTTTGCGTGTGCGGGTTTAGACTGAACTTCATGCCTGATCTAAACCACACCGCTAACGACATTTCAGTTTGTGAATTCAATCCAGCGCCGAGTCTGCATTACTACCGCGCCAGATACTACGATGCCAGCACAGGAAGGTTCCTCAGCGAAGACCCGAACGATCAGGGATCGCAGTATGACAATCCGAATGTTTACGAATATGTCGAAAACAACCCGGCAAACTGGATTGACCCTCTGGGGCTGTACACATTGGATCCACATCAAAAGATACCGCCTCTTCCGCCCTCGCCGGAGATCGACAAACTGCTGAAATGCATAGAGTCGAAGACGGGCCTGAATCTCGTAGTGACTTCAACTTCCGAAAACACTCCTGTCCATCCCCCTGGTAAGCCGCACAGAAGGGGCGTCGCCGTTGATCTGAAGTATGATCCGGGCAATGCCGATAAGATCTTGTGCACGGCTGCAGGTTGTGGCGCTGGTTTTGGGTTGGATGAGGCAAAGCATCCATCGCCAAAGTCCCAGGGCAACCACATTCACTTACAGATTCCACTTGGTCCGCCGAAGATGGGCGGTGGACATGGCGACATTCCGCAGAATGGCTGCAGCGGCGGATGCAAATGATCCACATCAACGCGAATCCGATGAGTGCGTTAAGAATAGCTTTTTCGGCGATGCTCTTGCTTCTGTCCGTACTGTTTTTCGGGCACGGCGCAGCTCGTGCCAACGAAAAACCGGAGCTCTGCAAAGCGGAATCTCTTCCTTCGGAAATCCAGAATCGCCTCAAGGAAGAGTACGGCTCCTGGAAGATCCAGGAACCCACGGACCTAAGTCAGCGTGCCCGGGAAGCGTGGGAACCTGAGAAGCCGCTGACGTGCCCGGGAATCGCAGTTGGGCACTTCGAGAGCGCGAAGAGTCTTTCATATGCCGTTTTGCTTGTCCCGACGGGTCACCCAGACGGGGGCTACAGGTTTTTGGTTTTTAGCCAGAAACTGGGCCAGCCGGGTTACGAGGTTCGGGTTCTCGACAAGTTGGACGAAAAGGGGGCGGCCAACTACTACATTCAAAGTACGCCGATCAGCAAGTTCTTCGATGAGGCGTCTCGGAAGAAGTTCCAGGCCCATACCATGGACGGCATCTTGCTTACAGATTCAGGCGAAAACGAGTATGGCGTTGAGGTGTACTTCTGGTCTGGTGGTCGCTACAGGCATGAGCCGATAGACTATTAGCCGCCTGGCTAGTCAGTCCTGCCGGGGCCGGTTATCGTGCAGCGCCGGGGAGCGCCGGAAGAGAGGCGTCTTCGACGCCGGGATGGGGTATGACACGTCACCCCAGAATGGTGTTGCACAGCGCTGGATATACGACTCATTCTCTCCCGCGCAGAAGGGCGGCGATGACGCGAGGATTGCGGCGACCGTGAAGTATGGCCAGGACAAGGAGTGGTTTTTCATCCGGTGCGTACACGATCAGAAAATCCCGTAATGGCTGAAAACGCAGCGGCCGCGAAGTCAAATCGGAGCGTCTGTGACCTGCAAGAGGATAGGGGACTAGGACGCGAATCGCTTCAAAGATTTCCTCAAGCACGCGGTCAGCTGCGTCTAAATTGTCGGCAGCTATATATTCCCAAATTTCGTTTAGATCTGTGAGCGCGTCTGGATGGAGAACAAATCCGCTCATGAACGGCGGTGGTCTTGGCTCTTTTGGCGCAGCCGGCCAAAGGCCTCTTCGCCGTCGACGGGCTGCACCCGGCTGCTCTTTATGTCATCGTAGCGGCCATCCAGCATGTTGCGCAGTTGGGTTAGCTCCGCGAGATACCCGGTCATCGCGTCCTCGACGAGTTCATCTGGCGCGCGGCCAGTCGACGCGGCAAGCTCTTGAAGAAGGGATTCGGTTTCGGGCTTAAGATGCACTACCATATCACTGAGTCTAGAAGCGTGGTTTGGAACTGTCAAACCGATTGTGGGCCAGTGAACTTATCAGCGAATGGTTCGTCTTTAGAATTGTCCGTCCAACCACTTTGGCGGGATTGCTACGAAACGGGCCTTTATTACTATCGCGCCAGATACTACGACCCGACGATTGGAAGGTTTTTGAGCGAGGACGAGGTCGGAAATGACGAAGGTGCAAATCTCTACGCCTATGTGGCCGACTCTCCCGTTGGCTCTCGTGACCCAACCGGCTTCTACAAACTCAAGGGCTTTCCTGCAGGCCGCAAGGAGCAAATGGACCAGGCAATCCGAGATGCAATCGCAAAACTCAGAGCGGACTGCCCGAGTTGCGCTGGGCCTAATGGTCCAAAGATAGCGGACGCTCTGCAGAAAGCAACGTTTGTCTACAAGCCTGACCTCAAGGACTGCGGCTTAACGATCAAAGCCGTTGTGGTTCGGCACATTGACATTGGCGACGTCGCATTTGATCCGAACAAGTGTTGTACGTTGGCTTCGACGGTCGCTCACGAGGGCTTTCACCTTGCTGTAGCTCTCGGACATCCGGACGAGCCGGGCGGCCCCAACGATATTGAAAAGAAATGCTTCAACTGTGGAACAGGTCATCCCCCAAAGTAAGAAGGAGTTGGAAGATTTATGCGCAGACTCCCGCTTTTGTTGTTAATGGGTGTACTGCTTGAAGGACAAGCTCTTAGTAAGTGCGCGAATCGCGTTATCCACATCGAAGGAACCATCGAGGGTGCCTCTTCCGATGGACTCAGGATCGGTGTCCAGGTCACTCCCGAACCGAATTGGGAGCCGCAGCCAGAAATGGCGATCAGATCCGGTAGGTTTGCGGGCACCGTTCTCTTTGACGGAACGAAATCCGAAGGACATGTACGAGATGATTGCTCTCGTGTCCCGGAAACGATGGATTTGATTCTACTCAGAAATGGTCAAGAACTAAGCCGCCTGCGACTTGTGATCGCGAAGGACTTCGTGAAGGACAAGCTCGGTGACTATAAGTTGCGTTCACCGATCATGCTCCATTTGCAATGAGTGGTGCGTCCCGCGAAATGGCCGGAGAAACCTTCAAATATGACCCCTTTGGGCGGTGCATCTACAAATCCTCGTCGAGCGGTACACCCGTGTTCGCTCATGACGGCGACAACCTCATCGAGGAAACAGATTCGGGCGGGTGGAACATGCTTTGACTCTGAGATTGTTATTGTTCTGCATGGCACGTGCGCTGCGGCGATAGAATAGCTTTACTTATTGATGCAGTAAAGACTCTGGGGTGGCTACCCTTGCGGTTCTTGCAAGGGTGGGCCACTCTTTTGGTTTGCGCTATGCGGAAAGCACGCGAATCCTGTGCGGGAGCGGTTGGTGAAGCATCCGAAGGAATGGCCGTGGAGCAGTTTTTCATTTTATGCGAACGATGAGCCGGGGCTGATTGGGATTGATCCTGTGGGTTAGAGATAGAGGAAAGCGAAGAGTGGCCCACCCTTTGCAAAAAGCGCAAAGGGTAGGCCACCCCCTTGCTCGCTGACGAGTCCTTGCGACTTGTTTCCGCGCCGGTCACTAAAATTCTAAGAAAAAAACGTCAAAACTCGCACCCTTAGAACCGAAGGGTGCGGCACCCCCCAAGTCGTCCTCGCTCGCTGACGAGTCCTTGCGATTTGTTTCTGCGCTACCCGACCTACGTCGCGCGCGTCAGTAGATCAGCTCGCGCTGGGCCACGATGGTGAAGGGGAGCGACTGGGTTACGTT
>Ga0210405_10005295_pt1 | contig 11845 bp, 10 predicted proteins | sample IncBWH11MmetaG_FD_155492 | JGI IMG/M metagenome (GOLD analysis project Ga0210405, IMG submission 155492) | Forest soil microbial communities from Barre Woods Harvard Forest LTER site, Petersham, Massachusetts, United States - Inc-BW-H-11-M | ecosystem: Environmental > Terrestrial > Soil >... | reverse complement strand
CGATGAAATCCGGCGTCCCGAATGGCAGACGCAGCTTACGAGCCACCGGGTCAAGAATCCCCCGCAACGGCTTTTCGTGACCGGCCACACTGCCAGGATGGCCGCAACATCGACGAAGTTCAAGCATCGACGCGGGCGCGTCGCCGCGGGCCAAATCAGTGCGGCAGATCCCGGAACGGTGTGTTGCGATATGGCTCAGGTTCTTTCGGCAGGCCCAGCACACGCTCGCCGATGATGTTGCGTTGAATCTGATCGGTCCCACCGCCGATCGAGGTGAAGTAGGCGTTCATCGTCCGGAATGTCACCCCGTCACCGATGGGATTCTCCGGTCCGGCCAACATCGCTTCAGCGCCGACGATTTCGGTCTCGACGCGGGCAGTCTCGTGCAGGATCCGTGACATCGCGATCTTTCCCAGTGCCATCAGTGTGGCCGCCTCGACGCGATCCGCCGCAGCCTTCGACCGTTGAGTGTTCCAACGGTTCACCGTGGCCAGCCCGTCCACTCGCGCGATCTGCTGACGAATGTATGGATCGTCCAGCCGGGCGGCTTCCCGCGCCAATTCGACGAGAAGATTGGCCTTCTCGGCCCGGGGCCGCTTGTTGTCCTTGGCGGTGCGGGCGAGATCGCCCATGAACCGGCGCTCGTAGCCGAGCGCGGTCTGTAGCACAGACCATCCGGCGTTGAGCTCGCCGACCAAGTTCTCGGCGGGAACGCGGGCATCTTCGATGAAGACTTCGTTGAACTCCGACTCACCGGTGATCTGGTGGATCGGCCGGATCTCGACGCCGGGCTGACGCATCGGCAGCATAAAGAAGCTGATGCCCTGGTGTTTGGGCACATCCCAGTCGGTCCGCGCCACCAGCATGCCGTAGTCGGCAGTTTTGGCGAAAGACGTCCACACCTTCTGTCCGTTGATCACCCACTCGTCACCGTCGCGCTCGGCCCGAGTGCGCAGGCCGGCCAGGTCCGATCCCGCGCCAGGCTCGCTGTAGAGCAGGCACCACTTGCTCTCGCCGCGGATCGACGGCGGGATCAGCCGCCGCTTCTGCTCGTCAGTTCCGGCGTCGTGCAGCGTGCAGGCGAAGAGGTTCGCGCGGTCGTGGCCGCAGCCTGGCGCACCGGCGGTAGCGAATTCTGCGGCGGCGAGGCGTGATTGGGCGTCGGAAAGACCGCGGCCATACCACTCTGGTTCCCAGCTGGGGACGGCCCATCCTGCGTCGAAGACAATCTGGGCCCAGCTGGCGCGGTCGATGCCCGGATTCCAGTTGGCCGCCAGCCAGCCTCGGACTTCGTCGCGCAGTTCGTCGTCGGTCATGCGTCGCTCCTCGTCGCTTCGATCTGCCGCAGGTAGCGTTCCCGGTGCCACGACGGGCTGCCCAGCAGCTGGGCGTCGCTGCGGGCCCGACGCAAATACAGGTGCGCCGGGTGCTCCCAGGTGAATCCGATGCCGCCGTGTACCTGGATGTTGGTCGCCGCGACGAAAACGAACGCGTCCGAGCAATACGCCTGTGCCAGAGCAAGATCCGCGATGCGTGAGGGTGCCTGCCCGGCGAACGATCCGGCGACGAAGCGCGCCGCCGACACCGCCGACTCGGCCTCCAGCAGCATGTCGGCACACATGTGCTTGACGGCTTGGAAGCTGCCGATCGCACGGCCGAACTGGTAGCGGGTCTTGGCGTAGTCGGTGGCCATCTCGACCGCGCGCCTTGCACCGCCGGCCTGCTCGCTGAGCAGTGCCACCGCGGAGCGATCCAGCGCTGCGCTGAACACCTCGACGCCGGCGCCCAGCCGCCCGACCAGACGTGCCGGGGTATCGACGAATTGCAGGCGGCACTGCTTGCGGGTCGGGTCCAACGTGGTCAGCGGTGTCACGTCCATGCCGGGAGCGCCCGGGTCGACCGCGAACACGGCGGGTCCAGCGTCGGTGCCGGCCAGGACGTAGAACAGGTTCGCCGACTGCCCGTCGAGCACGAAATGCTTGTAGCCGGTGACGTGCCAGGCGTCACCGATGGCACCCGCCGACGTGGCGATCGTCGAGGGCAGCCGAGCCGAGCCGTCCTCGGCGAAGGCGACACTGGCGATCAGGTCACCGGCAGCGATCCGGGGCAGTACCGCGGCGCATTCGGCCGCGTCGCCGGCCTCGACCAGCAGGCTGGGCACCAGCACCGCCGTCGACAGGAAGGGGCTAACCAACAGTGCGGCGCCCATCTCTTCCATCGCGATGCCCATTTCGACGGGGCCCGCACCAGCACCGCCGTACTCCTCGCCGATCAGCAGTCCGGTCAGCCCCATGGCCGCCAGTTCGCGCCACACCGCCGGGTCGAAACCTGTATCGGTGGCCGTCAGCGCCCGCACCTGCGCTTCCGCCGAACGTCGTGCCATCAAGTCGGCGACCGCGCTGCGCAGCGCGCGCTGCTCATCGCTGACCGAGAACGGTGCGCTGGTGGGCATAGCAGCCGATCAGCCTTTCGGAGCGAGGGCCGTGCGGAGACTCGCGCACTGGCTGGTGAAAAACGCCTGTGACACTGCCGCTTTCGGCACCACCTGATCGAAAATGTGGAAAGCCCCTTGGACCACCTCGACGTGGCAGGGCACCCCGGCCTGGGTGAGGCGCTCGGCATAGGCGAGGTCCTCGTCATGGACCAGATCGTGGGTGCCGACGCCGATCCACGCCGGGGCCAGCCCGCTCAGATCGTCGCGGCGCGCCGGAACCGCAACCTGCGGGTCGGCATCACCAAGATAGGCCTTCCAGCCGAAGCGATTGCTTTTCGGGCTCCACAACCGGTAGTTGGGATTGTCCGGCCCAGTTCCACTGCGGTCATCGAGCATTGGGTAGGCCAGCAGCTGCAGCGCCGGCGTCACCTTGCCGCGGTCACGCGCCAGCAGTGCCAGCGCTGCTGCCAGCCCGCCGCCGGCGCTGCCCCCGCCGATCGCCACCCGTGCGGGGTCGACCGCGGGCAGACCGGCCAGCCAGGTCAGCGCCGAATAGCAGTCCTCCAACGGCGCGGGGTAGGGATGCTCGGGCGCCAGCCGGTAGTCCACCGCCGCCACGGTGATCCCCAGCTCCCGGCTGAAGCGACGGCACAACGCATCGTCTTGCTGTGCGTTGCCGATCACATAACCACCGCCGTGGATCCATAGCAGCGCGGGAGCGGGTTGGCTGACGCCGACCGGCCGGTGCAGCCGCACACCGACACCGCAGCCCAGGATAAGCACCTCGACGTCGTCGCGGCTACCACCGCGCTGCATCACAGGCGACAGCGCGCGGATCAGTCGCAGCGTCCGCGGGCCGAGTAGGGACCTTGGGGCCAGGCGGGCGATTCTGCGAAGGTCGGGGTGAAAATCGGTGCTCGGCATCGGTCCAGTATCGCCAACGCCAACCGGCCCCACGTCCCAGGCTCCGCCGTTGACGGCGAAAACATACGTGTGTCGGAATGACGAGCGTTTCCAGGTGTTGGATTGTCGCCGCGGTATGCGGCGCGTGCTGACGATGAAATGCGAGAATGGTCGCGTGAGCGACGGGCGCGTGCGGTACGCGCGCAACGGGGATGTCCGGCTGGCGTACCGCGAGTTCGGGGATGGTGACACCACGCTCGCTTGGATCCCCGGGTGGTTCAGCAACGTGGAGATGTGGGACGACCCCGCGAGCCCGTTCACAGCCGTCATCGAACAACTGGCTGAAGTCACGCGGGTCATTGTGTGGGACAAACGCGGCACCGGCCTCTCAGATCCGGCCACCCATGTCCCCCCACTCGACGAGCGCATGGACGATCTCCATGCCGTTCTCGACGCTGCCGAAGTCGATCGTCCGGCCCTTTTTGGAATGTCCGAGGGTGGCCCGATGAGCCTTCTGTTTGCGGCGACATATCCAGAACGGGTCCAGTCACTGGTGATGTACGGCACGATGGCGCGGTTCTCTCAAGAATTGCCCGACCATCCATGGGGATTTACCGCCGAAGAGAAGGCCACTCATCTGGAAGCGATCGAAAGCCATTGGGGTGAAGGGGCGCTGGCTGATCTGTTCTTCGGCGAGATTGCCGATATACCAGGATTTCGGGATCTCTATGGGCGGTATCAACGGACAAGCGCCAGCCCGACGATGGCGGCGTGGCTGTGGCAAGCGCTCTTGGAGATCGATGTTCGCGGCATCCTGGGCTCCATCCGCGCTCCGACTCTTGTCCTGGCGCGGCTCGGTGATCGAGTGGCTCCGTTTGAAGGCGCGGCCGCACTGGCGGCTGCCATTCCGGGGGCCGAGTTCAAGGCTCTGCCCGCAGGGCCGCACGGGCTGATCGATGACGCGATTGGTTCGGCCATCCTCGACTTCGTGACCGGCAGGCCGAGTGCTGCTCTCGACGAACGAGTGCTCAAGACGGTGCTGTTCACCGACATCGTCAGCTCCACCGAACTGCTCAGTGCTCGTGGCGATGCGCGGTGGCGACATGAGCTGGACGCACATGACAAGCTGGTCGACCGCGTTCTGCTGAAGTACAGCGGCAGTCGCGTCAAGCACACGGGGGACGGTGTGTTCGCGCTCTTCGACGGCCCCACCAAAGCGGCCCGCTGCGGGCTCGAACTCGCGCCCGCGTTGGCTTCGCGCGGCATTTCCATTCGCGCCGGTATCCACGTGGGCGAATGCGAGCGGCGCGGCGACGAGTGGAGCGGCATGGCGGTGCACATCGGTGCCCGGATAGGCGCGATGGCCGGACCCGACGAAGTGCTTACGAGTCGCACGGTGCGCGATCTTTCAGCCGGCTCAGGGCTGCGCTTTGAAAGCCTCGGTCTCCGGCACCTCAAGGGTCTTGCCGAGGAAACGGAACTTTTCCGCGTCACTACACGAACAGGCGTTCCGCTCTAACTCCGCAGCCGAATAACGTTGGTCGGGCCGTGCTTTGGGCCGGCCATGGGCTCAGGGCCGTAGAGCGTCGAGGGCTAAGGCAGCCGAACGACCTGGGGTAAAGGCTAACCCGACTTGCCGGCATCAGGTGGTTGTAGTTACGCCGCTCGGGCCTCGACCACGCTGAGGGGTGAAGCGGTTTGCACCACGCGTGTCATCTGGAATCCGGCTTGGCTGAGCAGATCTCGGTATTCGGCGGCGGTGCGTTCCCGGGCGCCCAAATTCAGCAACATCTCCAAATCCACCCATTTTCCCGGAAAGTCACGGTCGTGGTTGGGGATGACCAACTCGATCAGCAGCACCGTGGCTCGGGGGCCGGCTGCCGTGCGAACGTTACGCAGGATCTGCACGGCCTTCTCGTCGGGCCAGTCATGGATGATGTTCTTGAGGATGTAGGCATCCCCACCCGTTGGAACGCTGTCAAAAAACGAACCCTCCGCGATACGCACCCGGTCGGCGACTTTGTGCTCGCGCAACAGGCTTGGGGCGCTCGCAACGACCGGCGACAGGTCGTAAAGGATGCCCCGCGAAGCCGGCGCCCCCGCCAGGATGGCGGCCAGCAGTGGGCCGTGCCCACCGCCCACGTCGACGATCGTGGGGTAGGCGCTGAAGTCGTAACCGGCGACCACCGGCCCGTCCGTCAGCTGGGAAACACTCGTCATCGTCTGGTTGAAGAGTTCGGCAAGCTCGGGCTGCCCGGCGAAGTAGTCGAAGCTCTCCTTGCCCCGCAATGCCGGGACGACCGTGCGCCCGGTTCGGATCGAATCCACCATCAGGGTCCAGCGTTCGCGCTGCTCCTGCGAGCCGTAGAACTGCGCCGCCCAAGTCATCGAGATCGGTGCGTCCGAACGCAGGGTGCCTGCAAGGGAATTCAGCTCATAGCGTCCGTCGCGGCGACGGCGGAAGATGCCCTTGCTGATCAAGGCCCGCAGCAGCCGGCGTAGCGCGTCCGGGTCCGCGCCCACCCGGGCGGCCAGCTCCTCGATCGGCAGCGGGCCGTCGGCGAGGGCGTCGGCGACACCGAGTTGGGCCGCCACAGTGATCGCCTGTGACATCCAGGTGGCAACGATCATCTCCATCATTGCTGCCGGCGCGGGTGTCAGCCGTTGATGGAGCCGATACAGGTAGTGGCGAATCCACTCGACAACGCGGGCCAGCTTGGCGGGTGGCACCTTGGTGGTCGTCGATACCGCCTCACTTTCAGGGCTGGTGCGGGCCGACTTGTTCAATTCATTCATTGGCATGGACAAGATCGGTGGTTGTCGCGGCCCAGAGGTCTCGGCTGACCTCCGCGGATATCCGGCGGTGACTTACCGAGCGCAGAAACGTTGTCAGCGCCCAGGTCATGAACCGGTCGGAAATCATTGCCGCCGGTCTCAGCGCGGCCTCGCTGCGGGACACTTGCAGCGTGGTCACCCAGGACACGGCCTTGACCTTGCGTCGCCTGGTGTTCTCGTACCGGCGCAGCGCGCTCGAGAGATCACGGTTACTGCCTTTCCAGCCTTTTCGGAAATCCGAAAGCGCCTTGCACAACACCATCGTGTCGAGCAGCGCCTGATTGGTCCCTTGCGCAAGGGTGGGCGGCATCGTGTGTGCGGCATCGCCGAGCAACGTAACTGCGCCTTGGCCCGAGCGGGTGATTGGATGCCGAAAATGCGGGAACGGCGAACGGGCCAGATCCTCGTCGGTCAATGTCGCGAGTACTTGATCGACCGAGTCGGACCATCCTTTGAAATTGGACCGGATCATATCGATCGGACGTCCCGGTCTGACGAAGTCGGGCGACCATGGCAAATCGAACCACCACTGCACATCCGAACCTCCAGCCGGCCACAGGCCAAGGCTTCCGTGCTCGCCGATAATCATTTGTGCGACGTGCTTGTTGGCGACGTGTGGAAGGGTGACCAGTCCTTGCCAGCTGCACCAGCCGGTCGGCTCCGCGGATTGCGCGCCGACGATGTCTCGAACCATTGAGTGCAGGCCATCCGCACCGATCAAGAGATCTCCTTCGGCCGAGCTGCCGTCTTCGAACTCGAGGCGAACTCCGTTTTGCGTACAGACGACCCCGACCGCGCGGGCATTGCACGAGATGCGATCGGCCGGAAAGCCTTCCAGCAGCCGTTCAAGCAGGACTCGACGTGGGACCATCCGAACTGGTGCGCCCAGCCGGTCCCCGATCGCAGTCAGGTCCACAGTGGCGACCGGGCGACCCGTGGATGTCATGACCCGCAGGGTGGACAGCAGCTGACCGGCCCCATCCATGTCGACCCCCAGCTGCCCCAGAACCGTTGCGCCATTGGACCAGATGGTTACGGCGCCGCCGCCTGCCTTCACATCCGGTCGCCGTTCGAAGACGGTGACGTCATGTCCGTCGCGCAACAATCCCCGAGCAATGGAAATGCCGCCCACACCGGCGCCGACAACGAGGATCCGAAGCGACCGGGTCGACGGCGCGGTGGGCATTGACATCAGGTTCGCGGAACGCACTTCAGTCCTCTGCGTGCCGTTGGTAAGCCCATTGCTCAAGTCGCGCTTGCAGCTTCAGCAGGCCAAATCCAGCGAACGACATTCCGGCTGAAAAGTAGACCATCAGAAACGGATTCATCTCAAACCTCCTACTGTTACCACGCAGGGCTTCGACGAGAAGTTCACCGGCGCCAGACAATGTCGCCCGACGACGCGCTGCCAGACTGAAACGGCGCAGCAACAATTAGGCATCAGCCGCCCAAAGCAATATCGTCAGCGCCCCAGCGCCCACGCTAATCCGCTTGTGCGGTAACAAAACCCATCCGGACCTCGCCGCGATCGGGTTGCGCCCCTTTTCTTACCGCACTTCAGGACGCGATTTGCTCAGCTGGCCGGGTTGCCACTGCGGCCAGCACGGCTTGGGTGGACGCGCGGCTTCCGACGGTGATCCGAGCAGCGCCGTCAGGGTAGTAGCGGGCCTTCAGCCCGGTCTCGTCGAATACCTCGCGCCACGGCCGACCCCTCGGCGGCAGGTACACGAAGTTGGCGTGCCCGTCGGTAGTGTAGACACCCATCGCGCGCAGACGCCGTCGCAAGTAGTCCCGCTCACCGGTGATTCGCAGAATGCGTTGTCGCAACTGGTCTTCGGCGTCGTAGGACGCCGCCACCGCGACCAAGCTGGTGATGCCCATGCCGAACGGCAATTGCATCTTCCACAGTATTCTAGCTAGGTCCGGCGATCCGAAACCGTACCCGATCCGCAACCCGGCAAGCCCGTAGGCCTTAGAGAACGTCCGCAGCACAATGACATTCGGAAACTGCCGGACCAGGTCCGGTCCGTCGATACGGTGCTGGGGGGCGACGAACTCGATGTAGGCCTCGTCGAGGAGCACGACGGTGTCATCCCCCACACGCCGCAGGAATCGCCGCACATCGGCGACAGGCTCCACGGTGCCGGTCGGGTTGTGCGGTCGGCATAGTACGACCACCCTGGCGTCCGCCGCCGCCTCGGCCATTGCCTCCAGGTCGTGGTGGCCGCGGTCGTCGAGCGGGACAGTGACCGATGTCAGGCGAGCCATCTGGGCGAAAATCGGGTACCCGTCGAAAGTCGGCTCGCTGAACACAATCCGATCACCGGGCCGCGTCACCGCATGCAGGACCTGCATCACCACTCCACTCGCACCCGCTCCCAGCACGACCTGCTCGTCGCAGACCCCGATGTGACCGGCGATCAAACGGCGCAGCCGTTCGGGCAGGAACTCCGGATACCGGTTGGCGACATCGATCGAGCTGATCAGTGCCGAGCGCACCGCCGCCAGCGGCGGAAACGGGTTCTCGTTGAGCGACAATGCGAATGGATCGGTCGCGTTGGGCATCGCGTCGAGGATCTCCGCGGTGACAGGGCTCGCCGCAAGCAGGGATAGCATCAGCTTCGTCCGCCCCAGCGGACCGCCGCGGCACCCGCGAAGTCGCCGGCGTGCGCGAAAGCGGCCATCATCACGCCGTCGCCGGCCTTGACCTGACCGTCAGATATCGCATGATCCAGGTTGATCGGAATGGCGGCGCCGAACAGGTTGCCGCATTCGTCGAAAGTATCGAGGTGTCTCGATTCGGGCACCTCGAGCGCTTCGCGCCAGTTGTGCAGGAACACCCGGTTTGGCTGATTGGTGACCAGCAGGTCGATATCCTTGGACGACAGGCCGATTCGATCACACACGGCAAGCGCCACTTCGGGGACCTGCTGGTTGCCGCGAGCGAGCACCTTGGCGATGTTGGTTTCGGTGAACCCGATGCAGGCCTCACCGGGGCCGGGCTGCCACCATTTGCGGAGCGGGTCGATAACGAGCGTCATGTCGCCGGCGTATTCGCCGTAGGTGCGGCACTCGATGTCGAGTATCGGAGACTCGTCCGACACAGTGACCAAACCGACCGCGGCGCCGTCACCGGGCACGGACGACTGCGCCTTGCGGCGCACCCCGGGCTGGTCGAAAACCTGGCCCGCCGCGTTCTGGGCGACCGCGATCAGCGCTGTGCGCCCTTGTCCGGACGCGAGCAGTTGACGGGCCACTTTGAGACCCAGCACGAACGCCGCGCACCCGCCGTTGTGCAGATCCAGCACCCAGTTAGGACGCATCCCCAAGCGGTGCGCGATGCCGCCGCCCGCGCCGTAGAACGGCACGTCGGGCATTTGGGCGTGGGTGATCAGCACGTCGACGTTAGCGATGACATCCCGGCCGTGCCGTTCGATCAGGCCCTGTGCGGCCCGCTCGACCATGTCGATCGCGGTTTCGTCCGGCCCGACGTGATGGCGGAACTTGGGCGCGCGGAACATCAGGTTGGCCGCCAGGTCGTCTGAACCAGCGAACTGCGCGTAGTAGTCGGCGCCGACAGGTTCGCCGGGCAGATAGCTGGAAACGTCGGTCAGGCTGACGGTGGGTTGGTTCATGATGTACTCATCCAGGCCGGCGTGACCGGCAGTCCGTTACGGTGGCGGTATTCGGCGATGGTCTTGAGGTTGTTCAACTCCAACCCGTGGCCTGCACCGAACAAGTCCCAGAAGTCGCCCACCCAGCCCGTGCGCTCTGGCGGCGAGGCCTCGGGATACGGGTTGTGGTCGTAGAACGGGTGACGGCAATTGGTCCACAGCACAACGGAACCGGGCTTGCCGAGCACCACCTGCGCGTCGAGGACTCGCATTACGTAGATCATCCACAGGTGCTTGCCCTGGTCCCAGGCGCAGTGGTAGTCGACGGTACGGGCCTCGGAGTTGGCCACCGTGCGGGTGTAAATCTCGGTGTCCGGAAGCAACCGGTCGTAAGCCAGCCAGAGCCCGGAGTGCTCAGTGGGAGTGAAGTCCCGCAGGGTGTAGGTCCACTCCTCGAGGCTTTGGGTGTGGGCCAAGTATTCGAACAGCTCGTCGGGCGGGCAGTCGACGTAGTCGTTGACGGTGCAGTACTGGCCGAAGACCTCTTCGTGCGGGTACACCGACCGCATCTTTGCCATGAACATCGGGGCGGTCTGCTCCAACGGCGTGGTCTCGATACGGACCACTCCCTCGATCGGCTCGGTAGTGCCGCTATGGACGGCGATATCGTCAAGCGCTGGCAGGGACATGGACTCGGTTCTCCTTGGGTGTTGTGATCTGTTGTTCGACAACCTGATTGGCAGGTTGTCTGTTCAGGAATGCCGCGAATGGCGGGATTTCGTCTGCGGAGCACTCGACGCTGACCACGGACGGACCGTCGACGGCCATTGCCCGTTCCAGTGCTGCGGGTAGTGCGTCGATGTCGGCCACGTCGACCGAAGACAGCCCCGGGAACATGCCCGCCAGCCCGGCCCCCAGCTGGCTGGGAGCGAACCGGTTGTAGCTGTAAAGGTCGTCGTAGAGCAGCTGCTCGCGGGTCACGCACATCGCGTGGGCGTTGTTGTTGAACAACACGAAAGTCACCGGAAGCCGGTACTGCACCGCGGTGTGCACCTCCATGCCATGCATGAAGAACGCACCGTCCCCGGCGATCACCACGGTGCGCCGGCGGTGCCGATCGTTGGCACGGCCGAAAGCCATCCCGATACCGGCACCGAAGCTGTAGCCCATGCCGCCCATGCCGAGTGCGACCGCAAACCGACCTTCCCGGCGAACGGGCAGGTAATGGATGGCCGCCGCGCCGGTATTGCCGGCGTCGACGACGATATCCGTCCCGTCGGGCAACACGCGGTCGAGCACGACCATGGCATCGCGGTAGCGCACACCCGTACCGTCGAAGGCCGGCGGACTCAGTTCGGCGTCTGCCACGAAATCGGGTACGCGAAGGCCCCTTGGCCGCCCCGGCCCGGACAACGCCCGGGTCAACATCGCCAGCGATCCTCGCAGATCTTGGGTGTGCACGTGTGTGCACGGCAGGTACGGGGGTGCTGAGCCAATTGAGAACGTCGGCACCGAGGCGAGCGCGTCGTCCAGGCCGGTGCGGGCGGTCACCGACAGCCGGGTGCCGACAACTAGGCACACGGCGCTCGCTGCCACCGCGTCGGCCACACCTGGGTGGCCCATCACACCGGTCACACCCAGCGCTGACGACGAACCGGAACCTGGTGTACCGGCTACATCTTTGGCGTCGGGCACACATGCCACCTGCGCGCGCAGCACGGCCCGCAGCTCCTCGAGCTCGGACCGGGCGTCATCGCGGGCCACCTGCTCGCCGGCGATGATTGTGATAGGTCCGTTCGCCCAGCGCAGCGCGCGCACGATCGTATGTGGATCACCAATGAGCGACCGCGGCGTGTCAACACCACGCCCGTTATGTTTGTCGTAGCCGTTGACGCCGACCTTCGACTGCTGAATATCCTTGGGCAGCAACAGTACTGCCGGGCCACCGGTTCGCGCCGCCGCTATAGCGTCGGGCAACGCCGAAACGATGTCGGCGGGTGTCACCACCCGCCGGCAGAAGACCGACACCGCAGAAAATAACGCCTCGGCATTCAATGAA
>Ga0210405_10005290_pt1 | contig 11850 bp, 5 predicted proteins | sample IncBWH11MmetaG_FD_155492 | JGI IMG/M metagenome (GOLD analysis project Ga0210405, IMG submission 155492) | Forest soil microbial communities from Barre Woods Harvard Forest LTER site, Petersham, Massachusetts, United States - Inc-BW-H-11-M | ecosystem: Environmental > Terrestrial > Soil >... | reverse complement strand
AATATTGCTACCCGCGCATCTTCAATCCCATGCCCAGCTGGCTCTTCCACAACAACGGCGACGGCACCTTCACCGACGTCAGCCAAAAAATGGGCATCGCCGATAATCCCGGCAAATCCTGGGGCGTAGTCGCCACGGACATCAACAACGACGGCTTCCTCGATCTCTTCGTCGCCAACGACACCACCGCCAATTTCCTCTTCGCCAATCGCAAAGGGAAAAAATTCGAGGAGATCGGCTTCACCGCCGGTGTGGCGTATGGACCCGGGGGCAAAGCCCGCTCAGGAATGGGTGTCGATTCCGCGGACTTCAATCAGGACGGCTGGATGGATCTTTTCGTCACAAATCTGGACCACGAATTCTACGGCCTCTACCAAAACAAGCACGACGAATCCTTCGAAGACAAAGCCGGCCCCACCGGGGTCGCCCGCGCCACGCAAATGATGAGCGGTTGGGGCGCTAAATTTTTCGACTTCGACAACGACGGCCTCCTCGATCTCTTCGTAGCCAACGGCCATCCCGACGACGTCATCGACAAAATCAATCCCGGCGTAACCTACAGCGAGCCCCTCCTGCTTTTCCAAAACACTCCCGCTGGCCTAAAAAATATCAGCGCAGAGAGCGGCCCCGTCTTCACCCGCCAACTCAACGCCCGCGGCCTTGCCATCGGCGATTTCGATAACGACGGCGCGGTCGATGTCTTGATCGCCGTCAACGACGGCCCACCCGTCCTACTCCGCAACAACGCCGGAACAAAAAATCACTGGCTCGGGCTGAATCTCATCGGCAAAAAATCCAACTCCGACGCCATTGGTGCCCACATCACCTATCAAGCCGGCGATCTCAAGCAAACCCGTTTCAAGGTAGGCGGCGGCAGCTATCTCTCCTCCCACGACCCGCGCATCGTCCTAGGCCTCGCCAAACACGAAAAACTCGACTGGCTAGAAATCAAATGGCCCCAACCCAGCGGCCAAATCCAACGCTTCACCGATCTCCCCATCAACCGCTACATCACCATCACCGAAGGCGACCTCCGCTGGCGCTAACCACGGTGTTGGATTAGGTTCCAATTTGCGCGTTCACCAGGCGTTACAGGCGTGTGAGAGGGTCCGAGCGAACTCTTCTACCTCGGGAATGGTAAGCGCCCACTCGGAAATCTTCTCTCCTTTTTCGTTCGTAGTTCGGAAGAGGAAATGATTTTGAATGACACTGAATTGCCCACAACATACATCGGCCACCATTCAAGATGGGTTGCAGCCTGCGGACCCACATACTCGGTGATTAGCGCGGCTCTGTCATTTCCATCAAGCAGCGCTCTGATAGCGTGGCGCCACTGCGTCTCGTACTCCTTTTTGCTCCATTGATATAAGCTCGATCCAAAATACTCCTTGGCCTCACCCAAAATCAGAACACCTCTTGCCTCTGGTGTTGCCGGATCGTCGTAAGGATAGCTCGGCGGTTCGTTCAGAAACCCTATTGAGAATGGTATTTGAGTACTTTTCACTAGATTAGGGGGGGCTGTCAAGAATTGCATCAATCCTAGCGAGGGTCCGTCTGTTCGTAACTGCCGACGAGTTGAATAGTCGTAAACTGCCCCACGCACCAAAGCACAAGGGGAAGGACGCTCACTGCGGCCATGCTCTCAGCGACAAATCAATAACCCCTTGCAACTCTTCGCGCGAAGCCCCTCCCGCCGACTGCACCGACATCCCATGCATCACCGCCATAACATACCGCGCCAAATCTCCAGGATGAGCCCCAGCCGGCAAATCCCCATCAACTTTCGCGCGCTCAAATCGCTCCCGTAGCGCCGCTTCTCCCGTAGCCCGCCGCGAAATCAGCTCTCTCCGTATCGGATCCGCTTCTTCTCCACAAGCCAGCGCTCCCTGCACCATCAAACATCCCTTAGGATTCCCCGGGCACGAAAGCAAGTCCGCCGTCCCCACCATCAACCGCTCCGCCACCGCCCGCGCCGTCGGCTCCTTCAGCGCCTCAGCCGTGAAGCCTGTCATCTTCGAGTTATACCGGTCCAATGCCTTCCGAAACAACGCTTCCTTATTCCCGAACGTCGCGTAAATACTCGGCCGGTTAATCCCCATCGCCGCCGTCAAATCCGACAGCGCCGTCCCCTCATACCCCTTCTTCCAAAACACCCGCAGCGCCGCCTCCAACGCTTTATCTGGGTCAAAGGCTCTAGGCCGCCCCAGGTGCGCTCCGCTCCGCTTGGCCGCTAAGCGGCCAGAAACGCGTGAGTTACGCCGCTTTTTCTTTTTTGTATCCTTTCTCATACTCCAGCATCTTATCACACTGTTTCGTATCGAGCGGTAAGAAAGTCCCTGACACTTGCCGCCCAAACAACATAGTTTCGTACCCAACGGTACATAAATAGCATCGAAGAGCAGAACGCAAAGGAGAACGCAAATGTCCAAACTTAAAGATCAAGTAGCCGTCGTAACCGGCGCCTCCAAAGGCATCGGAGCAGGTATCGCCAAAGCGCTAGCCGCCGAAGGCGCCTCCGTAGTCGTCAACTATTCCTCCAGCAAATCTGGCGCAGACAAAGTCGTCGCCGAGATCGTCAAAAAGGGCGGCAAAGCCATCGCCGTCCAAGCTGACGTCTCCAAGCAAGCCGACATCACCCGCCTCTTCGCCGAAACCAAAAAAGCCTTCGGCCGCCTCGATGTCCTGGTCAACAACGCCGGCGTCTACGTGTTAGGGCCGCTCGAGAGCGTCACCGAAGAATCCTTCCACAACCACTTCAACCTCAATGTTCTCGGTTTGCTCCTTACCACAAAGGAATCGCTCAAGCTCTTCGGCGATAACGGTGGAAGCATCATCAATATCGGCTCGGCCATCAGCACGTTGACTCCTCCCAATGCATCGGTCTACACCGCCACCAAGGGGGCTGTCGATGTCATCACCCGATCCCTCTCCAAGGAGCTGGGCCCCCGTAAAATCCGCGTCAATTCCATCAACCCTGGCATGATCGAGACGGAAGGCGTCCACGCCGCAGGCATCGCCGACAGCGATTTCCGCAAATGGGTCGAGACGCAAGCCCCGCTTGGTCGCATCGGACAGACGGACGACATCTCTCCCACCGCGGTTTACCTGGCCTCTTCCGATTCCAAATATATGACTGGCGAAACCCTCGCGGTCGCAGGCGGAATCAAGTAATCGCTGTGGGCAGGGCCGAGGGCCGCGCAAGCGGCCCACTCGCAGAACTCTGTAGGTGCAGGTCTTTAGACCTGCGCTTTTGATTTACTCAAACAAACGCGATTGCAATCCGTCCAAAGGAGAAAATTTCATGCTCAAGCACGAAGGAAAAGTAGCAGTAATAACCGGCGGCAACAGCGGCATAGGCCTGGCCACCGCGCAGCGCCTAGTCTCCGAAGGCGCCTACGTCTTCATCACCGGCCGCCGCCAAACCGAACTAGACGCCGCGGTAAAGCTGATCGGCAAAAACGTTACCGCCGTCCAAGGCGATGTCGCAAATCTAATCGATCTGGATCGTCTCTACGCCACCGTCAAGCAACAAAAAGGCCGCGTCGATATCCTCTTCGCCAACGCCGGCGGCGGCGAATTCGCACCCCTCGGCTCCATCACCGAAGCTCACTACGACAAAACCTTCAACGCCAACGTCAAAGGACTTCTCTTCACCGTCCAAAAAGCCCTCCCTCTCTTCACCAACGGCGGCTCCATCATTCTCAATGCCTCTATCGTCTCCATAAAAGGTACTCCCGCGCTCAGCGTCTACAGCGCCACAAAAGCCGCCGTACGTTCTTTCGCCCGCACTTGGACACTCGATCTCAAAGACCGCAGAATTCGCGTCAACGCCGTCAGCCCCGGTCCCATTGATACTCCCGGTGTTGATAGCTTGGCAAAGACCGCGGAAGAACTTGCCCAGTTCAAAGCCGCCATGATCAGCGCCGTTCCCATGGGCCGCATGGGCACCTCCGACGAAATCGCCAAAGCCGTCTCTTTCCTCGCCTCCGACGACGCCAGCTTCATCACCGGCATCGAACTCTTCGTCGACGGCGGCATGGCCCAAGTCTAGCTCCTCGTCCTCGCTGGCGTGCGAGGTCAGAGCAAATGACTCACGCCAGCGAGCCTTCTTTTCTGCGCCCTCAGTGTCCTCCGTACGCTTTGTGTAAAGCTCTTTCTCTTCCACTCTTATCCTTCCAAGCCTCGCGCCCCTCGTCTGACGGAACTCTAAGCGCGTCCAACAATCATTACATGTGCAACAAATGTTACTAGCCCACTACGCGCCAAAAAACGGATGCGGTCTATCGAAAAGCATCCTCTTGACACCAACACTCTATGCGATTAGCCTCTCTCCAATCGGACAGCAACATATGTTGCGAAAGCCGCGCACTGGTGGGTGGCGGCACCAGTCGGGGGTAGTCGTTCTAATCAGCAATCGAGTGGAGGACTGACGCATGGCCGCAAAGGAAACACTCATCTCTTTGATCGACATTCAGAAAAACCGCGCTTTCCACAGTTGCGCTCTGCTACTCTGCGCAACGCTTGTTGCATTTTTCCTCGTCGGAATGCCCGCAATTTCCGCCGCGCAAACCGCTGGCACCGGCGCTCTTTCCGGCACAGTGTCGGATCAATCCGGCTCCAGCGTCGCCGGCGCGCAAGTAAAAGTCACGAGCGAAGCTTCTGGCGAAGTGCGTACGGTCACCACTAACGCCACCGGCTCGTTCATCGTTCCCCTTCTTTTGCCCGGCACTTATCGCGTCGAAGTCTCCCAAACTGGCTTCCGCTCGGTGACCGTCCCGCACGTCAAGATTACCGTCACGGAAACCAACGCGCTCACTCTCCGGCTCGAAATCGGCCAGATCGCGGAGACCGTGGTCGTCGAAGCTCAGGTCGCGCAGCTCCAAACGGAAACCAGTTCGCTCGGCCGCGTTACCTCCAGCGAGCAAGTCGAATCGCTGCCTCTCGCCATGCGCAACTTCACTCAGATCATCGCTCTCAACCCGGGCGTATCGGCGGAAGTCTCTAATGCTGGCGAATTGGGCCGCGGCGGCGGTGGCAACAACCAGGACCCCACCGTGTCGGCCGGTAACTGGGCTTCAGACAACAATTTTCAGATGAACGGCGTCGGCGTCAACGACATCCAACAGAGCGGCTATTTCAGCGCGGGCGTCGCCATCCCTAACCCCGATACCATTCAGGAATTCAAAGTCCAAACCGGCCAATACGATGCCTCGTATGGCCGGAATGCTGGCGCTAACGTCGACGTCGTCACCAAAGGTGGCACAAACGCATATCACGGTGCAGCCTGGGAGTTTTTCCGCAACAACGACATGAACGCCAACACCTTCTTCCTCAATGCCAACGGTCAGCCCCGCGCCGTCCTCAAGCAGAACCAGTTCGGCGGCGATTTCGGCGGCCCCATCAAAAAAGACAAGCTACAGTTCTTCACCTCTTACCAGGGTACCCGCCAGCGTAACGGTCTCGACCTGAACTGTTCTTCCAGTATGAAGGAAGCACCGCTCACCAATGACCGTTCGCAAGCGGCTCTTGGCGCCCTCTTCGCCGGTCAGTCGGGTGCCTTGGGCGGAACCACGATCGCCGCCGACGGTTCCAACATCAATCCTGTCGCACTCGCTCTACTGAATACCAAGCTTCCCAACGGCCAATTCCTCATGCCCACGCCACAAACCATCAACCCTAGCCTTTCCTTCGATTCGCAGGGTTCTCTCGTTTTCAGCCAGGCCTGCCCCTTTACCGAAGACCAGTTCATGACCAATGCCGATTACGAAATGTCCCCCAAGAGCAAACTCATGGCGCGCTTCTTCTTTGCCAACAGCAATATCGTCTACACTCTTCCGCAAACCAACCTGACTGGTGGCGGATCGCCTCCAGGCGCGCCGGTTGATCTCACGCAGGATTTCCGCAACTTTTCACTCACCCACACTTACATCTTCACGCCAACACTCCTGAACGAAGCCGAAGTGGCCTATCACCGCATTTTCGCCACCTTTGCGCAGGCCATCCCGGGCTTCACTTGGTCGCAGGTTGGCGTTACCGTCGTCCCGCAAGACAACGACATTCCCGCCGTCGCTATTGATGCCGCCGGTCCGACCGGGCTCTCCCTCGGCGGCAATGGCCAGAACGTTCAAATCGCGGAAAACACCTATACCTTCCAGGATTCCGTCTCTTGGACCCACGGCAAACACAACTTCCGTTTCGGCGCTGGCCTTCAGCGTGAGCAAAACAACCAAGTTGGCTTTCACTATCTCGCCGGTCAACTCTTCCTTAGCTGGGCCGATTTCATGCTTGGCGAATCCGGCGCACAAAATGGCACTGGCATAAGCAACGTCTTCGGCTCCCTAGACTTGCTCGGCCTCTTTGATCGCGCCTATCGCGACTGGGAAGTCTGGAGCTATGCGCAAGACGACTTCAAAGTCACTAAGCGCCTTACCCTGAACCTTGGCTTGCGATACGATCGCATTGGCGACTTCGGCGATGCCCAAGGTCGCAACGCTGGTTTCGATCCATCTCTGGCGGACACCAATCCGCCTCTTACAGGTTCACTGGCCGGCACAACTGTTCCGAACAATTATGTGGGCACTATCCCGGCAGGAGTTAAACAACTCAATAACGATTTCGGCTTGAACGGAATCGGCCAGAATACCTGGAATCCCCGTGTCGGTCTTGCTTATCAAATGCCCTGGACTCATGACCGTGTCGTCATTCGCGCCGGTTACGGCGTCTATCACTCTCGCTCCACCGGTCAGCCGTTCCTGCAGCTGATTTCCGCGCCGCCCTACGGCCAAATTCGCGAGTTCCTGCCCAACACAAACTTCACCGAGCAGCAACCGCTGCCCTTGGACAATCCGCCTTTCCCAACTTTCGTTCCGTATTCGCCCAACACCATAAATTCCATCACCTTCTTTGAGCCCAATTATCGTCCGCCGATAGTTCAGGAATACAGCTTCGGAACCCAAACACAGATTACTCCGAGCTTGGTTTTGGAGGTTGGCTATTCGGGAGCCCGTGGTCTCCACCTCATTGAAGAACGATCGGTCAACCAGGCTTCTCTCGCCAGCCCGACGAATCCCATTAATGGCCAAACTACCAATATATTTGAGAATATCCAGTCGCGGGTGCCATACATCGGTTTTTCAAGTTCTCTGATGTCGCAGATAGAGTCCGCCGGTGCGTCCTGGTATAACGCTCTTCTGGTTAGCTTGAACAAGCGCTTCAGTCACGGTCTGCAGGCCCAGGTTTCCTACACGTGGGCTAAGGATCTATCGACCGCGGTCGGCACGACGACAGGGCCCAACGGCGGGCAGGTCCTCGGAAATCAGAACGATCTCGCCGCTGGATACGGGCCGGATAACTTCGTCCGTCCCCAGCGATTGGTGATTAATTATTCCTATCAATTGCCAAAGCTTCCAACAAACAATGCTTTCGCTCAAGCGGCCCTAGGAGGCTGGTCAGTTCAAGGTGTCACGGTATTCCAAACCGGCCACTATCTCACCGTATCCGACACTAATTCCCAGAGCGTCTATGGCATAACGACGGACCGGGCTTCCGTCTCTGGAACTTGCAGCCCCGGACAATACGTAAACCCTGGTTCCACCACCTCTAAGCTGCTCAACTACATTAATAAGAGCTGCTTCCAGGGCCCCGCGGTCATAGGCGATGAAGAGCCACCCGGAAGTTGTCCTCCCGCTGACGTTCTTCCAGACGGAAACTGCCCAGCCGTGGCAACGGGATTCGGCAACGCTGGCGTCGGCATATTGCGAGGGCCCAGCGAGCTCAACTTCGATTTCTCGCTCTTCAAGAATTTCCCGATCCACAAGATCAGGGATAGCGCCAACCTCCAGTTTCGTGCCGAGTTCTTCAACATTTTCAATCATCCGCTGTTCCAGGACCCCAGCACGAGTTTGAGTGATCCGTCGTTCGGAAAGATCACTAACACCTATGGCAACCCGCGAATCGTTCAGTTGGCTCTCAAGCTGAGTTTCTAGCTGGAGGCCTGACCAGAAAATATTTAAACGCGGGCGGACCGCATCCCAATTCATCGACAGGCTCAGGGCGATCGCACAACGTTGCCCTGAGCCTGTCGTCTTTATGTGCCTTCCCTGCAACCCTATCTGCAAAATGTAACTCCCATTTCCGCGAAGCCGGAAAACTGGTACCTTGCCTCCTGCACATTTAGGAACGCAATCTGCCTCACGCGTAGCATTCTTTGAGCTAGGCGCAAGCGTGAGCGCATCACCAGGAGCGAGAGCGATGAAGCATACGGCGGCAGTGATCGGTGTGGGATTTGTCGGCAGAGCGCACGTAGATGCCCTGCGGCGTCTGGGAATTCCCATACGCGGCATTCTCGGCAGCACGAAAGAGCGCGGAGCGGAATCCAGCCAGGCTCTCGGCCTCGAACACGCCTACGCTTCGCTCGACGAGCTCGCCGCGGATCCCAACGTAACCTCGGTCCACATCTGCACGCCCAACCACGTGCACTTCGAGCAGGCCAGCAAATTGCTCCGCGCCGGCAAGCACGTCCTGTGCGAAAAGCCGCTGGCTATGGATTCGCGCGAATCCGAAATGCTGGTGAAGCTCGCGCGCGAAGCGAATCGCGTTGGTGGCGTCGCCTACAATTTGCGCTACTACCCGCTCTGCCAGGAAGCGCGCTCTCTGATCCAGAGAGGCGAGATCGGCACGCCGCACACCGCGCACGGCAGTTTTCTGCAGGACTGGCTGCTGCATCCCACGGATTGGAACTGGCGCCTCGAACAAAAACTCGGCGGCGAATTGCGCGCTGTCTCCGACATCGGCACGCACGCCATGGATTTGCTGATGTTCCTGACGGGCAAGAAAATCACCGAGGTCTGCGCGGATCTCGCCACGGTTATTTCCGTTCGCCGCAAGCCACGCGGCCGCGTGGAAACCTTCAAGAAAGCCGACTCTACCGCCTACGACGAAATGCCCATGACCACCGACGACTACGCCACCATGCTGCTTCATTTTCAAGACGGCTTGCGCGGTGTCGTCACAGTGTCCCAAGTCAGCGCTGGCCACAAAGCGAAGCTGAGCTTCGGCATCGACGGTTCGAAAGCCTCGTTGTGGTGGAATGCAGAAAATCCGAATGAAATGTGGATCGGCCGCCGCGATTCTGCGAATGGCTCGATGCTCAAGGATCCCGCGCTAATGACCCCCGAAGCGCGGCCCTACGCCGTGTATCCCGGGGGGCACACCGAAGGCTATCCCGACACGTTCATGCAGCTCTTCCGCGACTTCTATGAATACATTGCGGCGGGCGATTGGAAAGCGCCACGAACATTCCCGACCTTTCAAACCGGCCACGACGAAATGCTTCTTTGCGACGCTATTCTGAAAAGCTCGCAATCCAGGGCCTGGGAACCGGTCCAATGGGATTGACCCGCAGATCTCAGTAGCACAGGCACTCTTGCCCGTGCCCGTTGAATTGAGTTTGGCGCCTCTACTTCTTCGCGTACCGGTAGCTCAAACTCGGCGGCAGCCGGTCCGAACGCTGGCGCGTATTGTATTCGAGCTGGTATCCGAGATGCTGTGCGTCGTCCGGATACTCTTTGCCCGCGGGATACGGGTAGGGAAGAAGAGTGTGGCGCGGAAGTGGTTCAACGCTAAAAGCGTAGGCCGCGTAGAAATCCAGATCCTTCTCGAAGCCGTTGGCATAGAAGAAATAATCGCGCACCCATCCGGGGGGGAGCGCAGGCAAGTTGCGCGGATCGAAATCGAGTTTGACGCCCTCGCCAGAGCCGAACACCACGAAACGATCGTCAGCGGCGCTCAGCAAATCGAGCACATCGCCAAAGCGCGTGTAGTTGCCCGCGGCGCGCGCATACGGGCCGGTCATGCTGCGGTTCGTGAAAGAGTACGTTGTGTCGCTGGCGGGAGTGAGTCGAATTTCGCGAGGATAGCCGAGAAATTCCAGCGAAGCTTTCGCGAGAGGAACTTCGGCGGCGCGGATTTCTTTTGCATCGGGAGTTTGATCGATGCGAATCGCGTCCCAATAGATTTTTAGATTGCTAACGATGCGAATCCGGCGCGTCCCCGGCGGAAGTTTGCCGGTGAGGTCGGTGACCATGGTGCGTTCGAGGCCAGCCGGAAAGCCCATGTCTTCCACGACGCGGACCCATTTGTTGTTTGCATCCTGTGCTTCGACATACGGAGCAATGACTTTCACTCCAGCCTGATCGGCTGCGTACATCGAAGTAGCCGTGAAATAATCGGTGTAGCCATCGATGATAAGTCGCAGCGGCTTCGCGGCGTCCCACTTGCCAAGGTCGAGCTCAACCCAATGTAGTTTCGCGAAACCAGTGAACGGCAAAGCTTCGAAGTCAGTGACATATTTTCGATCACGCTGCGAAATCAGCGAGAGAACATCATTGCCGTGATCGTCCCACGCTCCCAGCGGCGGATGCGCTTCGTGGCTGGCGATGACACGAAACTCTGGGAACGGTGGATTGGAAACGAACCGCTCGTTGGGAAAGACTTCGTAGGACGCGGGATGATCGATCGCGAGAAGACGAAGCTGGTCTAGATAAACAGTTTCTTCCATGGGCTCCATGAACCGGAAACTTAACATCCCGTGAAGCGGATGAACGCTCGCAGCGTCTACTTTTAGATATTCGTCCGGATCAGGAACGTCGCGCTCCGCGACATTGTTCTGGCCGGGACCGACCCAGTGGCCGACGACGCCGGGACCAATCATGTCGGCGATGAATTCATATTCTTTGCCATTCCAGGAAAATAAAACGGGACACGAACTGCCGCGGCGGTCGAGTTCGCCGATGGATTGAGTTTTTTTCGCGGCGAGATTTATTTCGTCCTGCGGAACTCCGGTGGGCCAAAGTAGACGAACGACTTCAGCGTTTTTTTCTTCGCCAAGGCCAGCGAGAATGTTCGGTGCATTTTGCCCGAGATAGCCGCTCGCGCCTTGTACTTCCCATTTTTGATAGAGCGGGCCTGCGTAGATTTCAACTTTTGTTCCGATTCCATTTTTGTTGTCGGCAAGTGGCTTGAGCTCGATGCTCATCCAGTTGTGCTGATTGCCGCCTTCGTTTTTCAGGAGCAGCGGTGCGTTGCCGAGTTGCGTAACGACCAGATCGGGGCTGCCGTTGCTGCTCAAGTCCGCGACGGCGATGGCGCGCGGCTGCGAAAGTTTGACGGCGTCGAGATGCACTTCCTTGGTGACATCGGCCCAGCCCTTAGCGCCGAGATTGCGCAGCAGGCGTATCTCACCGCCGCTACTGGATTCACCGACGGCGACGAGATCGAGCCAGCCATCGTTGTCGTAATCGATAGCGGAGATTCCCCAGCCGCGTTGCCATCCGAAGTCCGGAAGAGGAACGCGATCGAGATGCTTCCCGTCAACATTCCGCCAAAGACTGATCCCGGGAGCTCCGGCGTGCGTGAAAGCGAGATCCATCCAGCCGTCTTTATTGAAATCGAAAGCGACGACGCCGACGGCCGGCGGCAGATTTTCTTTTTTGAAATCGATCGCGGGGAGCGCAGTGAATTTTCCTTCGCGTGGATTCAGATAAATGGATGCGCCGTCAGTGCCTCCGGCAAAAACAAAATCAATAGCGCGGTCGTTGTTGAAATCTGTAGTGACGAGGCCCGCGCCGGTGGCGTCGAAGCCGAGACCGCTCTCAGCGGAGACGTCAGTGAAAGTGCTGTTGCCGTTGTTGCGCCAAAGAACATTGTGAGGTGCGTTTCCGCCTGGATTGACAGCGAAGAAGCTCGCGGCGTTGACGATGTACAAGTCGAGGTCGCCGTCGTGATCGTAGTCCACCCAAGTCAAGCCGCGGCAACCAGGTTCGCGGCGTATGCCGACCTTTTCTGTGACGT
>Ga0210405_10005288_pt1 | contig 11853 bp, 9 predicted proteins | sample IncBWH11MmetaG_FD_155492 | JGI IMG/M metagenome (GOLD analysis project Ga0210405, IMG submission 155492) | Forest soil microbial communities from Barre Woods Harvard Forest LTER site, Petersham, Massachusetts, United States - Inc-BW-H-11-M | ecosystem: Environmental > Terrestrial > Soil >... | reverse complement strand
AGGGCACGAAAGCGAAGTACACCGTGCCGGCTCCGGACACGATGAGGTAATAGGGCGTCTGCTTCGCCGTGGCCAGCGCTTGCTTGAGCCGATCGATCTGTTGCGACTCTTCGTGGATCTGCTTTTGCGCCACGCTGATCGCAATATCAAGCTGCGCAATCTCCGATGTCAGTTCCGCCTGCTTGTCCAGAACGTCCATGGACTTGGTACCGGTCGCCGTCTTCTCAAGAACACTGTCTGTAAGTAGGACTTCGTTGATCTTGCTGTCCGTATACGAACTCTGCGCTTGATTCAACGCCGCTCTTTGCGTGGCTGCGTCTCCTTTGGTGATCAGCCCGGCCGCCAGATCTTTGTCGATGGTCGCCTCCACTTCCCTGACTTGCGCCATGACCGCTTGTGTTTTCAAATTATCGGCCTGCTTCTGTTTGTCGAGCTCCAGGAGCTGTGGGCCCGCGGCCTGGTTGTGTTTCTTTTCCCGAGTGATCGCGGCTTGCAGTTCGGGCTCCAGCGCCAGCAGCGCCGCCCGGTGCCGGTTCATTTCTTCGATCCCGCTCTCCAGCCGGTTCTTGTCTACGTTCAGATCCTCCAGCGTCTGCCGGCTGGTCACCAGCTTCTCGGTGAAGTCCAGGCTCTTGTCATCGGTCGGAGAAAGAATCACTGGCGCGGCCCATGATGTGTCCACGGCATAGAAGCCCATGACGAAGCCGTACGCCAATACGCCGGCAAGCACCGCGTACAGCGTCAATATCGCAAAGATCCGGTAAGTCGTGACCACCGACTTATACAGCATTGGCTGGATCACGGAAGCTCTTGCTTCAGTTGGCGCTTTCTTGACGGTTAGCGTCGCCATCGGCGGCCTCCTGTTCCTTGCTGCGCGTTCCCCAATCCTTCGAGTCCAGAGTGCACAGTGCTAGGGTGGTAATAAATAAGCTGCTGACCAGCGACCAGGCCAGATAAGCGCCGAACGCCAGCGGGTTGTTGATCGCTTCCCGGGCGCTGTATTTTCGGATCACGAGGCTGAGAACTGCCGCGATACCGAGGTAACCCAGAAGCGGTGCCGGACCTGCCCATGCCATCGGATTGCCGGAAAGCATGGTGACAGCCACCAGCAAGCCGAGCAGCGCTCCCAGCGGCGTCAGCACCAGCGTAAGCACGGTATTGGGGTGCAGCGTCCAGACGTGCTGCGGCAGCGTTCTCAACGTGTAGAAAAGATCGCGTACGATGCTGCGCCGCCAGCGAAGCTGCTGCTTGAATAGCTCCGGCAACGTGACGGGCACTGTGGTCCAGCACAACGCGTCGTTGTTGATGTACGTTCCATAGCCCCGCAGCAGCGTTTGATGTGTGAGGAACCGGTCTTCCCCCTGGTTTACTGGTATCCCGAACCAATGACGGCTGCGGATTTTGGGCTCGATCTCCAGTAGCAATTCGCGGCGGATCGCGAACAGGCATCCGCTGATGCAGCCCACGCTGCGTGTCCAGTTTTCGGGAACCTTGTATACCTGGAATGCGGTGTAGTAGATGAAAGTCTGAATCGCGGTGATCGTGCTTTCGTTGGGGTTTCTCACTCCCACTCTGCCGCCCACCGACCCCATCTTCGGCTCCGAGAAGCAAGCCGCCAGCTCCCGGATCGCGTCCGGATGAAAAATGCAATCGGAGTCGATGGAGATCACCAGCTCTGCCGTCGAGAGCCGTAGCGCGTTGCACACGCTGCGGGCCTTCCCGCTATTGACGGTATTCCGCCCCACTCTGATTCGTATGTTGGCAAAGTCACGCTGCGCCTTGAGCATCCACTCGTAGCTGTCGTCCACCGAGCAGTCGTCTTGCGCGATTACTTCAAACCTGTCGTTGGGATAATTGCTCTTGCTGATGCTCTCGATCGTCTCGTAGACCGTCTTGCCCTCGTTGAAACAAGGCATGAGCACGCTTACTGTCGGCTGGTACGTGTAGTCTTTCTTGACCGTCGCTCCAGGGACCGACCATTTCAGGATAAGCGCCAGCGTGTACTTGAAGATCGAGATCAGCAGGCACAGGAACAGAATGAGCCAGACTAGAACCGGAGCCATGCTTGCCTCGTTTGTGGCACTTTGCTCTCTTGCCCGCGCGATAGCTCGTACTCGCTCGATTGTGTGACGAATAAAGCGCGGTGGAAGTTTCGCCGGCGCCAGCGAGCTTGTTATCTAATGTGCGTCTCTACGGGGCTTTACCAGCAACTCAGGAAAAACATCACTTCTCGAATGTTATCAGTTGGCACGAGTCTGTCCGCTGAATTCGCAAGTCACGCTGCGAAAGAGCCTACCTGGGACGTTGGTCTGCGTGGGTGCCTGCGTGCGTCAGCGGTCACTCCGCCGAGAGGGAGCGCCAACTAGTCAAACTGGGGATGAAATTGGTTTAAAGCACTGCGATCGTTTCGATTTCTACCAGCGCGTCTTTCGGCAGTCGAGAAACTTGCACCGTCGACCGCGCCGGCGGCGCCAACGAGAAATACTTGGCGTACACTTCGTTCATGGCCGCGAAATCGTTCATGTCCTTCAGAAAAACCGTCGTCTTCACGACGTGATGAAGATTCGAACCCGCCGCCTCCAGAATACCCTTGACGTTTTCGAGCGTCCGCTCCGTCTGCTGGCGAATATCCCCTCCGGCCAGTTCCCCCGTTTTCGGGTCCAGCGCCACTTGTCCGGCAAGGAACAGGAATCCATTCGCCCGAATGGCCTGCGAATACGGGCCGATGGGTTTTGGCCCCCGGTCGGTCAGAATCACGTCTCTCATGAAGCGGTCTCCTTTTCGAATGAGCCTGCGCCGCGGCGGTTTTTCGGCAGCGCGCGAACTTCGCCAGGCGCGATTGGCAAGCCAATAGGAATAGCACAGGATGGATGGGGCTGCAAAAAATGCAGTGCGGTAGAGTAGCAGCCGCCGGATCAGCGGCCGGCACGGGCCGCGGATTAGCGGCGGCCGCGTGTTCGAACAAAACCGGTGTTGGCGTGATTGCGGGTGGCCTCGCGGAAGGCCGCTTCCCTGTCGGCCGCCGCGTCGGTCATCCCCGAATTGATGCGTTCGAGAATTTGTTTCTCGGTGAGCCCGGTATTTTTCAAGCGGCCGATTTCCGCGCTGCTCATGGTGGGCTTGCCCTTCAGTCTCCGGTGCAAAATGAAATCGACGGCGGAATCAGAAAGACCAACCAGCCGCAGCATGACGGCGTCGCCGCTGATGCTATCCAGTTGGCCCGTTTTCGCGATTTCCAGAATCACCGGCTCGGCGTAGCCCGCGTGCATCAGGTTGACTGCGGAATCGGCGTTCGTTAATGGGTGCTGGCGCACGTGCGCTTCGCTTACCAGCGTCACGCAACCATCGTCGGTGACCCCGGCTTCCTTTAATTTCACGATTTGCGCCACTTCCAAATCCGAGGTGTTCAGCGTCTTTAATTGTTCGACGCTGCTGGACCACATCCCCGCCTGGTCGAGAGGGCGATAATCCGTGAGCGGATGCTGTTGGCACCCGCTCAAGCGGATGAGGACGAACACGCCGAGAAGCATGTGCTTGTACTGCATGTCTCCATTGTATCCGGGGCAATGGAGAAGGCCCGAAAGTGTGCCGTGCGAGATACCCGGCGAAGGGACAGGTACAAAGAGGAGTGCTCGCGAGCGGCACGAAAGAACCTGCGGCATCCGGCGCATGATGAAAAGCGACGCGGAAAGCAGGAAGCAGATTTGCAGGAAGAATCCTTGCGGCGGGCGGGTCTTGCGAGGAATGAATCATGTCAGTGGCCGGGCTGGTACACGCGCTCGACGCCGAAGACGCCGGAAATTTTGCGGATATTGACGAGGATGGTTTCGAGCTGGCGTTTGTCGGCGATTTCGAGATTGGCGTCAATGCGGGCGTTGGTGCGATCGGGGCGGCTTTCGAGGTTGTGAATGTTGGAACCGGCTCCGCTGATGACGGCGGTAATCTCGGCAAGAAGGCCGGCGCGGTCGCGTGCGCGAATGGTGAGCTGCACGGGAAATTTGGCTTCCGAGCCGCTGCCCCACTCGACGGCGATGCGGCGTTCGGTCTGGTACAGGAGATTCTGGACGTTGGGACACGAGCGCGTGTGCACGGCCACGCCGCGGCCGCGGGTGATGTAGCCGACGATTTCGTCGCCCGGAATGGGATTGCAGCACTTGGCGCGGTACACCAGCAGGTCGTCGTGGCCCTTGACGACTAGGGGCGCTTCGCCAAAGCCCAACATGCGTTTTACGGTTTTGACGAGCGTGGGCTTGGCGTCGACGGTTTCTGGCTCGACGGATTTTTCCGGCTCTCCAAGAAGACGCGTGAGCACCTGGCGGGCGGAATATTTTCCGAAACCGACAGCGGCGTAGAGATCCTCGACTTTGGAAAGGCCGTAATCGGAAACGAGCTTGAGGACGTCAGCTTCGGGAATTTTCTTGAGGCTGCGGCCGAAATGGCGCGCTTCGTTTTCCAGCAGGCGCTTGCCCATTTCCGTGGCTTCTTCGCGTTCCTGCTCGTTGATCCAGTGGCGAATCTTGCTTTTTGCCGAGGAGGATTTCACGAAGCTAAGCCAATCGCGGCTGGGGTGGTGGCCTTTTTGCGTGAGAATCTCCACGACGTCGCCGCTGGTGATTTCGTGGCGCAACGAAACCATCTGGCCGTTTACTTTTGCGCCGACGCACTGGTGCCCCACTTCGGTGTGGACCAGGTACGCAAAGTCGACGGGAGTGGCGCCGCGGGGAAGTTCGAGGACGCGGCCTTTCGGCGTGAACGCGTAAACCTCGACGGGCGCGAGATCGACTTTCAGAGTGGAAAGAAATTCTCCGGGTTCCTGAAGTTCCTGCGACCATTCGATGAGCTGACGCATCCAGGTGATGCGCTGGTCGTCATCTTCCGAGGTGGGCTTGCCGGATTTGTATTTCCAGTGTGCGGCAACGCCTTCTTCGGCGATGCGGTGCATTTCCTGGGTGCGAATTTGGACCTCGAAGGGCTGGCTGCTGTGGAGCACGGTGGTATGCAGCGACTGATACAGATTCGGGCGGGCGATGGCGATGTAATCCTTGAAGCGGCCGGGGACAGGGCGCCAGATATGGTGGACTACGCCAAGAGCGGCGTAACAGTTGCGCTCCGAATCGGTAATGACGCGCACGGCGAGGAGATCGTAGACCTGCGCGAGGCCGATTTCCTGGCGCACGATTTTGCGGTGTACGGAGTACAAGCCTTTTACGCGCGATTCGAGCTCCGCGGGAATGCCGGCTTCGACGAGCCTGGTTTGGATGGTGGCCTGGACTTCTTCGAGAAATTTTTTGTGGAAAGGCGTCTTGTCGCTGATTTCTTTTTGCAAGGCGAAGAAGGCTTCCGGCTCGAGATATCGGAATGCTAAATCCTCTAGCTCACCGCGGACGATACTCATGCCCAGGCGGAGCGCGATGGGCGCGTAGATGTCCAGCGTTTCGCGGGCGATGCGCTGCTGTTTGGGGGGGTCGAGGAATTCGAGGGTGCGCATGTTGTGGAGCCTGTCGGCCAATTTCACTAGCACGACGCGAACGTCGGTGACCATCGCCAGTAGCATCTTGCGGACAGTTTCGGCCTGGCGCGCTTCAGGGGCCATCATTTTGAGGCGGCCGATCTTGGTGACGCCTTCGACGAGATGAGCGACCTCCGCGCCGAAACGCTCTTCAATGCGAGAGACGGGATACTCGGTGTCCTCGATGGCGTCGTGAAGAATCGCGGCGGTGAGCGTGGTGGCATCGAGGCGCATGTCCGCAAGGATGTGCGCGACTTCGAGGAGATGGGAAAGATAAGGCTCGCCGGAACTGCGGAACTGGTCGTGGTGGCGCTCGGTGGCGATTTCGTAGGCGCGGCGAACCATCCAAGGATCTTCCGAGGGGCGGTTCTTGCGGAGCTTTTCGAGCAGTTCTTCGAGGCGGGCGTCGAGCTGCCGAACCGCGCGGTCGCGGTTGAAGCTCAGCGGGATTTTGTCAGGAGACGGCATATCTTAGTTTACGCCTCGGGGGAGGATGAGTGAAGGAAGGAGGTACGAGGTAAGGAAAACGGGTCGAGGGATACCCCCACCCCCGGTGATTTTCGGCAAAGAGTGCGGAATCGCTTGAAAACAAAAGAGTTGAGATTTTCGCGAGTGCAAAAGAGTGCGCAAGAATATGAAAAGAAAGAACTTGAGTGTAGTGGCCAGTGATGAGGGCAACTGGAAACTTCCAGAGGCGGACAGCCCCCACCCCCTGTTTTTTGTAAGTGTTGCATCTAAAGAACTTAGCCAGAGCGTAAGTCTTTTGTTTGCAACACTTGCAGGGGGATCCATAAGTGTTGCGGCTAAAGGAGTTAAGGCAAGAGTGCGCAGAGATGAAGGTGTCGGGGTGGAATGGCGGATGTGGCGTCGAAAGATCACGACCCATGGTAACATCGATTACCTTGTGTGTCAAATACTATTTTAGTGCTAGTATTTAGCGAATTGCCATCCTTTGTTCGAAAGATTTTGCAAAGACAAGAAAACAAAGGGGTAGAGTTCACTGGTTGGCGTGACAAAAGCAAGGAAGAGAGTAAGAAACGTCAACGACCCCACCCTTGCACAACCCGCAAGAGTGGGGCACCCGCAGAAAGAAACCAGAGGCAGAATCAAAAGCCTGTCCCACCCGCCAGGTTACGAGTTTGAAGCTCGAGATTAAGGAATGGAAACCAAAGGACGAAAAAAGCGGGATGCGACGCGCAAGAGCGCCCCGGTGAGATAAGAATCTCCCACGCGCCAAAAGTGGAATCCATGGAACCTAAAACGAGCATTGGCAAACATTGCCAATTGGACTACAATTCGCTTGGAAGGGGCAAAGAATGAAGGGGATGGAACATGCCTACCCGCAACGTAAATTTGACCGATGAGCTGGACCGCTTTGTGGCCAGGAAAGTGAAAAGCGGGCGCTACGAAAACGCCAGTGAAGTGATGCGCGCGGCGCTGCGGAACTTGGAGCGCGAAGAACGGCAGGACGAAGCGAAGCTCGTGGCGCTGCGAGCCGCGATTGACGATGGCGACGCCAGCGGAATTGCCAGAGGAAACGTATTTGGGCGGGTGCGCAAGGCGCTTACGCGGCGCGCTTCGCGAAACTAGCCGTGGCCGTGTTGCGCGTCTCGCGCCGTGCCGAGCGCGACTTGCTGGGCATCGCCGAATGCACACTGCGAACGTGGGGCGAGGCGCAGGTTACCCGTTACCTCGATGAACTTGAGAATTGCTGCCGGACACTGGCCGACAATCCTGAGCTAGGCCGGCGCTGTGATGAGATTCGTCCGGGCTTGCGACGTCTGGAGCATGGCTTGCACGTGGTGTTTTACCGCCGGGAGCGTGGCGGCATCCTGGTTTCGCGCTTTCTGCATCAACGCATGCTGCCCCGCAGGCATATCAGCAGCCGCTCTGGCGGCGAGAAAAGACGCGGACATTTGATCTGATGATCTGAGCGATAATCTCAGGGTAAGGGAAACCTCCCGTCTGTCCCCTCCGCCCGGGCACAGGCCTTGTTAAGAGGTCGTCTTGGGATAGGTGACTTCCCCGTCCGTCAGGGACATAAGTAGAATCCCATTCTTTCTGACCCATTGGAAGGGGACATTCTTGCGGTAACGCTGGGGATACGGGTCGGGATACTCTTGGAGCCATTTGTTGAAGAATTCCTTCAATGAGCTTCCATGAGCGTAACGTAGGTCAACATTCCTCAGATCATTCCGGTGGTCGAAGAAGAGGTGCCCGACCTTCAAATCTGTACTCAGCTTTTTTTTGCCGGTTAATTTGTGGTATTGATACTCGTAATTCCCACCGTCGAGCGCAGACTTCACCTCATATTGCGATAAGTCAATTCCGGCCGCTAGCTTCTTTCCCAAGTCCCTAACTAGGATGGAAGCGAAAACCTCCCAATCGGAGGACATCGCCGCGCCGGGAGGACGCACTTCGCGAGCTTTATAGAGCCGAAGTTTGCCTTGGAGCGGTCCACACATATAGGCGTGGAAAAACATCCACGCCGTTGCAGTCTGCTTGCTAGTTCAGTAGGCAACCCATCATGCGGCTTTGAGATACCTCGTCTTCGTAGTCCTCGGTCGCTGTGGCCACGAGTTTCTCGAACGCGAGGCCTTTGCTATCACAGTAATGCTGCATGTCAGTCAGGATCTCCGAGATCGCAAGCGCGTCTGAGTCACCCGTTAGGAGTCTTGCGTGGGATTTTATAATGCGACTGGTGCGCCCCGTGCGGTCCATGCGCGCACGCACCTCCTCGGCTATCCAATCTGACTCTGGGATCAGCCCAGCATGAGCCTCAATGACGAGGGCCGACTGAACTGCCCTCCTCGACGGTTTCTTGCTGCGCATTGCCTTCCTCTCTTTCCGATTCGGACGGTACCGTCCCTCGACCTTGTTCCTTGCGCTACACTCTAGCTAACCACGAGATGTGAACCGCTACGGTTTCATTCTTCACGAATCGGAGCCTGCTTGATAGCGGATTCTGGAAAATCTCGTGAGTCGGCGATTCTCGGAAGTTCTTTACAACGAAGAGAAAAAAACGGTCTTTCAAGGCCGCCGCAATCTCATGTTCCTTGGGGGTCATGGACAAATTCCCCGTCCGTTCTTTCAGACCCTTCACCTCCACCGCAAGAAAATCCTTACGAGTCTCCTTGCGCATCCGAAAGTCATACCCGCACCCGAGGCGGGTAGTGTTCTCCAAACCATAGCCCTCGAATTCAGGAAGGGTGTGATGAACGGACTCAAAGTATTGCTCCGCGGCTAGACTCGTAATTAGTCTCTTTGCGAACTGCGATTCGCTCTCGTCGAGTCCTTCTCTAACTTGAACTTCGCTCCAAATGTTTTCATCGTACCCGACGAAGGACTTGACCAAACCAGTAAACGATTCGAGGTCAAGGTTTTTGTACTCCTCAAAGACTTTCAGGCAGTACTCTCGAGTCTCACGTTTATGCCAACCCTTGCGGCGATTCGGAAACAAAGGGTCGAACTCATCGCGGTAGTTCTTAATGGATGCAGGCTTCGATCCGAGAGCGTACCCGATAACGTTGAACGCCTCGACGAAGCTCTCAAAGCCAAGTTTCCGCAAACCAAGCGAATCGTATTTCGAGAGATATAGGCCAACCAAAATTAGCTTCTCTCTCGTTGCAATTCGTTTCGAGCTCAAAACCAATTATGCGATCCAGTGGTTACGGTTTGACATCGGCAAAGTCGCAGCTGAGCAGGAGTGTCCGTGCCAAAAGCAGCCGTGGACAAATATGGCAATTCTCTTGCCAGGTAGAACAATATCCGGACAACCTGGCAAATCCTTGCGATTTCGCTGTTGACGATAGCCAAAAGATTGTGTGATTCGACCAATAATCCGCTCAGGTTTCGTGTTTCGAGACTTCACTCTCCGCATGATGCTGCTACGTTCAGCTGCGGAAAACGTGTCCATGTTTTCTCGGAGTCTAATCTACCCGAGTGCTTAGTTCAATGTCCACTTTCATGGTCTCTGTGCGAATCTCGGACAGTTGAAATCAGAAGTGAACGGCCCTGGAAGCTTTGCCGGGGCAGATCTAGAAAAACAGTTCGGGGGAGACGTGGAAGCGGCGGCTGAGGCGTTTGATGTGGTCCTTGTTGAGTTCTCGCCCCGGCGAAGCGTGCGGGGTACCGCAATATAAATCAGCGGGATGCAACATGCGCACAAAAAACCGCGCTCCGCAGAACCGTCCGGAGCGCAGAATGCGCACTTGCCGCTTAGGACTTCGGGGACGATGCTGGGGGTGTCGAGGGCATCGGCGAGGTCTTTTTGCGTACTATTTGTGCCCGAAGAGTGAAACGGTTGACTTTGGTAAGCGTCTCTTGTATCCAGAAGCACGACTCGTGGGAAAGGAGTCCCCCTGCCATGAATAAATGGATATTCCGGATGTTGGCGGTTACTTTGTTCGGCACCCTGGCCCTCTCTGCACAGACGCCGCCGAAAGCCGACGGCGAGAAAAAGCCAGAGTCGGCTGAGGGCAAGAAACCCGAGGCTCCCAAGGAAAAGGCCTTCGCCGAGGTGATCAAGGACGCCAAGGTTACCAAAGGAATGTTCACGTTTTACCGGACCGAGGACCAAGTTTTTCTGGAGATCCTGCCGAATCAACTGGACAAGCTGTATATGCTGTCGCTGACGTGCGAGACGGGGTTGGGCGAAGGGGGATTCTACGCCGCGGACAGTTGCGGCGAGACCCCTATCCTCTTCCACAAGCAGGGCAAGAACGTGCAACTGATCGCGAAGAACACGCGGTTTGTGGCGCAAGAGAATTCTCCCATGCAGAGAGCGGTGGCGCACTCGTTCAGCGACTCGATTCTGGGGGCCAGCAAGGTGGAGAGCTTGCCGGAGCCCGAACGCAAGAGCGTGCTCATCGATCTCGGGGCGATCTTGCTGACGGACCTGCCGATGGTGGGTTACGGACTGGAGGAAAGCTTCCGCATCCCGTACCACTTCGATGGGAAGAACAGCTACTTCGGAATGGTGAAGGCCTTCGATCAAAACGTGGAGATCGAAACGGTGGGGCATTACGCGACGGAGCATCCACCGGTCCCACCGCTTCTGCCTCCGGGCGCGCCCCCGCCACCAACGCCTCCGCCGCCGCGCAACATTCCCGATGTGCGGAGCATGCAGTTTCATTTCCGCTATAGCGTTTCAGAATTGCCGCAGACGGGTTACCGGCCGCGTCTGGCGGATGACCGGGTCGGGCACTTCCTGACGCAAGTGCAGGACTACAGCACGAGCGATGCGAAATTCGAAACGAGCCGGCGGTACATTCACCGGTGGCACCTGGAAAAGCAGGATCCTTCGGCGGCCCTTTCCCGCCCGAAACAGCCGATCGTCTTCTGGCTGGAGAATACGGTGCCGGCGCAATACCGCGATGCCATTCGAGAAGGAGTATTGCTGTGGAACAAAGCGTTCGAACGGATCGGCATTCAGGATGCCATCGAAGTGAAGCAGCAACCGGACAATGCGGACTGGGATCCCGCCGACGTGCGCTACAGCACCTTGCGGTGGTTTACAGGGTATCCTGACCCGGGATTTGCGCAAGGCCCTTCGCGGGTAAACCCGCTGACGGGCCAAATCTACGATGCCGACATCCGGTTTGATGCCAGCATGACGCGCTTCGCGCACCGGGAAGTCAGTGAATACATTTTGCCAGTGGCCATGCCGTGGCAGGAGGAACCGCGGAGGCCGTTCGTGGCTCCGTGGCATAACGGTTCCGGCGAGTTTTGCGACTTTGCGCAAGGCGCCGTGCAAGACGCGGCGTTCTCCTTTGATCTGCTCATGGCGCGGGGCATGGACCCAGAAGGGCCCGAAGCGGAGAAATACGTCCATGACTTCCTTGTCGAGATTGCGGCCCACGAGGTCGGGCACACGCTCGGTTTGCGCCACAACTTCCGGGCCAGCACGATTCACACTCTCGAACAGGCTCAGGATCGCGAATTGACGGAACGGGAGGGATTAACGGGGTCGGTGATGGACTATATTCCGACGAACATTGCCCTGCACGGAGCGAAGCAAGGTCAATTTCACCAAACCACGCTGGGACCGTATGACTATTGGGCCATCGAATATGCGTACAAGCCGATTGCAGCGGCAACGCCGGAAGAGGAGCTGCCCGCGCTGCGAAAGATTGCGTCTCGCGCGTCGGAACCGCTCCTTGCTTACGATACGGACGAGGACGCGGGCATCGGGGGAGGGCCATTTGACATGGACCCGCTGGTGAACCGCTTCGATTTTGGAGCCGACCCGCTGAAGTTTTATTCGCTTCGCGTGAAGCTCGCGGATGAAGTGTGGGGCAGCATGGAAACCAAGCTCGAGAAACCCGGGGAAGGCTACCAGGTGC
>Ga0210405_10005287_pt1 | contig 11854 bp, 9 predicted proteins | sample IncBWH11MmetaG_FD_155492 | JGI IMG/M metagenome (GOLD analysis project Ga0210405, IMG submission 155492) | Forest soil microbial communities from Barre Woods Harvard Forest LTER site, Petersham, Massachusetts, United States - Inc-BW-H-11-M | ecosystem: Environmental > Terrestrial > Soil >... | reverse complement strand
GGAGCCCTGTCCGATTTCCGAGGCTCCGGTGTATACGACGACTCCTCCGTCACGATCGATCTTGATGTTCACGGTGGAGTGGGGCATGTCAGAGCGGATGATCGAATTGGCGGCTCCGCTCACGTAGTGGCTGCAGGCAATGCCCAGCCCGCGTCCTTTGGGCAGCTTGCCCTTGCGTTGTTTCCAACCGGAGCGCTCCACAGTTTTCTCGATACACTCCGGCAGTCCGTAGCTCTGCACGCGCAGGCCGTTTACCGTGATGCACGGAGGTTGAAGCAGATTGCGTTGGCGAATCTCTGCGGGATCCAGTCCTGCTTTGGCTGCTAATTCGTCGAGTTGCGATTCGAATGCGAATCGTACATTCACTGTGCCGTGCCCGCGCATCGCCCCGCAGACGGGCTTATTGGTCAAAACGCGATATCCGTCATATTGAATATTGGGAATGTCGTAAAGCGCACCCAGCAACGCGCCCGAATAAAGAATAGTGACGACGCCGTAGGAGCAATAGGCTCCGCCATCCTGGATCACGCGTGCCTTGACGGCGGTGATGCGGCCATCGTTCGTGATTCCGGTCTTCAGATCGATGATTGTGCGCGGGCGTCCGCGGTGCGCCCAGAAAACTTCCTCGCGGGTGTACGTGATCTTCACTGGGGCCAACGCTTTTCGTGCAGCAATCGCCGCGATGATTTCAAGCGGGATGACCTCGCTCTTCCCACCGAAGCCGCCGCCGACCAGCGGCTTGATGACGCGAATTTGCGCCATCGGCATTTCAAGCACGAGCGACAGTTTGTGTTGCAGGTAATAAGGAACCTGGGTTGAGGACTGCACCGTGAGCCTTCCGCGGTTGCCGGTGTGCGAATCGATTTCGAATGCAGCCAGAGTCGAGTGCGGTTCCATGGCCGCATGCGTGACTTCGTTGGCGATGAAGCGGGCTTCGGCTAGATGGTCGGCGCGGGCAAAACCTTTTTCGGGATCTCCGAAGACGTGGTGATAATCCTTTTCGAGGTTGTGGGGCTTGTTGTCGTGGATGAGGTCGGTCTCGGCGTTCATCGAGTCTTCCGGATCGAAATAGGCGGGCAATAGCTCATATTCAACGTCGATCAACTCCAGCGCCTGATCTGCCGTGGCCTCGTCGACCGCAGCGACACACGCAACGTTGTCGCCCACGTAGCGGACTTTGTCGAGCGCGAGCGCGTACTCGTCATGACCGACGGGAAGAATGCCGTAGGGATTGGGCGCGTCCTTGCCGACGACAACTGCGACGACGCCTTCCAATTTCTCGGCGCGGCTAGTGTCAATCCGCTTGATGCGGGCGTGCGGGTAGGGCGAATGCAGGATCCTGCCGATGAGCATTCCAGGCAGGCTGAGGTCGTCAGTGTATTTGCCGGCGCCCGTCGTCTTGCCGGCGGCGTCCACCATGGCGGTGGGCTTGCCGATTATGGAAAAGTCGTTGGTCGTTGGTTTGTTGTTTAGGGGTCGTTGATCGTTGGCCACTACAGATTCCTCGCGGCGCGCGGGATGACAAGACAAGAGTCGGATCTCACTTTGCTGCCGTCATTCCTTTTTGTTCGGCATCAATCGCCGCTTTGATGGCCTGATACATCTGGCTGTAGCCCGTGCAGCGGCAGAGATTTCCGCTGAGCGCGCTACGGATGTCTTGCTCGGTCGGCTCCGCGTTTTCAGCCAGCAGATGTTTGACGGTCATGATGAATCCCGGAGTGCAGAAGCCGCACTGCGCGCCGCCCCAGTCGCCGTACGCCTTCTGAATGGCAACCAGGCTTCCGTGCTCGCTTACGCCCTCGACTGTCGTGATCTTCTGTCCCTCGCAACTCGCCCCCAGCAAGGTGCACGACATCATCGGGATGCCGTCCACCAGCACTGTACAGGCGCCGCAGGAGGAATCGTCACAGCCGCGCTTGGATCCGGTGAGTTCGAGATCCTGACGCAACACGTCGAGCAGCAGCTTACTCGGCTCGACGGCGAGCTCGTGCGAGCGGCCGTTTACTTTGAGTTCGATGAGTTCTTTCTTCATAGTTCAGCTTCTAACTTCTGGCTCCTAGCTCGTAGCCAAGAGTCAGGCTAGAAGCGAGGAGCAAACAGCCTTCAGTACCCGAAATCCGCTTGCGCAGCATACGCGTGCTGTTTCACGCCTAAATCTTCCACGCGGCACGCTCCCAATTGGTTCATGTAAGCGCGTCGATCAACCGCGCTGAACACCCAGCGATCAAGCCAGGCGTCGCTGTCGGCCTTGATCTTAGTCTGGTCGTGATATTGGCGGAAGAACGCGTCGTCACGTTTGTAATATCCTTGGACGGGCGAGGGATGCGCACCGTAAGAACATTCGACCACGGCGTTCACGAGGAAGCCGGGAATCACGGTACGATTGGGATCGCTGGCAATCACCTCGGGCTCGACGATGTCCTCCGCGACTACGATCACGCGCTTGGCCGCGCGCACTCCTTCGATCATTACTCCGAAATTGCCCCAGCAATGGGCATTGCCTTCACGATCGGCGCGCTGCACGTGAACGATGGTGACATCGGGATTGAGTGCTCGGACGGCGTACAAGCATTCCTTCGGTTCAAACGGCGAGAACATCTGATAGAGGAAATGGTTGCCCTTCGCGACATCGCTCCCTAATGCTGTTCGTGTCGGGAGGAACGGCACTCCCATGGCTCCGGCTTGCAGAGCCAGAGCCACTGTGAAGTTGGTCAGATTGAAGACCTTTATTCCATCCTGTTCGACGGCGCGCCGGAAGTTGTAGGCTGATCCCATCATCACGTTTCCGACCCATGCCGCGATGACTTGCTCGACACAACCTGCAGCGATGATCTGATCGAAAAGAATGTCCGAGATCGGCCCGATTAGAGTGAGACCGCGTTTCTTTTGACGAATGATCTCGTGCCCGGCAGCGAAGGGGATCATTTGCTCCATCTGCAGGCCGAGGGCGACCGTGGCACCGTCGGGCACAAACTCGGCAATTGCCTCGCGCATTGTGAGGAGCTTAGACACGGTTATTTGCCTTTCCACACTGGCGGCCGCTTTTCTAGAAACGCGTTGATTCCTTCCGCTGCGTCTTCCGTTTTCATCAACTCCTCAAAATAAATCTTCTCCGCGCGTGCGAGTCCTTTGTCGAAGTGGATCGAGTCCCAGGCGTAGATTGCTTTCTTGGTAATGGCCAACGCTGCCGGGCTGAGCTGCGAAAGACGGTGTACTGCCTCCTGTACGGCGTGATCGAGGTCGATCTCGGGCACAACAGCGTTCGCCAGGCCGATGCTGGCCGCTTCCCTGCCCGTGATGGTGCGCCCAGTGAGGATCAGATCGGCGGCATGCTTCTGTCCGACCAGTGCCGCCAATGCGGTGACCGCGACTGGTGGATAACATGCCAGCTTGATCTCGGGAAATCCCCAGGTAGCGAGTTCTGAGGTATACGCCAGATCGCAGACCATAGCAAGCTCGGCACCTCCGCCCAGGCAATGGCCGTGAACTGCCGCGATGGTCACCTTCTTCGTGGCGACCAAGGCTCGAATGACGCCATGAAACTTGGTGAGCATTTGCTCAACATTGTCGGGAGTGTGGGCGGCAACGTCGACTCCGCCAGAGAAGGCTCTTTGAGACCCGCGAATAATCAGAATGGAGATGTCGATCCGCGCTTCGATCTCGGTCAGCGCCTCGGCAAGTTCATCCATCATCGGGATGTCGATCACATTGAGCGGAGGATTGTTCAGAACTATGCGGGCGACCGGCGGCTCCAAGTCGAGAGTGATCCGCGAAAACTTCGTGAGAGAATGCGTGGTCATCGCGTCCAGAAACCATCTTTGTCGTATTCGCGGATGGCTTTTAATTCTTCAGGTGTGGGTTCCGGCGTTTGCTCTACGCATTTGCCCATGGTCAGTTGCCAACCCGTACTAGCGATCACATCCTCGACATCGATGCCGGGCTGTGTGGAAGCAAGGTACGCCTCTCCATCATCGCCGAAACGCAACACCGCCTTGGTCGTGATTACCGTGGACGGCCCGCCTCGCGGCAGACCTACGCGCTCGCGCCAGCCAGGGCCATCTCCGTTTCCCGGGCTGGTTCTATACGAAACGCGTTCAGGCAGGCGTCTTTTGTCGTGTTCCAGAAGAACCACAAACCGATGCGCGAGAGAGGCAATGTCGCAAGCCCCGCCCGAACCCGGCAGCCGCGTGCTTCCCTTTGGCCCCGTTACCTCGGTCGAGTTCAAGTTTCCGAAACGATCAACCTCAGCGGCGCCGAGAAATCCCAGATGGACACGACCGGACTGCAGCAAGCTCATTACACCCAGCATGTCCAGGCATTGAGTTGCGCCAAGGATGTTCGGCGGGTCGGCCATAGTGTAGATCAATTCTGGCGCGGGGGTGGTACGGATCACACCATTTTCAAATAACCCCACTGCATTCGGAGCATGTGTTTTCTTCGCGACCACGAATGCGATCAGTGGCAGCCGCATGCCAACGAAGACAATTTCCCCATCGTGGATTTCGCGGGCAGCGGTCGCGACCATCAGTTCACCCAGAGTGTAAGGACGGCTCGCGCTGCTTGATTTCTTCGGGATGTCAGTCACGGTCGCCACAGGCGCCTGTGCGAAGCTACGCTCCGCCCGACAGCCGACGGCGGCTGTCCCCACGTGGTGATTGTTGAGCAAAAATCGTCAGTTTTATAAATCGTCGGTCCTATAAATTGATCGCCGACTTGCGGACTTCGCCGATCGACGAGAGCGGATCGCGAGCACCCTCTTTCGGTGCAATCCATTTCTTCTCATTCGCTATAATGTCGAGCAACAGCTTCTTGTCCTCCGCGCTCGGCATGTAATCTCTTACGTGTTCCTCGTAGTGCTTATCGTCGATCGGCTCGCCGGACTGCGCGTGGAACTTCTGTCCCGCCCAGCGGCCGATGTTGCGATTGAATTTAATATTTGGCGCGTATAGCTTGGGCTCTCCCGGCTTGAGCACGCTGTTGAATCGCTCGATCAGTCCGGCGACTTCGTCGCGATACAAATGCCGGTTGTAGTCGTTCAACTCGTCAACTTTCGCGTCTTGCGGATTTTTCGGCTCGTCGTAACGGCCTTTGACTCCCCAGACATACGCCCAGTGCGCCGATGATGAATTGTCAGTGCCAAACAGATCGTACGAACTGGAGATCCACTTATTTAGATATTTCTGGATCAGCCAGGCAGGGATTACTCCTGCCTCGACAATGCGGCGGAGACCGTCGTTGCCCGTGCCCATGTGAAAAGCTTCTTCACGCAACATATAAGACATCGAACGGCCGAGCGGTGCGAAGGCGGAATACTTTAGCATTTGCAGTTGGAATTTTCCGTCGCGATCAACGAAATCGGTGTAGGTGAAAAAGTCCATCCAGTTGTCCACATCGACGTTGAACGCGCCCAAAAGTCGCTTGTTCTCGGAGGCGCGACGCTCGAGCATCTTTTGCGCTTCGACTTTTCCGGAGTATCCGAAATGTTCGACCAGCAGCGCACACATCTGCCAGCCGTGACGCATCTCTTCGATCATCACCCGGGTGAGCGCCTTACGATCCCAATCCGTGGGCGCCATCTCGAACAAATGCCGCTGCTGCTCTACGCTGGCAAACTCGGTGTCACCCTGGTAGACGATCAAGTTAATTAGAGCGTCGCGCATCTGTTGAGTAGGCACCTGGCGCAGGTTTTCCCATTTGCGCCGCCCCTTGAAGGCTCCGAACTGAATTTCATCGGTTTCGATCGCGCCGTAAAGCGTGTCGAATTTGAAATCGGCAATTTCGTCGTGGTTGACACCGATGTCTTTTCGCCAATCGTCGAACAACCCAACCCAGTCACTGAAGGTTCCAATTTTTGCAACTTTACCCGGCATATGTTTGATTCCCTTCAACAAAAACCTTGAAACCACAGAAGGACGCGAAGTATCACGAAGGAAACCCGCGACTTGTCTTTACTTCGTGGACCTTTTTGTCCTTCGTGGTTCTAGCTCTACCCCATGTTTAACCAAACTGTTTTCAGCTCCGTGTAGTGTTCGATCGCATGAACGCCCAGCTCACGACCAAAGCCCGAGCTCTTGTAACCGCCGAATGGCAAGGATGCGTCCATCAATCCATACGTGTTGATCCATACCGTTCCAGCCTTGAGTTGCCGAGAAACGGAATGCGCTTTCTTTACATCGCGAGTCCAGACCGCAGCCGCGAGACCGTATGGATTGTTGTTCGCTTGGGCGATGACTTGATCCACATCGTCGAAGCTCAAGGTCGCCAGCACCGGACCAAAGATTTCTTCCTGGGCGATCTTCATGTCGTTTTTTACGCCGCCGAAGATCGTGGGTTCGATGAAGAATCCCTTGCCACCGTCTACCGAAACTCGATTTCCGCCGGCGATCAACTTGGCGCCTTCTTTCTTGCCCGCTTCTATATAGCCAAGAACAGTCTGCATCTGTTCCTGGCTGACGATTGCGCCCATGCGGGTTTTGGGATCAAGCGGGTCGGCGGGCTGCATCTTTTTCGCTCGGGCTACCAGTTTCTCCAGGAACTCGTCTTGCACTTTGCTCTCAACGAACAGGCGCGAGCCGGCATTACAGACCTCACCCTTGCCGTAAAAAATCCCGGTGATTGCACCTTTTACGGCGTTATCGATATCGGAATCCGCAAAAACGATGTTCGGTGACTTTCCCCCCAGTTCAAGCGTCAAGCGCTTCATGCTGTCGGCCGCGCTGCGCATAATCTCCTTGCCGACTTCGGTCGAGCCGGTAAACGCGATTTTGTCGATTCCCGGGTGCCGGACGATTGTCCTTCCCACTTCTGACCTGCCGGTCACAATGTTTAAAACGCCTGCCGGCACACCCGCTTCCACCGCCAATTCGCCGAATCGCAACGCGGTCAGGGATGTCAGGCTGGCTGGCTTCCATACAATGGTGTTGCCGCAAGCCAGTGCCGGACCAAGCTTCCAGGAAGCCAATAGCAGCGGAAAATTCCACGGAACTATGAGCCCGACGACTCCCACCGGCTCGCGCAACGTGTAAGTGAACGCGGTCTCGACCGTGTTCACTGTCTCGCCATGAATCTTCGTTGCCCAGCCCGCGTAGTAGCGGAGGACGTCGATCACCATCGGCATGTCGACGTAACGGGACTCGAAAATCGGCTTGCCGTTGTCGAGGGTTTCGAGCTCAGCAAATTCGTCGATGTTCTTTTCGAGCAGGTCAGCAAGGCGCCAGATCAGCCGTCCGCGTTCGCTCGCGGACATCTTCCGCCACGGACCTTTGCGATCTTCGAAAGCACGGCGGGCCGCTTCGACGGCGCGGTCCACATCGGCGGCCAAGGCTTCCGCGATTTGCGTTAACACCTCGCCAGTCGCAGGATTCGTGGTGTCGAAGCTCTTCGAAGCATCGGTCCACTGACCGTCAATGAGTAATCGCCCAGGAGAGAGTTTTGTTTTGGTAGCTGTAATCATCTTTCTTCCAATCAATTAAACAACGGAGGACGGGCGTCCCCGACCGGTCGGGACGGCGAGACGCCCGTCCTCCACGTTCATGCTATTTCGCCTTAAACACCGCCGGACGCTTCTCTACGTATGCGGCCAGGCCTTCCTTGGCATCTTCGCTTTGGAACAGCAACTGCTGATTTTCGCGTTCGACCGCGAGCGCGGACTCCATCGGAATCTCCCAGCCAGTTTGTACTGCGCGCTTGATGCGCCCCACGGCCTTGGCCGCTTTGTTGGGTGGGCAGAACTGGCGAGCGTATTCCATGATGTTGTCCATGAAGCCGTCGCGCTCGAAGATGTCGTTGATAATCCCGAATTCTTTCGCCTCTTCAAAGGAGAACGTATTCCCGGTGACCATCAGTTCGATCGCTTTGCTTTTGCCCACCAGCCGCGAAAGCCGCTGCGTGCCGCCGGTTCCGGGAAGCACACCCAGATTTACTTCCGGCAGACCGATCTTGCCCGCGTCCTGACGCGCGATGCGAATGTCCGCGGCCATAGCAATTTCCAGTCCTCCGCCGACGCAGTGTCCATTGATCGCCGCGATCACCAGTTTCGGTGTGTGTTCGAGGCGGAGCAGCATTTCATTCGCGTGCAAACAGAAGTAATACTTGAAGGTTGGGTCGACGCTGGCCAGCATTTTGATGTTGGCCCCTGCGGAGAAAAACTTGTCGCCAGAACCGGTGAGCACGATGACGTAAACATCGTTGTCCATGCGCGCTTTCAGGATGGCCTCATCGAGCTGGCGGTTCATTTCATAGGTGTAGGTGTTAGCGGGAGGGTCGAACATCTCGATCACCGCGACCCCGCGATCGGTCCGGTAGTTGACCAGTTGCTTCGTGCTCTCGCCTGCCGCCGGTTGCAATGTAGTTGCCATGCGTAGACTCCTTTTCACAATAGTTAGAATCTGAAATTTAGTTCGATACTGATCTCTTTTTCTGGGCCTTCTTTGTGTTCGATCGTTGACGCTCAGTGACAGCGCTGATTCCCCGCAGGAAAATGTCTCCCATCCCGCGCGACAGGTCCCCAGCACGGCCATCCACCCGTGGGTTGTACCAGGTGTAGATCCAGTTCATCATGCCAAATAAACTGAGCACCGCCATCCGACTAGAGAATTCTAGTCTCTTTCCCAGCTTGAAGTCGTCCAGCAAGCCGACGCATATTCGGTAGTACTCTCGCTTGATGGCTGCGACCTCGGCACCGAAACCGTTTTTAAGTACCTCCGCCTCATGCGAAAGAACTTTCATCGCCTTCTCGTTGGCAAGAAAGTATTCGAGATGATTGAGAATGAAAACACGGATGCGCTGCTCGGGATCAGAAACTTCGTCGAGCCGCTCCCTCAGTCGTTCAACAATCGTGCTGAAGGTGTGTTTCTGGATGAGGTACAGCAGCTTCTCTTTGGACTCGAAATAATAGTAGAGCCCTGACAAGGACATGCCGCTCGAGCGAGCCAGATCGCGCATGGAAGCGCCCTCGTATCCTTTTTCGTAAAAGACTTCAGTTGCATGTACCAGAATCTTGCCCAGCCGGCGATCGAAGCGGCTTTCGGAGGGAGGTGCCGGACTTTCGCGACGACGAACGGAAGCCTGTGAGGTGACTGGAGAGGACGATGCCATAAAAGTTCGAACGTTCGTTCGAATAAGTATAACGCAGCCTGATGAGAATCGCAAGGGTGGAAAATGACCTCGGTTGTCGCCGCCCTTACGCTCGCTCAGTTGCGTATGTCGGCCATCAAGCGCTCGACCTCCGCTTTCAGGTCAGCGGTCAGAGGTAGCAGCGGCAGGCGTACCGGGCCGCCGAAGTAGCCATTGAAATCCAGAGCGTGCTTGATGCCGGGAATGCCCAATTCTCCCACCACTCGCTGCGCCGCCTTGGCGATACGCGCCTGTTTCAGTTTGGCCAGTTCGATATCGCCTTCTTTCCAGGCGGCATGAATCTCGTAGCAGGCTGTGGGCGCCGCATCGGCGAACGCGAGAATCGCACCCACTGCTCCCACTTGCAACGACGGTTCTAGCTTTTGCGCGGCGCCGACAAGAACCTGGAATCCAACTTCCTTTTGTCGCGTCTTCAGGCCCGCAATCACACTTACAGCCGCGGATGAGGGCTTCGCGCGGTCCCCGGCTCCGAGCGTCACGAATTCTCCGCCGTCTCCGTTGCCCGCGCTCGCGACTTTCAGCATGCGGGGCGTGACCGCGTCAAACGTCTCGGTAACCGTGGCATTACGCTTCACGTGCCGCGTGCCTTCGACCATTCGGCGGACTTTTTCAACATCGCCGCTCGATTCCTTGATGCCGATCAAGTTCGGATGCTCCGCCAGTTGAATGACCAATTCGGCGGGAATATCGTACCCCGTGGCTTGCGGAAAGTTGTAGATGATGACCGGCACTGGCGAGCGGTCAGCCACCGTCCGATAAAAAGATAAGATGTTAGCAGGCTGCATCTGCGTCTTGTAGTAATGCGGTGTGCGCACCATGGCCACGTCATAGCCAAGTTCAGCGGCGTATTCGGTGAGATGCAGGGTTTCGACGGCGGACTCGATGCCCGTCCCGGCGATCAAGACTTTGTTTGGTGCAGCGGTCTCACGGATGCTCTTGAGTACGTCGCGCCGTTCTTGATCTGACAGCAGAATTGCTTCGCCAGTAGAGCCGAGGGCTACGATCCCAGCCACAGGAGTTTTCGAGTAGCTCTCTACGTTATGCTCAAGCTTCTTGAAGTAGACGTTTCCTTCCGGATAGAACGGTGTCGTAATAGGTGGAAAAATGCCGTGAAGCAGCATGCTTTGGATCTCCTGGTTTGAACGTACCCTGTAGGATACAGCGGGAGAAGCTCTACCTGAAGCGATTTGGCAGCATTTTCTCTATCGTCGCACTGCATGCCGCTCAGCATGCAGCCTCTGCAGCGCCTGTACTCTGATGTCTCCTCGCTGCAAAGCCGCAATTCCTTCGGCCGCGGCGCGAGCCGCGGATAGTGTTGTGATGGTCGGAATGCGTGCGCTGACCGCAGCCCGGCGGATGGCTTTCTCATCAAAGAAAGGGTCGACCCCATGCGGAGTGTTGATGATGAGTTTTATGCGCTCGCCTTTGATGAGATCGACCACGTTGGGCCGCCCTTCTTTTACTTTGTATACGCGTTCAACCGTCATACCGGCGTTCTCCAGTACGTCGGCGGTGCCTGCCGTGGCCACCAGCTTGAAACCCATGTCGACAAATTTGCGGGCAACGTCGGCCACCTGCGGCTTGTCATGATCGGTGACGCTGACGAAGACCATGCCTTGTGTGGGTAGCTTCTGGCCCGCCGCGGTTTGCGCTTTGGCGAAGGCTTCACCAAAGTTGTCCGCCACGCCCATAACTTCGCCGGTGGATTTCATTTCGGGCCCGAGCACCGTATCGACGCCGGGAAACTTATTCCAGGGGAAAACCGGGGACTTCACGTAATAGCAGTGCCCGGTGTCGAGGTCGGCGCGGCGCTCAATGAACTCCGGCAGAAACTCGCGCAGCTTTCGTCCGGTCATCAGCCTGGCCGCAATCTTCGCCAGGGGCACGCCGGTGGCTTTCGAAACATAGGGGACCGTGCGCGAGGCACGCGGATTGACCTCCAGCACGTAAACTGTACCTCCCTCGCCGTTGTTCTTCGAATTGCCGTTGCTCCTTGGAATGGCAAACTGAATGTTCATCAGCCCAATCACTTTCAGCGCCCGCGCCAGCTTGAAGGTGTAATCGCGCATGCGGGCCATCAAAGGCTGAGGAATGTCGACCGCGGGAAGAACGCAGGACGAATCACCGGAGTGGATACCGGCCTCTTCGATATGCTGCATGATGCCGCCGATGACTACGTCTTCGCCGTCCGAGAGCGCGTCCACATCTACCTCGATTGCGTCCTCGAGGAAGTGATCGATCAGGACCGGACGGTCCTGCGAATATTCGACCGCCTCTTTCATGTAGCGAACGACGGTTTCCTCGTCATAGGCGATAACCATAGCGCGTCCGCCGAGGACATAGGACGGCCGCACCAGTACCGGGTATCCCACTCGATTTGCGCCTTCGACGGCTTCTTCGATCGAGGCTGCCATCGCGCCTGGAGCCTGCGGGATGTCGAGTTCCTCGAGCAACTTGCCGAACCGCTTGCGGTCTTCGGCGAGGTCGATGTATTCCGGCGCCGTTCCAATAATGTTTACTCCCGCTGCCTTTAATGGTAGCGAGAGATTCAGCGGGGTTTGTCCGCCGAATTGCACGATCACTCCGACTGGCGCGCCCGACGAAGCTTCGTGTTCACAAATAGCAAGCACGTCTTCCAGGGTCAGCGGCTCGAAGTAGAGTCGGTCGCTGGTGTCATAGTCGGTCGAGACGGTCTCCGGGTTGCAATTGATCATGATCG
>Ga0210405_10005286_pt1 | contig 11854 bp, 9 predicted proteins | sample IncBWH11MmetaG_FD_155492 | JGI IMG/M metagenome (GOLD analysis project Ga0210405, IMG submission 155492) | Forest soil microbial communities from Barre Woods Harvard Forest LTER site, Petersham, Massachusetts, United States - Inc-BW-H-11-M | ecosystem: Environmental > Terrestrial > Soil >... | reverse complement strand
TGGTCGACTGGATGCGCAGCGATCTGTTGCGGTCGCGCATCGTACAGACTGACGACACTCCGGTCACGGTGCTCGATGACCAGGGCGGAACCCATAAAGGCAGACTTTGGGTTTACCTCGGCGACCGTGGCCATCCTCACATCGTCTATGACTACACTCCAACCCGCGAAGGTGACGGGCCGACTCGGTTTCTCAATGGCTATCGAGGCTATCTCCAGGCCGATGCCTACTCTGGCTATGATGCGCTCTACGCTGGAGGAGGAGTGATCGAAATTGGATGCTGGGCTCACGCCCGGCGCTACTTCCACGAAGCGGCGTTTGGCTCTGGCGACACTCGCGGCTACGCGGCCCTGGCCTTCATCCACCAGCTCTTTGCGGTCGAGCGCGAGGCGAACGATCAGGGGCTGAGCTTCGAGGAGCGGCGCATTCGGCGCGGAGAGGCTTCGCGCGCGACTCTCGATGCCTTCAGGCTCTGGCTCGAGGAAATGGCGCCGCAGGCACTACCCAAGAGCTCGTTGGCCGCGGCGATCGGCTACACCCTGCGCCAGTGGGCAGCCCTGGAGCGTTACCTCGGCGACGGCGAACTCGTGCCCGACAACTCCGCGTCGGAGCGCGCCTTGCGCGCGGTCGCCATCGGCCGCAAGAACTGGCTCTTTGCCGGCAGCGACGCCGGCGGCGTGCGGGCCGCCCATCTGTACAGCCTCATCGCCAGCTGCAAGCGTCATGGGATCGAGCCCTACGGCTACCTCCGCGCACTCTTCGAGAGTCTCCCCAGCCATCCGTCCCGTCGGCTTCACGAGCTTGCGCCGGCCGCATGGGCGGCGGCCGCTGCGCAAGTCTCCTGATCCACCGCCCTCACCCTCACCCAGCCGCCGGACCCGGGGCAGTTGGGAGAACGGTTACACCGGTCGTGTCCTTGGGCGGCGCGCCACCCCCTCTCCTAGTTATGCCGCCTCAAGAGCCGCCGACCTCATGTCAGCGACCCCCCGAGGCGCCGTTTCTGTCTCTCCCGGAAGTCCCGCTCCAAGTCCCGAGCGGTGACGCGGGATGCCTGTTCCAGCGCCTCGATGACCTGCCGCAGGTAGTCGTTGACCAGGCACTCGATACACCCGCTTACCTCGGTAGCAAGGTCCGGTGGTACATCGTCTTCGAGCATGGCTTCCTGGTTGGGTGGCACCGGCAGACTCCGGTTGATCTCGGTCAGCCGCTCTTGCAGCGCCAGCAGCTCGAAGGCAATCTCCCCGAGGGCGACTTGAGCATCAGCGACCGTCCGAGCGTGCGTTGCCACTATACCACTACGACGTAAAACAGCCGCTGCAACGCCATAAGGTATCGAGGCCTATTGTACGGTCCAGTGTCATGAGGGAAGATCGGCCCGACCGCGGCGAGAGCCAGGGACTCGCGAAGGACGGCGTGAAGATGACGCTGCTATTCCACAGGGATGAGGCGGACGCCCTCCGGGAGCGGGCCTACAAGACGCGGCGCTCCCCAGGCGTCGCTGGTGCGGGAGGCGGTGCGGCGGTTTCTCGGGATCGAGGACTAGGCCCGTGCGCTTGTCCCGCTTTCGGACCGTGGCTGTCGTCGGCGCTATCGTCGTCTCGTTCCTTGGTGGTGCTTGCCGGACGAAGTGCTGCCACGGGTGCGGCGGCTACTCCTGCCGGAGGGCCAATTGCGGCACGACCTGCCGGATGGGGCCGAGGTGCAGCGGGTGCTGGACGAGATGCCCTTGAACCCGAGGCGGATCGCGCGTGAGTGGCTGATTTTCGTCGCCTGCCTGCTCGTGAGTCTTGGCATCGCGGTAGCAATCTCCCTGCACGCCCGGGAAGCCGCTCTGGCTGACGCAGCCGCCTGGGTGGACGCAACCTCCCATGGACTACCTGCGCCTTCTTTCAGCCTACTCAACCGCGCGGGCGAGCTCCCCTTCTGGAAGGCGAGCATGGTGGTGCTGTTCTTGCTCTACGGCACGGTCGCCCTGGTTCGCTCGGTCATCTGGGCGGTTGGGGCGCTCCGCCAGCCGGCATTTGGCGCGATCAACCGCTCCCTCGGGAAGGAGGACCAAGAGTGACATGGCACAAGGTCACGGTTACGAATGGGAACCTTGGGGTCGAGAAGCAAAGAGCCCTTGAAGAGTTTATGAAAGTGGTCCTCGGCCTAAAGACTCAGGCGCCCGAGAACATGGCTTTATTCGCCACTGCTCACCCGAGCACGATCCTGGAGCTGTTTTACTCTCCGCAGTGCTTCCCGGTATTCCAGGTGCTCGTTAGCGCGCGCAAAGGCCAACCATGTGATCGACCGAGCCCTGACGGTCTGTCCAAGTTGGCGAACGGGCCAGGGCAAGGAGATCCCTGGGACTTTCACCTCGGCGGACACCCGAAGTCGGAGCTATAGGCGCTGACTTGCTGTGCTACACTGAGGTATGCCTGACCGTCCAAGCAAGCCACCCCACCCGCTCAAACCGCCCAAGCGGCCCCGCGACATCAACCAACTGGCCTACGCCATCGTCCAAGAGGCGACCGGCGAAGCGTCCATGCCGGATGCAGAAGAAGAACCCACCATCCGTGCGGCCGCCGCCGCTCTCGGGCGGCGAGGTGGCCTCAAGGGCGGCATAGCTCGGGCTGCTGCGCTGTCGCCAGAGAAGCGCAAGGAGATTGCTACGAAAGCAGCGCAGGCCAGGTGGAAGAAGGAATGAGACCGGCTACTCAGGTGGATCGGGCCACTCTATCTCGGTGGTCGTGCCATCCAGGGACACCCGTCCAGTAGATTGGTGGCACGCCGGACACTTGCGACCATTTTGATCGAGGAGACCGCTGACAATATAAACCTTGCCACAGACGGGGCAGGCAAATGCGATGTTATTTCCGTGCCGGTCCTCAAATCTACTTGGCACTACGGGTCTACGCGGCATCTGTCATCCTCCAAAGTTTAGGCAGAAGCAGCAGGAGAAGCTAAAGGTGGTCGCTCGTGGCGTTTCTCTTCTAGGTCCCGCTCTCGCTGTAAGTCGCTCCGATCTAGGATTTCTTGCACCTTCCATGCAGGGATGACCAGAGCCATACCCGAATCAATAAGCGCCGAGAACGTACCAACTGTGACCTTGTGTCTCGGGTAAGCGCAATTTACGCCGAGAAGGAAGGAGTCATAGCCTTTCAACTCATTTTGATAGACGACGCGCGTTCGTGCTGTGATTTCTATGAGGACTGGCGAGCCGCTATAGCCCACTAATGAGCGGCATTCCACCAGGAAGCAATCTTGATTCGCGGTGCGCTTGACTCCACCATACTCGTACTGGATTGGCACAGACTGCGTTTTCAGTGGCGCCGAGACATGGCCGAATCGAAGCGACGGCACATTCACCTCGCGGCCATCGTAGCCTACCAAGCGCCCCATCATGAACACCTCGTCCCCGATCCCTAGATTGAGCTTGTCGATCAGATCAGGCGTGATAAACATACCTGTCGAAACGTGGCGCAAGAAGAAAGGGCGCGTCAGGCCGATTGCCTGTGCATAATGCACCGCGATATCGGTCCCATCGGGATGAAATTGCCAGTTGGTCAGCTTCTTGATGAAAGGAGGAAGGCCCTCGGTCCGGTTGATGCGCACGGTGTCACTACCAAAGTCTTCAACGACATGGCGGTTGGTGACGATATAGATATGCTGTCCTCGATCCGGGTGCCGCCTCGACGGCATACTGACGAGGAATCCGCTCCCCCCGAACGCTAGGCCCTGCTCCGCATCGTTTTCGCTTGGATAGAGAAATACGGATGCGTTGGCAACCTCGTCGTTGATCCTCGGCATGGGCCGCTCTCGCTTCGCTCGGATAGCGTTTCCGTAAGTATCGGTGAGAATGGCCCACGGGTCAATCTGTAACACGACAATCCTCCTTCGGGGGCTTGACTTTGCTTCTTCGGTCAAGCATAATAGTCAGCATGGCAAACGTACTCAGCCGCGAGAAGCGCGCCGCCGTTGTCACCGCCCTGGCCGAGGGAAGTTCCATCCGCTCGACCTGCCGGATGACCGGCGTCGCGAAGAACACAGTAGTCAAGCTTTTGGTGGAATTGGGCTCTGTTTGCGCCCGCTACCAAGATGAGGTGCTTCGGGACCTGTCCTGTAAGCGCTTGCAAATAGACGAGATATGGGGATTCTGCTACTCCAAGCAGAAGAACGTCCCCGAGAAGTTCCGGGGCGTCTTCGGCTACGGGGACGTGTGGACCTTCATCGCCATCGACGCGGATACCAAGCTCTGCCCCTCCTTCCTGGTGGGCTCGCGGGACGGCGGGACGGCGACAGCCTTCTGCCAGGATCTGGCCAGCCGCCTGGAGAACCGGGTGCAGCTCACCAGCGATGGGCACACCATGTACCTGGAAGCCATGGAGGATGCCTTCGGCGCCGACGTGGACTATGCGATGCTGCAAAAGATCTACGGCACTCCCCAAGAGGCTGAGAAGCGGTACTCGCCGGCTGAGTGCATCGGCTTCAAGGTTGAGGCGATCCAGGGCAACCCCGACCGCAAGCATATAAGTACCAGCTACATCGAGCGCCAGAACCTGACCGTCCGCATGAGCATGCGGCGCTTCACCCGGCTGACCAACGCCTTCTCCAAGAAGGTGGAGAACCTGGCCGCCGCAGTGGCACTGCATTTCATGCATTACAACTTCTGCCGTCCTCACATGAGCCTCAAGGGCCGGACCCCGGCGCAGGCGGCCGGCGTCACCTCCCGCCGGTGGATTTCTGAAGACATCGTGCGACTGCTGGAAGAGGCCGAAAAACCAAAATCTTGAAACTGACCCACTACCGCCCACCACGCCGGCTTGACGAGTGAGGTAGGGCGTGGCAAACTGTGCTGGAATTGCTCCCCGTCCGACACGCCGCAAGGCCTCGGACGGGGTTTTGTGTTCTTGGAGCCCTGTTCGATGCCTGCTGAGCCCCTAGAGAAGCGGGCTGTCGCCTTCTTCGATGGCCAAAACATCTTCAACGCGGCAAAAGAAGCCTTCGGGTACCAGTTCCCGAATTACGACCCGATTTGCCTTGCCGCGGCCTTATGCAAGCAGCGTGGGTGGAACCTTCAGCAGGTGCGGTTCTACACGGGAATTCCAGGCCCGGCCGCCGGCGATCGCCGTACTCAGTTCTGGAATGCCAAGCTGGCGCAGCTCGGGCGCCGTGGCGCATTCACCTTTACCCGCCCTCTCCGTCACGGCAGCGAGAAGGGCATAGATGTGCGCATCGCGCTCGACGTCGTCAGCGCCGTCTTGGAGCGTCGTTGCGACGTGGCTCTGGTCTTCAGTCAGGATCAAGACCTGGGAGAGGCTGCTGACGAGGTGCGGAAAATCTCGAAGCAGCAGGGTAGATGGGTGAAAGTTGCGTCGGCATTTCCTGTCAGCCCAATCGCTGCGAACAAGCGCGGCATCAATGGCACTGAGTGGATACACATTGAACGAGCGCTCTACGACAGCTGCATAGACCCACGCGACTATCGACCCGGATCGTAGCCAGCGGGTATCATCCCCGTTTCTGCCCGCGACCTCCCGCGGGCACCGGACAGCGAGCGAACCATGGCGAAACGCGAGACCGCAGCCTCGAGCACCGCGATCACTCCCACCCGCGAGCAGGACTACGCGGAGTGGTACCAGCAGGTCATCAAGGCGGCGGACCTCGCCGAGGCCTCGCCGGTCCGCGGCTGCATGGTGATCAAGCCCTGGGGCTACGCCCTGTGGGAGAACGTCCAGCGCGGCCTCGACGCGATGTTCAAGGCCACCGGCCACAAGAACGCCTACTTCCCGCTGTTCATCCCCAAGTCGTTCCTCGAAAAGGAGGCCGAGCACGTCCAGGGCTTCGCCAAGGAGTGCGCCGTGGTCACCCATCACCGTCTGATCCAGGGCGCCGACGGCGGGCTGATCGTCGATCCCGAGGCCCGGCTCGAAGAGCCGCTGATCGTCCGCCCCACCTCCGAGACGATCATCGGCGACAGCTTCGCCAAATGGGTGCAGAGCTACCGCGACCTGCCGCTGCTGATCAACCAGTGGTGCAACATCGTGCGCTGGGAGCTGCGCACCCGCATGTTCCTGCGCACCACCGAGTTCCTCTGGCAGGAGGGGCACACCGCCCACGAGACCGAGCAGGAGGCGGGCGCCGAGACCAGCCTGATGCTCGAGGTCTACAAGGAGTTCGCCGAGTCCTACCTCGCCATGCCGGTGCTGCGCGGCCGCAAGACCGCGAGCGAGCGCTTCCCGGGAGCGGTCGAGACCTACACCATCGAGGCGATGATGCAGGACCGCAAGGCGTTGCAGGCCGGCACCTCGCATTTCCTGGGGCAGAACTTCGCCAAAGCCAGCGGCATCAAGTTCCAGTCGCGCGCCGGCGGCGAGGAGCACGCCTGGACCACCTCCTGGGGGGTGTCGACCCGGCTGATCGGCGGCGTGATCATGAGCCACGGCGACGACGACGGGCTGGTGCTGCCGCCGCGCATCGCTCCCGCCCAGGTGGTGATCCTGCCCATCCTGCGCGCCGACGACACGCGCCAGCAGGTGCTCGACTATGCAACGGCCATCGCCGCCGAGCTGCGCGGCCTCGCCTGGCACCACCTGCCGCTGACGGTCGAGATCGATCAGCGCGACGTGCGCGGCGGCCAGAAGAAGTGGGAGTGGGTGAAGAAGGGCGTCCCGATCCGCCTCGAGATCGGACCGCGCGACGTCGAGCGCCGGGTCGCGGTCTGCGCGCGCCGCGACCGGCCGGCGGGCGCCGGCGACAGCGAGGAGATCCCCGCCGCCGGCATCGGCGAGCGGGTCCTGCGCCTGCTCGACGAGATCCAGGATGGCATGCTGGCGCGCGCCACGGAGTTCCGCGACCGCCACCTGCGCCCGATCGGCGATCCGCGGGAGCTGGCGGAGTTCTTCACCCCGCGCCACGCCGAGAAGCCCGAGATCCACGGCGGCTTCGCGGTCTCCCCCTGGTGCGGCAGCGCCGAGTGCGAGGCGCGCATCAAGGAATCGCTCAAGGTGACCATCCGCTGCATCCCGATCGACGCCGTCCCCGACGGCGGCCTCGACCGGTGCGCGGTCTGCGGCGCGCCGCGCCAGGAGACGGTCGTCTTCGCCAAGAATTACTGAGCAGGCAACAAGCGGAGGGGAGGACGACGGAGGCCCCCGGTGCGCCCCGCCGCCAACCTGGCGGCGGGGCGGGGGCCCGCGGAGGGGGGGAGGAGTCGGAGGCGCGCTACGGCAGCTGCACCCGCCAGGCGCCGCGGCCGTGGGTGAAGGCGTACAGCGAGCGGTTGCCGGACGAGTCCGCCAGCATGACCAGGGCGTCGGCCACCGAGAAGGGGAAGCCGGTCAGCTCGAGGGCCCAGTTCTGGCCGGCGTCGGTCGAGACGAAGACGCCCATGTCGGTACCGATGTAGAGATTCGAAGCATGCGCCGGATCGACGACGATGCTCTGGACCGGGATGTCGGGCAGCGCGCCGGCGCCGGACCCGTCGATGCCGGTCCAGGTCACGCCGCCGTCCGCCGTCGCCCAGACGTGGGTACCGCCGAACGTGGCGTAGGTGGCATAGGCGACGTTGGGATTGGTGGGATCGAAGGTCAGCCACGAGACGTAGCCGACCCGCGGCTTGGCGAACTTCCAGGCGGTGCCGCCGTTGGCGGAGAGCGCCGCCGAGTTGCGCTGGATGACGCCCTCGTCGGTGCCGAACAGCACCTGGTTGGAATTGGCCGGCGAGCTGGCGATGGCGCTGATCGAGGCCCCGAGGGAACCGGCGATCCTGGCGCTGGCGCGCGACCAGCGGGCCGCCCCGTTGGTGGTCCGCCACAGGTACGAGCCGCCGATCCACAGCAGCTGCGGATTGCTCGCATCCATGATGTACGGCGCGATGAACAGGAAGTTGAAGTCGGTGATCCCGGTCACCGCGTTGTTGAACGTCTGGCCGCCATCGATCGACTTCTGCAGGGAGAGGCCGGTGAACTCGCCGTAGAGGACGTTGGTGTGGGTGGGATCCACCGCCACGAAGCCGCCGTCGCCGCCCAGGATGGTGTTCCAGCCGTTGGCGCCGGTGCTGTCGGTGCCCAGCACCGTGCCGTTGTCCTGGGTGCCGCCGAAGTAGGTCTGGCCGTCAGGGAACACCGCGCCGTCATAGAACTGGGTCGAGGCGTAGCCGTGGTTGAGGCCGGAGTAGGAAACCTTGCTGTTGACGTCGTTGCAAAGCAGAGTCACCGGACCCTGGGCGGTCTGGGCCAGGGCGTTGGAGGTGCGGAAGACGCCGCCGTCGCTGCCGATGTAGAGGATCTGGTTGCTGGTGCCGTTGTAGCCGGGGTGGAAGAGCAGCGCGTGCTGGTCGGCGTGGTTGTAGCTCGGGTCCGGCTGCGCCCACCAGTAGGACGCCGCACCGAAGGTCTTGCCGCCGTCGTCGGAGCGGAACAGGTCGATGCCGCCGACGAAGACGCGGTCCGAGTTGGTCGGATCCACCGCGATGATGATGTCGTACCAGCCCTGGTTCAGCGGGAAGCCCTGGCCGAAGCCGCAGGCCTGCAGCACCAGCTCCACGGGATTGGTGAGCAGCAGCGTGCTCTGCAAGTCCTTGCTGGAATTGAGCACCTGCGGGTGCCAGGTGCCGGCCGCCCCGCCCTGTTCGGAGCGGAAGACGCCGAGCAGCCCCTGGTTGTAATTGTGATTCGGGCCGTCGGCGTTGCTCGCCGAGACCGCGTAGATGATGTTCGGGTTCGACGGCGCGATCGCCAGGCTGGTGCGGCCCATGGCGGCGCTGGTGTACACCAGCCCAAACTGCGAGCCGGGCATCTGCGCCTGCGCGTTCTGGAAGATCCCACCCTGCAGGAAGCTGCCGCAGCCGGCGGTCACCACGTCGTTGCCGGAGCCGTCGTTGCGGAACGCCAGGCTGAAGCAACCCAGGAAGGTGTGCGGCGCGAGCGCCTGCGTCCACTGCCCGCTCGTCGGGTCCAGAACCCAGACGCCGGTGCCGGTCGCCGCATACAGCAGACCGCTGGCCGGGCTGATCGCCATGCTGTTGACGAAGAAGAAATCGGGGGTGTTGGTGCCGGGGACCTGGACCCAGGTGTCGCCCGCGTCGGTGGTCACGAAGACGCCGGCGCCCTGCACCGAGTCGCCGTTGAACGAGCCCTCGCCGGTCCCGGCGTAGATGGTGCTGGAATCGGCCGGGTCCATCACCAGGCTGCCGATCGCCAGGCTGGGGAAGAGGTCGCCGACCGGCGCCCAGCTGGCGCCGGCGTTGGTGGTCTTCCAGATCCCGCCGTCGGCGGTGCCGGCGTAGATGGTACGGGGGTTGCCCGGATCGAGCACCATCGCCAGGGTGCGGCCGCCGATGTCGCCGGGCCCCAGCGGCGTCCAGCCGGAGGCGTCCTCGGGCAGCGGCGCGGCGCCGCTGCTGCGCAATGCGGCGCGGGAAGGCAGCAGCGCCGCCTTGGGCGTCGAGTGCTGAGGCATCGTCATCATGTGCGCGCGGGCCGCGGCGTAGCGCTCCATGTCGAGCGAGGTCTCGCCGGGCGGCAACCGCTTGCGGAGGAAGAACTCCTGCGCCTCGGCCGGCTGGTCGAAGGGATGCCGCTGCACGGCCTTCACCTTCGGCGGGATCGTCGCCGGCTTGAGCGAGCTCAGCGGTTTCGCCGCGGCGGCAGCCACCGCCGAGGCCGGCGCATCGGCCGCGGCCGGAGCCGAGGCCGCCGGCACGGCGGCAGGGACGGTTGCCGGCACATTCATGGCGGCCAGGAGGGATAGGGCGGACAGTAGGTGGACCATGACGCCTCCTCATGTAGAACAGGTGACTCTGCGCGTATTCTATCGCATCTCCGCGTCAATACCTAGACAACCGCGGGTTGGGCGCTGAGTCCTCAAAATGACCCCTGCCGCGGAATGCCGCGGGACTCCCAGCCTCCGGCAGCTCGCGGCCCCGCGCCCGGAATGAGCGGCCGCCGGCGCCGCGTTGCATCCCATGCGGCCTTTTCCGGGAGACCCTCATGTCCATCCGCCCCGTCAAGCACCTCTCGCGCGCCACCCCGACCATGGAGGGCGCCGGCGTCCGCCTGCGCCGCGCCTTCGGCTTCGGCGACACCGAGGACTTCGATCCGTTCCTGCTCCTCGACGACTTCCGCAACGACCGGCCCGAGGACTACCTCAAGGGGTTCCCCTGGCATCCGCACCGCGGCATCGAGACCATCACCTACGTGCTCTCCGGCACCGTCGAGCATGGCGACAGCCTGGGCAACCGCGGCGCGCTCGGCGCCGGCGACGTACAGTGGATGACCGCCGGGCGCGGCATCATTCACCAGGAGATGCCGAAGGGCGATCGCGACGGGCATATGCACGGCTTCCAGCTCTGGGCGAACCTGCCTTCGGCGCTCAAGCTCACGGCGCCGCGCTACCAGGACGTGCAGGCGGGCGACGTCCCCACGGTCACCGACGACGACGGCACGCGGGCGCGCGTCGTCTGCGGCAGTTTCTGGGGCGTCACCGGGCCGGTGGACGGCATCGCCGCCGAGCCGATCTACCTCGACGTCTCGGTGCCGCCGGGAGCCGCCAAGCGCCTGCCGGTCGAGACCTCGCGCCACGCCTTCGCCTACGTCTTCGCGGGCTCGGGTAGCTTCGGCAACGCCGCCCCGCCGCGCGCGGTGCGCACCGACACCGTCGCGACCGGCGCGGACGTCGCACACGGCGACGCCCAGAACCGCACCCTGGTGGTCTTCGATCGCGGCGACGAGGTCACCGTCCAGGCAGGCGAGGAGGGCATCCGCTTCCTCCTGGTCTCGGGCAAGCCGCTGCAGGAGCCCGTCGCCTGGTACGGACCGATCGTCATGAACACCGAGGAGCAGCTGCAGCAAGCCTACGCCGAGCTCCGCGCCGGCACCTTCCTGAAGTAGCCCGAGCCGATCGGTCCCATCGCCCCGGCGCCGCCGCGCTCGTTCCGACCGCGTCCCTACGCACCGCCGCCCGGCACCTTTCCCCCCCGGCCGCCGGGCCCGGCCGCCGGGCCGCGGACCGCGCCGCCGCCGGCTTGAATGAAAACCGATCGATATGCAGCCTTATGCGCATTAGCAAGGTTTTTTAGGATCCCGGCGCAGTTGGTCACGATTCGATCACGCCGGAACACTTGACAAGTGAGCGGTCGCCCCGTACTCTCGTTCGACTCTTGAAGCAAGAGAGCGGCAGCAACGGTCCTTCACTCGTCACTCGGGTCACTCGGCTCGGTTCGGTCAGCTCGGTGTTTGGTGACGATCGTGGTGACGATCGTGGTGACGATCGCGGCGATCAGGCGGTCAATCCAGGGTTTTCGATCCCGCACGGCTTGCCCTGCGGGTTCCCATGGGCGGGTAACGTATCCGCCTCGGCTTTGGAGAGCTGTATCCACCGTCAGGAGGAGAGCTGCATGTTGAAAGACCGTCTCACCAGAGGGTTCTCGTTCGCCCTCGCCGCCGTCGTCACCCTGCTCACCGGCGTCGCTCTCGCGGCCCCCGGCGCCGCCACCGCGGCACCGATTGCGATCAACGACAACGATCGCGTGGTCCTCGGCGGCAACGTCCACCCGCTCGCTCGCGCCGAGTTCGAGATCGGCCACACCGACGCCCTGCTGCCCATGGAGAAGATGATCCTGCTCCTGGCGCTGCGGCCCGGCGCCCAGGCGCAGCTCGATCAGCTGCATGCGGACCTGCAGAACCCGGCCTCGCCGCGGTATCACCAGTGGCTTACCCCCGAGGAGTATGGCGCTCGCTTCGGCCTCGCCGACGCCGACCTCGCCATGGTCACCGGCTGGCTGCAGGACCACGGCTTCACCGTCGACGAGGTGGCCAAGGGCCGTAACTGGATCAACTTCAGCGGCACCGCGGCGCAGGTCGAGCGGGCC
>Ga0210405_10005284_pt1 | contig 11856 bp, 12 predicted proteins | sample IncBWH11MmetaG_FD_155492 | JGI IMG/M metagenome (GOLD analysis project Ga0210405, IMG submission 155492) | Forest soil microbial communities from Barre Woods Harvard Forest LTER site, Petersham, Massachusetts, United States - Inc-BW-H-11-M | ecosystem: Environmental > Terrestrial > Soil >... | reverse complement strand
TCATCGGCGGTAGCGGTGAGAAGAAGACACTGCGGATGGTCGCGCAATATGCCGATGTCTGGAACACCACGGATTCCGAGCCCGACGAACTCGAGCACAAGATCGACGTATTGAGGCGTCACTGCGACACGGTGGGCCGGGATGTCAGCGAGGTCCGCAAAACCGTTGGCCTCTTCGCCGACCCGTTCGCCGACATCGACGGCTACCTGAAGCGGCTCGAGCGCTACGCCGAGCTGGGCATCGAGATGATCAACATCGGTCCGGTGCCAGGCACTCCGGATCCCGCCGGCTTCGTGCGACGCTTCGGGGACGAGCTGATGCCGAAGGTAGCTGAGATCGGTTGAGCGGCAAGGGCGTGTGGATCAGATGCCGGAGATGATCCCTGCCCGCCGTTCGGCGTATTCGGTGTCCGAAATGGCGCCGCTGGTGCGCAGGGCCTCGAGTTCCTGCAGGCGCTGCGACGGCGGAGCAGCCGACGGCGGAGACACCGGCGCAGGCCCCTGCACAGCAGTGTTGGGCTGCCAGTGCTGAACCGTGGCACTTGACCTTTCGCCGAAGTTGAGCAGACCGAGTCGCATCAGGAGCAGAAGCAGCGCGACGATACCTCCGATCGGCAGGCCGAGGCGGTCCCCGGCCCTGGCCGCCCCGATGCCCAATCCGACTACCAGCCCGGCGAACCGACCAATACGAGCAGCGCGCTTCATTGATATTCCTTTCCCCGGCCGCACCCACGGGGCGCGCAGTCTTGTTGATCAGCGGGGACCCACCCGAATGACGCGGCACACTACTCCGCGCACGACCTCGGCAGGCGTGTTTGGCACAGGTTGTCACCTGCGCAGATACCGGCGTCGAAGCCGATCACTTACCCACCTCGTGCCGGGTGCGGTCTTCGCGAATCGGAACGCCGTTGCGGCCGGTCAGATCCTGGGCGTACAAACCGATCCCATACGCGACGCCGCCGCCATTGATACCAAGCTCGGTCCGGTCGATGTGATCTAACGTGTCGGTGCTCTTGTGGTAGTTCGGGTCGAACGGCTGGTCCGCAGTACCGCCCCACAGCTTCGCCTCGTCCGCGGTCTTCTTGTTCTCGGCGCCGGAGAACAAGCCACCCGACGGGATACCCGCCAACGTGAAGCCGTCGTAGTCGGACCGACCGTCGAACGAGGTGTCCTCCGCCTTCTTGCCGGCCGAGTTCAAGTAGCTGATCAACGTTCGCTCGATCCCGGCCGAACCCTCCGGCACCACCGGATCACCCCGCTTGTCGGCCGGCAACGACTGATCCCCGTCGTAGGTGAAGTAGCCCGGATTCGGCGACGCGAGCATGTCGAAGTTCAAATACAGCGCAATGTCCTTGAGCGCATTGACATCTAACGACTCGACGTACTTCCGCGAGCCGATCAGCCCGAGTTCCTCTGCACCCCAGAAGCCGAATCGCACCGCGTTGTGGATCTCCGGTGAGCTGCCCAACTGCAGCGCGGTCTCCAGAACCGCGGCCACCCCGGACCCGTTGTCGTTGATGCCGGGTCCCTCGGGAACGCTGTCGAGGTGCGCTCCGGCCATCACGACGTCGCTGGTCAAGCCGGTCTTGGTCTGCGCGATGACGTTGCGGGCTGGCAGGATCTTGGTCTCCGCGGAGAGCTTTACCGTCGCGGGCCCCGAGGTGAGGCGCAACGCCGCGCCGTCGGCCTTGCTGACGCTGACCACCGGGATCTTGACGTCGGTGTTCTCCCCCAGAGTGCCGCCCATCTTCTCCTCGACGACGTTGTCCGCGACGATCATCGCGACGGCGCCGCGCTGCACGGCGGCGGCTTCCTTCTGGGCGAACGGACAGGTACCGCGATCGACCAGCACCACCGCGCCATTGACCGGCAGGCTGCCGTAGTCGTTGGCGTTGCAGCCCGGGCTTGCATCGACCGGGACGGTCACCAGCGGACCGGTCACCCCGATGGGCGGAGTGGCGAGGCTGAATTCCAGGGCCCGCGCTTCGACCGTCCTATCGCCGACGGTCACCGACCCGGGGTCGGAGTGGAACACATGCGCTTCGAACTGCGCGGTTTGCACCTCAAAACCCTTGTCCCGCAACTTGCCCACCACGTAGTCGACGCTGGCGTCGTAACCGGGAGTGCCGACCGCGCGGGTGTTGCCGTTGGCGTTGGCGATGTCCTGCAGCTTCGACAAGTGCGCCATCATCGCGTCGGCGGTGACCCGCCCGCGCAGGGCGGCGGCGAAATCCGGGCCAGATATTCGCTTCAGCGGCTGAACGGTGTCAGACGACGCACACCCGCCGGCCGCCAACGCAAGGGCTACAACGGCTGCAATCCCGGTGCGGAACGGTTGTGATTTGTTGACCATCGCGCCCCAGGTTAGACGGCGCATCAAATGGCATCTTCGTCGGAATGGTCGAGCCGCAGGTAAGCATGAATGGTGGTGCCGGCCGGTGTCGTGTGGGTGCGCAACAAATCGGCGATCGTGTTGACCACGAAGAGCCCGTACGGCCCGACTCCCTGCCCGGCGGGCGGCCGGCGGCCGGCGAGCGGATCTGCCCAACGGCCCATATCGCGCGCCTCGCAGACCACGTGCCCTGTCTCGTACCAGAACGCCAGTCGGCATGCGCCGCCAGCATGGTCGAGGCTGTTGGTCGCCAGCTCGGTCGCGACCAACATCAGGTCGGCGGCTCTGGCCGCGGACATGCCCAGCAACCGGCCATAGCGGTCAACACACTTGCGGGCGCCGGCCAGATCGAGCGGCTCGCTGACGGTGTACGTCACTGCGGCGGGGTTGGTCGCCAGCGGTTCATTGCACTGGTCGAGTGCGGCATCCAGCGCATACTCCGGACTGTGTTTTCGCGATCCGCCCCGCCAGATCTGCGGATGCGTGAGGCCGACGTCGGCCAGGACGTTTTCACTCAGGCAAGACGCGTCGTAAGGACACAGACCTGTCACGTCCAAGCCCGCAAACGCAATGTTGGCCAGTGCCTCATGCTGCATGCACGCGGAATACTCGTACGCGGTGCGGCCCTCCCAGACCGGCTCGGCGATGATGCGGACATGCCGGCCAGGGTGGCGTTCGACAAAGGCGAGTTGCGCCGCGAGGATCCGGCCGGGATTGCGGCCGAATCCCATGATGTCGGCCATTGTCACGTCCGCCGCCGAGTCGCCCAATTCCTGACGCAACCTCGCCAGCCTGTCCCCCGGCACTGCGACCAGCACCGGCTGCGCGCGGTCCAGACCCTCGGAGATGAACCGGGCCAGCCAATCGACGTATTCGCGCTCCGAGTGGTAGAGGAGCGCGGAATGGTCATAGGCCGAAAGTTCTGCGTGTGCTCTGAGTGTCATATCGACGGATCGGTCCCTCGCAGCGCTTGCCCGCGTGTCGTTTTCCTGAATGTCGCCGCGTTAGATCTACCCAGGCGACAGAAAACTAACCGTCTCCGTTGGTCAGCTCGATGATCAAGTCGGCCACGGCACGCATGCCTGCGGCATTGGGGTGAAATGGCGCCGGCCGCCATGGCAGCGGCCAGCCCGCACCCGCCGCCCACGGGCCCGCTGACCAGCCGTGATGCTCCCGGCTCGCTTGTCCGGCGCGGACGAGCTCGCAGCCAGTCGCCTGCGCGGCTTTCGCGGTGGTTTCTTCGAGACCTTTACCGATGTGGCGACCCAGGTCGGCGTCCGCGGCCGACAACGGCGGGGCCGGCACTCCATGCGGCGGCAGCAGTGTTAGGTAGTCGACGAACACCACCCGGGCCCGCGGCGCGCGCCGGCGCACCGCGGTGCCGACCGCGCGCAGCGAGTCGCCGACGTCGCCGAGCGCTTGCTCGCGCGCGTCGCGGTCAAACAATGCACCGATCGCGGGCAGCAACCGGGCCGGCCGGGGCAACGTCGCGGCCATCAGCAGCGGCACGTATCCGACGTCGTTGCCGCCGATCGTGATGGTGACCAGCTCTTCGGAGCCTTCCAACGCCTCGATTTGCGGCTGCGCACCGCGCTGCCGTTCGGCCAGCACGTGCGCGGTGGTGGCGCCGGAAAAGGTGACGTCGACCAGGTCGAGGTTTAGTCGTTCGGCGACCAGGTGGGCGTAGTTGCGCGCCGACCGGCCCGACCCGAAGGGTGCGCCCGGCGCATGGGGCCGGATACCGGGACCGGCCGCCATCGAACTGCCGAGCGCCACATACCGCCGGCTCATAGGTCCGGACTCGACGCCTGCGCCCAGAACCGCTTCGGAATCCGGCCGGCGCGGCGGGCCAGATAACCGGCGGTGACGGCGGCGGCCATCGCCGCGGCCATCGCGGGCGGGTCGGCGGCGCGGGTCACCGCGGTCGCCAACAGCACCGCGTCACACCCCAACTCCATCGCCAGCGCGGCGTCACTGGCGGTTCCGATCCCGGCGTCCAGGACAACGGGGACACCGGCCTGCGCGACGATCATCTCGATGTTGTGCGGGTTGGCGATGCCCAGACCGGTGCCGATCGGTGAGCCCAGCGGCATCACCGCCGCGCAGCCGGTCTCCTCCAGACGTTTGGCCAGCACCGGATCGTCGTTGGTGTAGGGCAGCACGGTAAACCCGTCGTCGACCAATTGCTCCGCGGCTCTGACTAATTCGATGGCATCGGGCAGCAGCGTGCGTTCGTCGGCGATCACTTCCAGCTTGACCCATTCGGTCCCCAGCGCTTCGCGGGCAAGGTGGGCGGTCAGCACCGCCTCCGCGGCGCCACGGCAGCCCGCGGTGTTGGGCAGCGGCGTGATGCCCAGTCGGCTCAACAGGTCGAGCATGCCCGTGCCGCCCTCGGCGTCCACTCGGCGCATCGCGACGGTGGTCAGCTCGGTGCCGGAAGCGATCAGGGCTTCCTCGAGCACTGCCAGATTGGCCGCGCCGCCGGTGCCCATGATCAACCGCGACGTGAAGCTTCGCCCGGCGATCGTCAGTTTCGAGTCAGCCACCCTGCACCGCCGTCACCACCTGGATTTGTGCACCGTCGGAAAGAGTTGTCGCCCAGCTAGATCGCGGTAGAACAGCCTGGTCGAGCGCTACCGCAATGCCGCGGTCAGGATAGCCCAGCGACTGCAGCAGCGCCGCAACGGTGGTCTGGTCATCGACCTCGAGTCGTTCGGCGTTGACAAGGATGATCATGCGCCGCTTCTCCTCATCGCTTCGTCCCCCTCGCCGCTGCGCGGCTGGGGGTGCCCCCACTGCATCGTCGCACCGCGGATGATCATAGGCGGGCTCCAACCGGGATGAGTTCGGACACAATCTGTTCGGCTGTCCAGGGCGCGAGCAGGAAACCGGATCGGCCGTGGCCGGCGGCGATCAGCGTGCGCGCATCCAACCGTCCCACCAGCGGCAGGTTGTCCGGTGTCATTGGACGCAGGCCGGCGACACACTCCGCCAGCTCGTACTCGCCGAGCGCCGGCATCACCGTGCACGCATCGTCGAGCAGGTCACGCACACCGGATACCGTCGGCGCAGTGTCGCGGCCGTGCTCGTACTGGGTGGCGCCCACGACCACACCGTCGGCGCGTGGCACCAGATACACCTGTCGTCCATGCACACGAGCACGAATTACCCGCTGCGGCACCGGTATACACCCCTTGCGCCAGTGCAGCCGCAGCACTTCACCCTTCACCGGCCGGATCGGCAGACCGGGCCACAATGTCGGGGCGTCGATTCCGTTGGCAATCACGACGGCGTCAGCCTGCAGGGAACCCAGGTCAGCTACCGGCCCCTCCCATTCGACGCCGAGCTGCTGGCATGCCGCCGCCAGCCCCTCGAGCAGGGCACGGTTGTCCACAGCCAGTTCGGTAGGCGCCCGGAACCCGTGCCGAATGCCCTGTGCCAGTGCCGGTTCCACGTCACGAGCGGCCGACTCCCAGACCACCGAATGGCCTTGCGCGGACAGCCAGTCGGCGACCGTATGCAGATCGGCGACATCGGCGCGGTCGACGGCGACCACCAACGATTCCCGCGCGGTGATCACCTGCCCTGGCAGCCCGTCGGTGAAGTTGCCGTGTTGCCACAGCCGCAGCGACTCGAGGCCGAGTTGCAGCAGCCGCTCCTCGCCGGGCCACCCTTCGCTGTGCGGCGCCAGCATTCCGGCCGCTACCCAGGACGCGCCCGGCTGCCCGGTGCGATGCACCCGCACCGACCAACCGGCCTGCGCCGCGCGCCGCGCCACCGACAGCCCGATGACGCCGCCGCCGATGACGGCCAGCGATCCCGAGTCCGGTGGCATCTTTCGCTCCCTTCGCCGGCATGATCCGGATCAGGTGTGACGGTAAGGACAGGTTTGGTGTGCCCACTCTCAGCCCCGCACTCATGTCCCGGGACTCCCGTGTCGACTTCCCACGCTAGCCGCTAGCGTCGCGGTGTGCACGAAAGTGACGGCCCCGCTCTCCCCAGCTGCGCGGGGGCCCCAGCCCGGCCCGCGCCGGGCCGCCTCGTCGCCGGGGCGGCATCTTCGCGGCTGGCGAGCGCGCGGCTGTACCTGTGCACCGACGCGCGCCGCGATCGTGGCGATCTGGCCGAGTTCGCCGACGCCGCGCTGGCCGGCGGGGTGGACATCATTCAGCTGCGCGACAAAGGCTCGACCGGTGAGCACCAGCTGGGTCCACTCGAGGCGCGTGACGAGCTGGCGGCGCTGGAGATCCTCGTCGACGCGGCACGCCGACACGGCGCACTGGTAGCCGTGAACGACCGCGCCGACATCGCCCGTGCCGCCGGCGCCGACGTGCTGCACCTGGGCCAGGATGACCTGCCGCTGGCGGTGGCGCGCGACATCGTCGCACCGGAGACGCTGATCGGCCGGTCCGCCCACGATCGCGACCAGGTGGCCGCGGCGATCGCCGAGGACGTCGACTACTTCTGCGTCGGACCGTGCTGGCCGACGCCCACGAAACCGGGACGCCCGGCACCGGGCCTGCAGCTCGTGCGTGTCGCCGCCGACCTGGCGTCCGACAAACCGTGGTTCGCCATCGGCGGTATCGACGCCGGCCGGCTGGCGGATGTGCTGAAGGCCGGCGCCCGCCGCATCGTGGTGGTGCGGGCGATCACGGCCGCGGTGGATCCGCGGGCGGCGGCCGAGCGGCTCAGTTCGGCGCTCGCAGCAGCGAGCTGACCAGGGAACTCAGCTGGGACGGCGCGTGGTCGGGTTTGCCCGCGGTGCACCACACGAAAACGCCCGCCTCGATCTCGACCGTGCGTGGCAGGTGGCGACGCCGCTCGTCGCCGGGGCTCAACGGCACGATCGCCGGTGCGGTGCGCAGGTGTTGCCAGCTGGCTGCGAACCCCGGGTGCAGCGGCAGGTCGGCCACCTCGTCCTCGCTGACCCAGCGCAGCTCGGCGCTTTCCCGGTTGGGCACGGTGTGGAGAAGCTCACCCGCGTCGGCAACGACGGTGGTGTACGTCCAGTAGCGGCCATCGGCCGCAGAAACCTGAGCGGTGATCACGGTGCCGCGCACCGACAGCTGCTCGCCCGGCAGCCCCGCCTCCTCGTGGGCTTCCCGGACGGCGGCCTGCTCGGCGGTCTCATGGCTGTCGCGGGCGCCCCCCGGTAGACCCCACGTTCCGCCCTGATGACTCCACGGCGCCCGATGCTGCAGCAACACTGCCGGTGTGTCGTCGGGCCGGGGCGCTCTCAGCAGCAGGCCGGCCGCGCCGTGCCGGCCCCAGTAGTGCATGCCGGTGTCGGACACCACCCATCCATCACCGTCGCCACGCACGCGTTCAGGATAAGCAGCCCTCAGATCCCCGCATCTGGCGAACGAACTCTTAAGATTCACTTATAGAGTTCGTGACACACCCGCCCGAAAGTTGAGGTCCGAACAGAGTTGACCGTTGAGTTGGCGCATCCGTCGACCGAGCCTTTGGGTTCGCGGTCGCCGACCGAACCGGCCCACCCCCGTTGGTGGTTCATCGCGACGACGCCGGGCCGTATCCTGACCATCGGTCTCATCCTGGCGACCCTCGGCGGGCTGAGTGCGTTTGCCACTTCGACCACGATCAACCAGCGGCAGCAGGCGCTGACCACCGTGTTGAAGCACACCGAGCCGCTGGCGTTCGCGGCCGGGCGGCTGTACACCACGTTGTCGGTGGCCGACGCGGCAGCCGCGACCGCCTTCATCGCTCGGGCCGAACCCCGCACCGTCCGGCAGCGCTACGAGCAGGCGATCACCGACGCGGCGGTCGCGGTGACCAGGGCGTCCAGCGGGCTCACCGACGAGCCGCTGGTGCAGTTGCTCGGGCGGATCAACGCCGAATTGGCCGTCTACACCGGGCTGATCGAGATTGCGCGCACCAATAACCGGGCCGGTAACCCAGTCGGGTCGTCGTATCTGTCCGAGGCGTCGGCGCTGATGCAGTCGACGATCCTGCCGGACGCGCAACGGCTTTACCACGAGACGTCGGCGCGGGTGGACGCGGAGACCACGGCATCGACCCAGATCCCGGCTCCGGTGATCCTCGTCGTCACCGCCACCGCGGTCTTCGGCGCTGCCGCTCACCGCTGGCTGGCCCGGCGCACCAAACGGCGAATCAACCCTGGTCTTGTCGCGGGCGCGCTCGCGATTCTCGTTATGGTGGTCTGGGTGGGAACCGCTCTTGCGATTTCCACCAGCGGCAGCCGCAGCGCCAAAGACACTGCGGCGGAATCGCTGAAAACCGTCACGGACATGTCCATTAGTGCTCAGCAGGCCCGCGCCGACGAGACACTGTCGCTGATCCGGCGCGGGGACGAAGAAGTCCGCAAGCAGTCCTTCTACGAACGCATCGACGCCATGCACAAGCAGCTCGACGAATATCTCTCTCGACGCGACGCCGTCGACAAGAGCGACTTGCAGGGCGCCGATCAACTGCTGACCCAATGGCGGCAGGCCGACGATCGGATCAACTCCTACATCTCGGTTGGCAATTACCGGGCCGCCACCCAGGTCGCGCTGGGCAGCGGTGAGAAGGACTCCACCCCCGCGTTCGACAAACTCGACCGTGCGCTGGGTAAGGCCATGGAGCAGAGCCGTGATCAATTGCGCGACGACATCCTCAACGCGCGCCGTGGGCTGGCCGGCGCCACGGTCGGTGGTGTCGTGCTCAGCCTGGGCGCGGCCGTCGCGGTCGCCCTTGGGTTGTGGCCCAGACTGAGCGAGTACCGATGAACAAGCGCCTGCCCCGCATCCTGTGCGCCGCCCTGGCGGCGACCACGGTGCTGGCCGGGTGCAGCGAGTCGGCTGCCATGGTGGTGACACCGGTGCCGACCCTGCCGCCGCCCACACCGGCTGGCATGCAGGAAATGCCACCGAAGCCGCCACTGCCCCCGGACACGTCCGCCAACAGCTGCAACCCCACCGCCAGCCTGCGCCCATTTACCAACCCGGCCGACGCCGACGCCGCGGTGGCGAATATCCGGGCTCGCGGCAGGCTGATCGTCGGCCTGGACATCGGCAGCAACCTGTTCAGCTTCCGCGACCCGATCACCGGCGAGATCACGGGTTTCGACGTCGACATCGCGGGCGAGGTGGCACGCGATATCTTCGGCAACCCCGCGCAGGTCGAGTACCGGATCCTATCGTCCGACGAGCGCATCACCGCGCTGGAGAAGTCGGAGGTCGACATCGTCGCCAAGACGATGACGATCACCTGCGAGCGGCGCAAGCAGGTCAACTTCTCCACCGTCTACCTCGACGCCACACAGCGCATCCTGGCGTCGCGCGACTCCCCGATCACCAAGCCGTCCGTTCTCTCCGGCAAGCGGGTCTGCGTGGCGAGGGGCACCACGTCTCTGCGCCGGATCCAGGAGATCGCGCCGCCGCCGATCGTGGTGGAGGTGGTGAACTGGGCCGACTGTCTGGTGACGCTGCAGCAGCGGGAAGTCGACGCGATCAGCACCGATGACTCGATCCTGGCCGGACTGGTTTCCCAGGACCCCTACCTGCACATCGTCGGGCCCAACATGGGTACTCAGCCCTACGGCATCGGGATCAAGCTGGACAACACCGGGCTGGTCCAGTTCGTCAACGGCACCCTGGAACGAATCCGCCGCGACGGCACCTGGAACACCTTGTATCGCAAGTGGTTGACGGTACTCGGTCCCGCGCCGGCCGCGCCGCGCCCAAGGTATGTGGACTGATGACCGAGCAACCGGTGGATCCGAAACGCCAAGACGCCGACGACGGCTTGCAGAACGGCTTGCAGGACAGCGACGTCGGCCCGGGCACCCAGCCCGTCGATGCGACGGTGGATTCGTCGTCTCAGGACCGCCCGGTGACCACGCAGGCGGTCTTCCGCCCCAATTTCGACGACGACGATTCCGAAGCCACGCCGCTGCACATCGCCGACACCGAGCCGCAAGAACGCGTGAAGCCAGCCACGCGGGCGCCGGTCCGGCGATTGGGTGGCGGTCTGGTCGAGATTCCGCGGGTGCCCGACATCGACCCGCTCGAAGCATTGATGCCCAATCCGGTTGTGCCGGAGTCGAAACGGTTTTGCTGGAACTGTGGGCGGCCGGTGGGCCGATCCAGCGCGAGCAACAAGGCGCAGAATGCACAGTCCGAGGGCTGGTGCCCTTTCTGCGGAAGCCCGTATTCGTTTCTGCCGCAACTGAGTCCGGGTGACGTCGTCGCCGGCCAGTACGAAATCAGGGGCTGCATCGCGCACGGTGGGCTGGGCTGGGTGTACCTGGCGCTGGACCGCAACGTCAACGATCGTCCGGTGGTACTCAAAGGTTTGGTGCATTCCGGCGACGCCGAGGCCCAAGCGATCGCGATGGCAGAGCGGCGATTCCTCGCCGAGGTGGTGCACCCGTCGATCGTGCAGATCTTCAACTTCGTCGAGCACACCGACCGGCACGGGGAACCCGTCGGCTACATCGTCATGGAGTACGTCGGTGGGCAATCACTCAAACGTCGCAAAGGCGACGAGCTGCCCGTCGCCGAAGCCATCGCCTACGTGTTGGAAATCCTTCCGGCGCTGAGCTATTTGCATTCCATCGGTTTGGTCTACAACGACCTCAAGCCGGAAAACATCATGCTCACCGAAGAACAGCTCAAGCTGATCGACCTGGGGGCTGTGTCACGGATCAACTCGTTCGGCTACCTCTACGGCACACCGGGTTACCAGGCCCCCGAGATCGTGCGGACCGGCCCGACGGTGGCCAGCGACATCTATACGGTTGGGCGCACGCTCGCGGCTCTGACGTTGAAAATGCGCACCCGCGGCGGCCGCTATGTCGAGGGGCTGCCCGAAGGCGACCCGGTGCTCACCAAGTACGACTCGTTCGCCCGCCTGCTGCGTCGCGCGATCGATCCGGATCCACGGCGGCGGTTCACCAGCGCTGAGGAGATGTCCGGGCAGCTGTCCGGTGTTCTGCGCGAGGTGGTCGCCCAGGACACCGGTGTGCGGCGGCCAGGCTTGTCGACGATCTTCAGCCGCACCCGCTCCACGTTCGGCGAAGACCTGTTGGTTGCGCATACCGACGTATATCTGGACGGCCATGTGCATTCGGAGAAGCTGACCGCCAAGGAGATCGTTACCGCGCTGCAGGTGCCGCTGGTCGATCCGGCCGATGTCGCCGCGCCGCTACTCGGAGCGACGGTGCTGTCCCAGCCGGTGCAGACGCTGGACTCGCTGCGCGCGTTCCGCCACGGCGCAATGGATTCCGAGGACATCGACTTGTCGGAGTCTGTCGAACTGCCGCTGATGGAGGTGCGGGCGCTCCTGGACCTCGGCGACGTGGCCAAGGCCACCCGCAAACTCGACGACCTGGCCGAGCGGGTCGGCTGGCGATGGCGGCTGGTTTGGTACCGCGGGGTCTCGGAATTGCTGACCGGCGATTACGAATCGGCGAGCAAGCATTTCAGCGAAGTACTGGACACC
>Ga0210405_10005283_pt1 | contig 11856 bp, 11 predicted proteins | sample IncBWH11MmetaG_FD_155492 | JGI IMG/M metagenome (GOLD analysis project Ga0210405, IMG submission 155492) | Forest soil microbial communities from Barre Woods Harvard Forest LTER site, Petersham, Massachusetts, United States - Inc-BW-H-11-M | ecosystem: Environmental > Terrestrial > Soil >... | reverse complement strand
TTTCCTGGCTTGCGCGTCCTGGGGTTTTCCAGAAACAGCTGCGGCGCCGCCGCAAGTTTGTTGTGCACGAGCTGGCTCGCGAGAGAGAGACGTTGCGCTCGATTTTGCAGGAGGTCGGCCATCCGTATCATGAGGCGGCGTGGATGGTCACGCTCATGATTGAGCAGTTTCGGACCGAGCTGAAATGGCTGCGCAAGCTCGAACGCGAGTTGCCGCACCGCGCTCCCGCACGGCATCCCGCCTATGCGCAAGGCTTCCCGGAGGCCTTAATCAAGGCTGCACGGTCTTAGGTGGAACTTGGCAGGCAGCCCGCCTTGTGTTCTCCTAGTAGACGCGCAATGAACTTCCATCTTCACACACGACGTTTACGACTGCCGTTGCTTATCGGGCTTTGCGTCGCCTTTGGCGCCCTCTCGTTGACCGCTTGCGACGCGTCCGCCCGAGCGCCGCAGGGAGGCAATGTCATTCGCTTTGTGCGCAACCCCGATGCGGCGCCGGAGTTCAAGCTGGAGGCGATCGATGGCCAGCCGCTAAGCCTCGCGACCGCGCGCGGGAAAGTGGTGCTCCTGAATTTTTGGGCTACGTGGTGCGGCCCGTGCCGCGCGGAGATTCCCGATCTGGTTGCCTTGCAGCAGAAATATAAGGATCAACTGCAAATAATCGGGCTGACCGTGGATGACGATGACGCCGCGACGATCAAGCAAGTCGTCGCCGAAGAGCACATCAATTATCCCGTGGCCATGGCCTCTCCGGAAGTGCGGCAGCAATATGGCGGCATTGCCGCGCTGCCCACTTCGTTTGTGGTGGATGCGCAGGGCCGCGTCGTGCAGAAGCACGAAGGTTTGCGCGACCCCGCACTCTATGAAACGGAAATTCGCGCCCTGCTCGGCTTGCCGATCGACGCGCGTGTCGAAACCTTTGAGGATACCGGCCAAATTTTCCTGGCCCACGCCGATCGCGCCAGCGAGCTTCCCGGCGTCGATCTCTCCAAGCTCACTGCAGAGCAGAAGCAAGTCGCTCTGCACAAATTCAACGCCGAAGGCTGCGCGTGCGGATGCAAGTTCACTCTGGCGCAATGCCGCATTTACGATCGCAACTGCCCTATCAGCAAATCGAGAACTGAAAAGATCATCGCCGAGGTTTCCGGCGTCACTCCGCGCAAAGGAACTTCGGAAAAATCTCCCGCGCCGGCAAACGTGGCTTCCCCCTGATGCGTTCGCTTGCATCCTGACCAAGCTCGGAATACACTCGCGCCCTTATCGCGCCGGCGGTGCCAGAAAGGCCGGAACGACGGAGGACACGATGGGAAGCAACAACAAGTCTGTACTGAATCGCAGAGCAGGTTTCCTATTCCTGGTGCTTGCAGCCGCGGGATTGCTTACCGTGCGTGGAGCATTTTCCCAGGCGCCCGCGCAGTCCAGCCGCCGCGCCATTCACCTGCCCGACGCCAATCCGCAGCTGCCATTCAGTGACGGCATTCTGGCCGGCAATACGCTGTACCTGGCTGGGCGCATCGGCCTCGACAAGTCGGGCAAAGCACCCGCCGAAATCAACGACGAAGTCAAGATTCTGCTCGACCAAATCAAGGCCACCCTTGAGCAAGCCGGCATGACCATGGACGATCTCGTCTACGTTCAAATCGCCTGTACGGATCTCTCTCTCTTCGACAAATTCAACGCTATCTACCGCACCTACTTCACCACCAAGGACTTGCCCGCGCGCGAGTTCATTGGGGCAGCCGCACTGCTGCGTGGCGGCCATTTCGAGCTGCAAGCCATCGCGGTCCGCCACTAAGCAAACGCCGGCTCCCTTGCCCTTCGGATGGTGAGCGCAGCCTTGCGCCCTCGCTCGGCTGATGTTCTCTTGCCCTGGGAGATGAAAACGCGGGTGTGTGCCCATATAGCGGCAGCTATTGCCTGCCAAGATTCGCCAATTGTGACCATATATGGTCCAACAGGAATATCCAACCGAGGCCTAGTAATCTACTAAAGCACTAATAATAAACGACTTACAAGATTAGCAAGAATTCACATCTGGTGGCGCGGGAAGTGCACGGACTATAGCCACAATGGGCTCGGGGTATGCTTAGAGTCACTACACAAAAGAAGCGCAGCAAGGTCCTGCTCACCGTCGAAGGGCGTTTGGCTGGAGACTCCGTCTCCACGCTGGGGCAGTGCTGGCGCGAATTGCGCGCCGCTTCCCCGACCGAAAAGTTCAATGTCGATCTTTGCGGCGTCAGCTTCATAGACGCTGCCGGGAAGGCGCTGCTGAAGGAAATCTACCACCAGGGTGGACACCTGGTGGCGCAAGGATGCCTGAATCAAGCGACCGTCAAAGAAATCACCGATGAGGCCGAAGGGAGAAGCGGGATCGAGGGCAAGAAAGATCCCAAGCGCTCTCACATTATCTTTTACATAGCGCTTTTTAGCCTGCTCCTCACTCCTACGCTGACTCCCGGCCAGTCCCAGCGACAGCAAAGCCCGCTGCCCGCTGAGGCTCCTGTCGGCGTGATGCGCCTGACGCTCGACCAGGCTGTGGCTCTCGCGCTGAAGCAAAACACCACCGCGCAAATTGCTCTCCTAACTGCGGCGCAAAGCGAGCAAGACCAGAAGATCGCGTTGTCCGCACTGCTGCCCCAGGCGCAGCTTGGCATGACCGAACAATGGCAACGGATCAACCTGGTCGCGCAATTCGGCGGCACGCACATATTCCCGGGATTCCCTGGCCACATCGGACCGTACGCCACGTTTTCCGCGGGCCCTTCCTTCAGTGGACCTATTTTCGATCTCACGCTGTTCCGGCGCTACCAGGCGTCGCGCAACGCTACGAATGCCAGCAGGGCGGACAGCCTTTCCACCCGCGAGCAAGTCATTCTGTTGGTAGTGTCGCAATATATCGGGACGCTGCGCTCGATGGCGGACGTGCAGGCGTCGCAATCGCGTGTGGACTTGGCCCAGGCGCTCTACAACCAAGCCGCGGACCTGCAAAAGGAAGGGGTCGGCACGGGCATCGACACGCTGCGCGCCAACGTCGAACTGCAAAACGAAAATCAGCGGCTGCTGGAAGCGCAGGCCACGCGCGAAACCTCACTGTTTGGGTTGAGCCGCCTGCTGAATCTCGATCCCCGCCAGCAAATCGAACTGGGCGATTCGTTGAGTTTCTTTGACACGCCCCAACCGGACGTGGAAAGCAGCATCGAAGAAGGTTTGTCCGCGCGGCCGGAATGGAAGTCAATCCAGGAGCAAAGGCGCGCCGCGGAAAACCAGAAGAAAGCGGCGTTCGCCGAGCGCCTGCCCTCCGTGCATTTCAGCGGAGACTGGGAGCAATTCGGCACTGACCCGTCCTCGGTGATCCCGACCTATACCTACGCGGGTACGGTCAGCGTTCCCCTGTTCACCGGCGGCCGCATCCGCGCTGAGACTGTTCGCGCGGACCTGGATATTCAGAAGTTGCGCCAACAGCAAGCCGATTTGCGCAATCAGATCGCGCTGGACGTGAAGACGGCGTTGATCAATCTGGATTCCGCGCGAAGCCAGGTGCGTGTCGCCGATCTCGGCGTGCAGCTTTCCAGGGAAGAAGTCGACCAGGCCCGCGACCGCTTCAACGCCGGCGTGGCCAACAACATTGAGGTCATTCAGGCTCAGGACTCTTTGGCGCGCGCCAACGATAACCAGATCGCCGCGCTCTATCGCTTCAATCAAGCACGCGCCGACTTGGCGCGCTCCATCGGCCAGATGGAGAAGGTGTACGCGAGGTAAGACGAGGAGACGATGAGCGTTGAGATCGAAGTAGGGTTGGAGAATGCCGCGAGAGTCAAAGCGCCTCGGGAGGAGATTTTCCTGGAAGAGCCTCCGACGGGATTGAAAAACCCCCGGACGCAGCGTTTGCTCGCGGTTGGCGGGCTGGTGTTACTCGCCGTGGTGATTGGACTTTTCGTTTATTACCACAATCGCGAAACCACCGATGATGCGCAAGTCGACGGGCACATCACTCCCATCGCCTCAAAAATCTACGGCCGCGTTGCAGAAGTCTTGATCACGGACAATGAGCCGGTGAAAGCGGGCCAGGTCCTGGTAAAGATCGATCCGCGCGACTATCAGGCCAGCTTGGATCAAGCCAAGGCGGCGCTGGCGTTGGCAGAGAGCGAAGCAGCGTCCGCTGGAGTCGATATACCACGCACGCGCGAGAACGTCGCCAGCGGCACGTCCAGTGCGGATGCGCAATTGAATGGCGCGGCAGCGGACCTCGAACGCGCGCAAGTCACGTACGACCAGGCGCGTACCTCCGATCTCGCTTTCGCTCGGGCCAATATCGAGAAGAGCCGGGCCAATGCGGAGCTGGGGCAGGCGGACTTGGCGCGCTATAAGCCGCTGCTCGACAAGGGCGAGATTTCCAAGCAACAGTACGACGCCGCGAAAGCCAACGCCGACGCCACGGCCAGCGCTCTGAAGGCCGATGAGGAGAAACTGGCGCAGGCCCAGCGTGCGGTCGATATCGCGAAGGCGCAGTTGCTCGCGTCCGGCGCACGCGTGGAGCAGGCCAAAGCCGGTGTTTCCGCGGCGCACGCCGACGTGCGGCAGATCAGCATGCGTACCTCCGACGCGCAGGGGAAAATCGCCAAGGTACAGCAAGCGCGCGCCGCGCTGGAAGCGGCGGAACTGAATCTGGGATACACGGAAATCGTCGCGCCGGTGAACGGCGTCGCCACGCACAAGCAAGTCGAGCCCGGGCAGATCGTGCAACAAGGCCAGGGATTGCTGGTGGTCGTGCCACTGCAGGACGTTTGGGTCACTGCCAATTTCAAGGAAACGCAGCTTCGCAAGATGCGCCCGGGGCAAAAAGCCTACGTACATGTGGACACTTACGGAAAAACTTTCCTAGGCCATCTTGATTCCATTGCCGGAGCGACCGGCGCGGTGTTGAGTTTGCTACCGCCGGAAAACGCCACCGGAAATTTCGTCAAGGTTGTGCAACGCATTCCGGTGAAGATCGTGCTCGATCCGATTCCGCCGGAGAAAGCGATTTTGCGACCAGGGATGAATGTGGATGCGACCATCGTGACTCAGTGAGGCGATGAGCGCAGTGCAGGCGGAATAAAGTGAAGAGCTCGAGCGTATTAACGAGTAGGAGCGAGAACCAGAACCGCAGCCATGCTGAACAGGATCCTAGCCAGATTGCGAACGCCCGAAGGGAACATCAATCCCTGGGTGATCGCCGTTACCGTGACGCTGGCGACGTTCATGGAGGTTTTGGACACCTCCATCGCCAACGTGGCGCTGCCGCATATTGCCGGCAATTTGTCGGCGGGCGCGGACGAATCCACCTGGGTGCTGACGTCCTACCTGGTGTCCAACGCCATAGTGCTTCCGCTATCCGGCTGGCTCTCGTCCCTCATCGGGCGCAAGCGTTTTTACATGTCTTGCGTGGTGGTGTTCACGGTCAGCTCGTTTCTGTGCGGTTTGGCGCCGAGCCTGGGCGTGCTTGTGCTGTTCCGCGTTTTGCAGGGCGCCGGCGGCGGAGGGTTGCAGCCCAGCGAGCAGGCTATCTTGAACGACACATTTTCGCTGGAGAAGCGCGGCATGGCTTTCGCGGTCTACGGAATCGCCGTGGTCGTTGCCCCAACGATTGGGCCATGGCTGGGCGGTTGGATCACCGACAACTTCTCCTGGCGCTGGATTTTTTACATCAACGTGCCGGTGGGAATTATCTCGCTGTTGCTGACTTCCGTGCTGATCAGCGACCCGCCGTACATGAAACGCGCGAGCATCAAGAGCGGGTTCCGCATCGATTACATCGGCATCGGATTGATCAGTCTGGGCCTGGGCAGCATGCAAATCATTCTGGACAAGGGCCAGCGCGACGATTGGCTGTCGTCGGATTTCATCCGTTTCTTCTTCGTGCTGATGATTATCGGCATCGTAGCCGGGATTTTCTGGGAGCTGCGGCAGAAGGAACCGGTCATCGATTTACACATGTTGAGGAATCGGAACTTCGCGATCGCCACCATCGCCATGTTTTTCCTCGGCTTCGTGATGTATGCCAGCACGGTGCTGATACCGCAATTCTTGCAGCAAATGATGGGCTATACGGCGGAACTCGCGGGACTAGCGCTTTCGCCGGGTGGCGCGGTGATTATGTGCATGATGCCGGTCGTGGGCTTCCTGGTGTCGAGAGTAGACACCAGGTTGCTGATAGGGTTTGGTTGCATCGTCGTTGCTTCCTCTCTTTTCGTGATGGCCGGCTGGGATCTGCAACTGGATTACGGTCACGCGGTACGCGCGCGCATGTTGCAGGGCCTTGGCTTGGCATTTCTGTTTATTCCCATCAACGTCTCGGCGTTCGCGTACGTGCCGCGGGAAAAAACCAACATGGGTACCGGCATCATCAACCTGGCACGCAATATCGGAGCCAGCATGGGCATCGCCACGGTGACAACGATGTTGGAGCGACGCACGCAGGCGCATCAGATGCGCTTGGCCGATCACGTGAACATCTTCAGCGCGGCGTACCAGAACATGCTGCATGGCACGCAAGTAAAGCTGGTTGCGGCGGGCTCCAGCGTGGCGCATGCCACGACACAGGCACAGCAAATGATTTATGGCACGTTACAGCGGCAGGCGGCCATGCTGGCCTTTATCGACGATTTCAAGATGCTGGGCGTCATATTCTTCGCGATGCTCCCGGTGCTTTTGCTGTTGAAGAAGCCCAGCAAGCAAGCTGGCAGCGCGCCGGTGCATTGAATCGTCGATGCGGAATGTGCGTCTAATTGGTTTTGATTAAATGGGGGGGACGAAATGGCAACGCAAGTGGCAGTAGGATTGCAATTCAATGAAGAAAAGCTGATCCGCGCCAGCCAACGTGGCGATTCCCAAGCGGTGGAGACGCTATTCCGGCGCTATCACCGCCCGCTGTTTCAGACCGCGCTACGCGTGCTCGGCAACGCCGAGGACGCGGAAGACGCCTTGCAGGACGGTTTGCTCTCCGCATACCGCAACCTGAAGCGCTTTGAAGGCCGCTCGCAATTCTCCACCTGGCTGACGCGAATCGTGATCAATGCGGCGTTGATGCGCCGGCGCAGCGCCAAGGCACGGCCGGCCGTTTCGCTGGACGAGGCGCCCCGCGAGGACGAATTGCCCGCTACCGAACGCTTCGCCGCTGATGGACCGAATCCCGAGCAAGTGTTTGCGGGAACGGAGCTGCGTGAAATGATCAGCGAGAATCTGGACGAGCTCTCGCCGCTGCTGCGCACCGCGTTTGTGCTTCGCGAAATGGAAGGCTATTCCACCGGCGAAGCCGCGAAGAAGCTCGGCGTGACGGAAAACACGCTGAAGGCCCGCCTGTGGCGCGCACGGCACCAGCTTGCGGGTCGCCTGGGCCGCCGCTTGCGCCGCATCAGCGATGATGTCACCGGCCGCAACGGCGGCATGATGGGCGAAGAAGCCTGCAGCTACTGCTGAAGTAGCGAGGCAGCGAAACAAGGAAGCAACGAGAGGCTGGCGCATGCGCCGGCCTCTTGGATTTTTCAGAGCCGGCTGCGCGCGCCCGGATACAAGCCCAGGATACGGACTTCGCGAGTGACTTGGCGTAAATCGGTCACGGCGTCCTCGAGGCCCGAGGCAGGCGCTTCCAAATCCACAAAAAATTGATACTCCCACGGCTGGCCATGGATGGGCCGGCTCTCGATCTTGAGCAGGTTGACGCGATGACGAGCCAAAGGTTCGAGTGCTGCAAGGAGGGAGCCTGGGCGGTGCGCCAGACGCATAGCGATGGTCATCTTCATGACGTGCGATCCCGATGCGTCTAAGACCGTTTTGAGCGCAAGACTCCGAGTGGATTCCTTCACCGGTTGGAGCAGCACAAAGCGCGTAAAGTTTTCGGCGTCGTCCTGAATTCTCTCGGCAATGATCTCGCCGCGATAGCGAACGGCGGCGCGTTTTCCGGCAATCGCGGCATGAGTTTTGTCTCCGCGCGCCAGGGCCTCGCGCACGCTTCCGGCGGTATCCCCGGCAGGGATTCGCTGAATGTGCGGATGCTGGCTGAAGAATCGCTCGCATTGCGCCAGAGCCATGGGGTGCGACGAAATCGAGCGAATGTCGCCGAGGGAAGCGCCCGAGCAGGCAATCAGGTTCATCTCGATAGGCAGAATGGTCTCCGCGGTAATAGTGAGTGCGCTTTCCAACAGCAAATCGTAAACGCGCACGACCGAGCCGGCCAGGGAGTTCTCTACCGGAACAAGCAGGGCATCCGCAGCGCCTTCGGGGATGGCGCGAAACGTAGAGTCAAACGTGGGGCGGGGCACGGTGATAATTTCTTCGCCCAGCAACTGCACGGCGGCCGCTTCGCTGAAGGCGCCGGCTTCGCCCTGAAACGCGACTCGAGTTTTTTCGGCGTGCAAGGAACGCTCCGTTCTTGTTTCTTGGCTGCGCCGGCCCCCTACGTTTCCACGCTTGCCTGTGCGGCCTCCGGATTTTGACTGCGGGCGGCCATCAAGTATGATTCGCGCAGCTTCCGGAAACAAAGTGGAATTTACGGAGCGAGGCGCGGAGAGACGCAATGGGCCATGTCGATAGAAATCTCGTGCCGGGAGAGACGCTGTTATATCGAACCCGCCATCACTGGCTGGTGCTGCTCGGTCCGGTATTCGCCGGCTTGTTGCTTGTGGTACCGGGCATCGCGCTGTTGGTGGAAGCCGTTGCCACGCACGACTCCGCAGGGCTGGTGGTGGGCAGCGCCACGGTCAGTCCGCAAACGATGGCCATAGCCGGAGCGATTCTGGTGGCTGCGGCCGTCATTACGTTTATTTATGGAGTGGCCAAGCGCAATGCCACGGAGATGGCGGTCACCAACCGGCGCGTGCTGATCAAGACCGGCATTGCCAGCCGCCGCACGTTGGACTTGATGCTTTCGCGCGTTGGAAGCATCGGCGTGGAAGAAAGCGCTTTGGGCAGAATGCTTGGATACGGTTCGGTGATTGTGCGGGGCACGGGCGGCACGCCGGAGCTGTTCCTGAAGATCGCGCACCCGCAGGAGTTTCGGCGCGCCGTGCAGGAGCAGATCGGCGCGCCGCAAGCTCCTCCCGCGCAGCCTTGATCGGCAAATCGTGCCATTGAATTCCGGGCAGGCAGCGGCGGTATACTATGCCGATGGAACCGAAAAGAGCCGGAGCAATCAGGCCCGCACCCGATGAGTACGCCTCCTCCTACGAAACCTATATCTCCAAGGTCAAAGGCAACGACATTGTGGGCATCCTCGAAGCCCAGCGGCTGCAAATGGCGCAGCTATTTGCCGCGCGTAGCGAACGCGATGGCAATTTCCGCTACGCCCCGGACAAGTGGACGGTGAAGCAGGTGCTGGGTCACGTAAACGATACCGAGCGCATTTTCACGTACCGCGCCTTGCGGATTGCGCGTGGCGACCAGACCCCGCTTTCCGGCTTCGAGCAGGACGATTACGTGCGCGGCGGAAACTTCGCGGAGCGCACGCTGGCGGGCTTGGCCGAGGAGTTCGCGTTGGTGCGCGCGGCCACCATCGCGTTCTTCAAGTCGCTGCAGAAAGAAGCCTGGCAGCGGCGCGGCGTGGCCAACAAGAACGAGGTCAGCGTCCGCGCGCTGGCGTTCATTGTGGCCGGGCACGAATTGCATCACCGGATGATTCTGGAGGAGCGCTACTTCCCGGCGATTCCTCGCGCGTGAATCCCTGGCTGGCGCTGGATCAGAATGCGCGTGCGATCCACATACCGGCCATGCAGCGGCAGATCGCCGCGATGTTTTATGCGCGTTGCCGCGTTGCATCTGGCAACCACAACCGTTTTCTCTTCCCCTGAAGGTCCAGCCGGCCAGACAGCGTGGCGGCGCGGCGGCTTCCTGGATGGATGCAGGAGGCAATAGAACAGCGTGACTGCCGTGGCGATCAGCATTGCGGCGAAGAGCAAACCTGCGGACTGCGCCGCGACCGGATTCTCGAATTCCTGCTCGATCAGATAGGTGCCCAGCGCGAGCAGCGAGAACGCCAGACTGAACCCGATTCCCGCGAAGGTGTTAAGAAAGTGGCCGCGGGCCGATAGCGATCGTCGCGAGCCGGGCCCCGAAGCAAAACCGAAGAGATAGCCGTGCACCGTCTACTCCTCGCGGGCGGCGGCCTTCGGTGCTTCTTCCAGGCGGAGAAAGTCCAGATAGGCGAGCACCGGCGACGTGTATTTCTTTTTCATTGGCGCGCCGCACGAGCACCGGGGATTCTTGCCTTCCTCGCGGGCACTGCTCTCGACCAGCAGTTCGCATCCGCAAGCCGGATTGGTGCAATGCCAGCAGTCTTCTGCTTTCATGCGCATAGTGGGCTCCTTGCTGCGCGGGGTTAGCCTGCGCTCCGTCGAAGGGTCTGTACTATACGCTATTAGTAAATACAAATACAAGTATACTTTATGTTCGAAAGCGAACGCTCGGAGGACCCTGGCAGAGGCGCGGTTACAGGAGCGGCTCGCTCCAGTTTTCCAGCGTTTCCTTGACCTTGTGTAGGAATTGATGGGCGATGGCGCCATCGACCACGCGGTGGTCGTAGCTCAGCGTGACATAGCACATGGAGCGGATGGCGATGGAGTCGTTGATGACCACCGGGCGCTTTTCAATGGCGCCGAGGCCGAGGATGCCGACGTTGGGCTGGCTGATTACCGGCAAGCCGAAGAGGCCCCCGAAAACGCCGGGATTGGTGATGGAGAAAGTGCCTTCCTGAACCTCTTCGGGCTTCAGCTTCTTGGTGCGCGCACGCTCGGCCAGATCGTTCAGGTTGCGCTGGATGCCGAGGAGGTTTTTCTCGTCGGCATTCTTGATGACCGGAACGATCAAGCCCCATTCGAGGGCTACAGCGATGCCGATATTGATTTCCTTGTGCAGAACGACGTTCGTACCGTCGAGCGAGGCGTTCATGGTGGGGAAGGCGCGCAAGCCGGCAACCGCGGCTTTGATGAAGAAAGGCATGAAGGTGAGCTTGGTTTCGTAGCGCTTCTCGAATTCATCCTTGGCCTTGGCGCGCAACGAGGCGACTTTGGTCATGTCGACTTCGTCGACGGAATAGACGTGCGGGGAGACGTGTTTGGAGGCAATCATGTGCTCGGCGATGCGCTGGCGCATGATGCTCATGGGCTGCACTTCGTAGTTGCCGAAGTACATCTTTTCGCGCGGCACGGCGGACTCGAAGGCCACGTGGGTCTGGCCGCCCGATGTAGCGGACGGCGGTGGGGGCGGGGTAGCGGCGCGTTGCGGAGCCGGAGCAGTCGATGCGAAGGCTGGTGCGGCCGGCTGGGCGACTTCGGCTGACGGCTGGGTGCCGCCGGCGAGATATGCCTCGATGTCTTGCTTGCTGATGCGGCCGCCAGCGCCGGTGCCGGGAACAGCTGCGAGATCGACGCCGTGCTCCTTGGCCATGCGGCGGACGAGCGGCGAACTGTGGACGCGCTCTCCGGCCGGGCGCGCGGGCGCAGGACCCGGTCCTGAGGCGGCAGCGGGAACGGGCGCCTGGGCGGCGGGCCTGGGGGCTTGTGCTGGCGGCACAATCTGCGGCTTGGCGGCGGGTGGCGCGGGAGCGGCCGCCTTTGGCGCCGGTGATGGAGCGGGAGCCGCCGCTTTAGCGGCGCCGTCGCCGGCAGCGTCAATTACGCCAACCACGGTCTGAATCGGCACGGTTTTGCCTTCGCCGACTTTGATCTCTTTCAGCACGCCGGCGGAAGGCGAGGGGATTTCCGCGTCGACTTTATCGGTCGAAATCTCAAAGAGCGGCTCGTCGCGCTCGACTTTGTCGCCGGGCTTCTTGAGCCATTTGGTGATGGTGCCTTCAAAAATGCTTTCGCCCATCTGGGGCATTACG
>Ga0210405_10005282_pt1 | contig 11858 bp, 16 predicted proteins | sample IncBWH11MmetaG_FD_155492 | JGI IMG/M metagenome (GOLD analysis project Ga0210405, IMG submission 155492) | Forest soil microbial communities from Barre Woods Harvard Forest LTER site, Petersham, Massachusetts, United States - Inc-BW-H-11-M | ecosystem: Environmental > Terrestrial > Soil >... | reverse complement strand
CGGGGACCACGTGGTGATGTTCCGCGCCGACCCCGGCAGCGAATCCGCCCGAGCGCTCGAGGAGCTGCGATCTCTGTCGGCCGCATCCACCAGCGGTACTGGCAGGGAATGAGTCATGGCGCCGAAAGCCAACGCGCTGGGTGACTACCTGCGGGCGCGGCGCCAGCGGGTGCGGCCCGAAGATGTCGGCCTCGTTCCCGGCGCGCGCCGCCGCGTTGAGGGTTTGCGCCGCGAGGAACTGGCAATGTTGGCCGGCATCAGCGCGGAGTACTACCTGCGTCTGGAGGTGGGCCGCGACAAGAATCCGTCGCCTCAGGTTGTAGGGGCGCTAGCGCGGGCCCTGCGGCTGGACATCAAGGCCACGAAATATTTGCACCAACTGGCCAACCCGATCATCAGCCACTGGGATCAGTCCGTTCTAGACACGGCGGCCGAGGGGCTAGACGAGCTGATCGACCAGTTGCCGTTCCCGGCAATCGTGGCGAGCAGGTACCAAGATGTCCTGGCCGCAAATCCGATCGCCCAGGCGCTGTCACCAGGCTTCACACCGGGACAGAACTTCCTGCGCTGGCGCCTTTTAGACCCCGCTGCACGGGCGCTCTACGTTGATTGGGAAGACGCGACCGACGCCGCGGTAAGTGGTTTACGGGAACTCGCCGGCACAGTTCCAAACGATCCTCGCATGCAGTCGTTAATTGCCGAATTGTCCTCTACCAGTCCACGTTTCCGCGAATCTTGGGCGCGCGCGAATGTGGGTTACCGGTTGGGGGTCTTGCACATGCGTCATCCGCGAGTCGGCGAACTTTATCTATCCCGCAACCAGCTCATCGTTCCGCATGTTCCGCATGCCGTCGGGCAGCATCTGCTCATCTATCACGCGGAGCCCGGCAGCGACTCCGCCCGAGCACTCGACGAACTGCGGTCGCTGGCGGCCCCTGCTTGCTAGCGCGGCACGCCCACAACCGGCACTTGGGCTAAAAGCTCACCGCCTCTGGCTATTTCGGATTAGCGGTCGGCCTGCGTTCAGAGCACGCCTCGCTAAGTTGCTTCACGAATGGCTCCCTAGGTGGTGAGCATGCCGCCTTCGACGGGCAGCGTGATTGCGGTGATGTAGCTGCTGGCGTCGCTGGCGAGGAATAGCACTGCGGCGCTGAGCTCTTCGGGTTCACCGAGCCGTCCGCACAGTGTGCGCGGCAAGATCGTGGAATCGAAGTACTCGGTGTCGAACTGGTCAGTCATCTCGGATGCGAAGTAGCCCGGCGCGATTGCGTTGACGCGGATGCCCCGGCGTCCGGTCCATTGCTGGGCGAGGTCTCGCGTCAGGCCGATCAGTCCCGCCTGGACGAGGCGTAGGCGGCCTGCGGGAGACCTGCGGTGGTCAGCCCCAGCACGCTGCTGACATTAATGATCGAGCTGCCAGGCCGCATCACGCGGCCACATTCCTGCGCCATCCAGTAGCAGCCGTTGAGGTTGAGATCGACGACCGACCGGAAACTGCTCGCGGGTCTCGCGAGTGGCTGGTACCGCCGTTCCGACCCCGGCGTTGTTCACCAGGATGTCCACCCGCCCGAATTCATCCATCGCGGTGCGCACCAGAGCGTGGCAGTCGCGGGGGTCAGTCACATCCGTTCGCACAGCGACGGCCCTATACGTATCCGTATCATCTTGGACTACAACGAGTTCGGTTTATCGTCGACGCCGCGCTGCGCGTGGGGGTCCTGGTCAGTCGTCGTGGCCGGTTTCGACGCGGCTGATCGCTCGGGCTACTCCGGGATGGTGCAGTGCGAGTTCGTCCATGAGCGTGGTCGTGATTCCGCGGAAGGTGAGCATGGGCGACACCCAGGCCGGGGCGGTCACTCGCGGGGAGCGGCGTTCGATGCCGTCGATGACCGCTGCCGCTGCCTCGGTGACCGGCATCGGGTGGGTGATGAAACCGGGCAGGGCTTTCCGGACGTCGTCGATGTGTCCTTGGGCGAATACGTCAGCGGCGAGGTCGGTGTCGATGAAGCCCAGGTAGGCGACGCCGGCGGTGGCGCCGTGGGGGGCGAGTTCGACACGGACGGCGCGGATGAGCTGCTCAACGCCGGCCTTGCTCGCCGCGTAGGAGGCGTTGAGCACGCCGTTGAAGAACGCGTAGATCGAACCGATGACGAGGATGTGCCCTTGCCGTTCCGTTACCTCCGGCAGCGTGGCTCGGATGGTGCGCCATTGGCCGAGGAGGTCGATGTCGATGGTTCGTTCGAACTCGGCCGGTTCGATGCTGGCGACTGTGTCCGACGGTGGCGCCACGCCGGCGTTAGCCACCACCACGTCGATTCCGCCGAATCGGTGCACGGTGTCTCGTGCCGCCCGCTGCAGGGCGGCAAAGTCGGTGACGTCAGCTTGGAAGGCTGCTGCCCGCTCGCCCAGGTCATCGGCAAGCTCCTGCAGCGGGTCAAGCCGGCGGCCGACGACGGTGACACATGCGCCCCGGGCGTGGGATTGGCGGGCGATCTCGGCGCCAAGTCCACGCGCGGCGCCGGTGATGAATACGACTCGGCCGTTGAGATCGAGCCGCGCGGGGCCGCCGAACAGGCCGCTGAGCAGCGGCAACGTACGGATCAGTTGCGTGCCGGCACCGGCAAGGGAGCGCAGGGTTTCGTCGATCATGGCATCTTCCCTCTTTGGTGGTGTGGCGAAAGCTCTCCATCGTGGGGCTGGCTGACTAGCTCGCTCGCCAATCGGCAGGGCCTTACATCCACTATCAGCGAACCGCGGGTCAAGTGGGGACGCCGCATTGATCCTTGGTACTGGCAGGGACAGGATTACCCACACCGTCCCGGCCGACCTGTGAGCCGATCCCGATTGCCGCTGGCCAAACGAGGGTGGTTGCGGTTGTTTAGGGTGTGCGCCAGCGTCGAAACGGGCGAATCGCGCACGTTCGGAATACGTGCACTCCGCCGGTAGAACGAGCGAAACTGTTTGCACGCCAGCGCTTTCCGGACATCGCAGGATGCGAAACCGCGCCGGCGGTCACCCTATTTCGTTTTGTACGCGACCACTTCACCCGCCGTGATATGGGGCGGGTTCGGCATCACCGCGGCCATATCATTCTGCCGCACCCAATCCACAGCCTTTCTGTCTGATTCTTCCCCGCTGGCTTGATCTTGAAAGACGCTGGTGGAAATCATCACGCCATCCCCGGCGTCCACCCAGGAGTACGCGACGAACCCTGGAAGCTGGCTGATCAGCGGCACAAAGCTTTCATTGACCCGTCGGCCTGCCTCACGAGGATCGGTCACACCCTCGTACCGCCGGACCGTTGCATACATGGGGACCTCCTTGAGCGTTGGCATAACGTAGCCGTTCACTGCCCGCGGCCGCGCCGACGGCCATTCGAATCACGGTAATCGACACCATTCCTGGCGAGGGGACATATTCCTGGCGGGGGGACATTTCGGGTCATCGGAGTAGATATGTAACTGACAGCAGAACACAGCCCCTCGAAGGGTTGCCAGCCTGCCCCATGGTCCTGGTATCGTCTTGATGATTTGTACAGCTAGTCTAAATATAGGCTCTGAGCTGCTTAAACACTGGTGCGCGGTACTGGGATTGAATCAGTCAGTGATCGGAGCCGCCCCATACCCGCGCGCCAAACTGTTCGTTTGTGCCGACAGCGTGTCGGTACCTCCTCGTACACTGATTTTGCTTCACGAGATTGCCGTCGCCAAGCTCCGACTGGACGGCACGCCAACCCCACGCTCGTTGGGTGGCTCGGATGAGGAAGCGGCCGACACCAACCGGGTGTCGGCAAGAGCGCCTCCCGCAGTGGAGGCCCGACCTTTCGGGAGTTACTGCAATGCCTCGGAATCGTTCCTGCGGGTCGTATGGCCCCGGCCACCTCATGCACTGGATCCAGGGGAAGAAATCGCACCAGGAGGGGCAGCCGATCATCAAAGTGAAGGTCGTTGCCGTTCATGACGACGGACGCGTCAAATCCAAGGTGACGACCTGAAACTGACGCTGTGGTATCACGACCCCGACAACCTCCGTTCGGCGCTCTGCTTCGGTGGCCGCGCCGAATGGAAGCCGAAGTATCACGTGCTGTACATGATCTCGAGCGGCTCGTTCAACCTCGCCACGCTCGACAAGGTGGAGGCCTGCGTACCGCCAATACGTCGGCGACCGACCGAGACCACCAGGCAGTTCATCGAACGGGCGATGCGGGAGAACCACGGCTACACAGTTCCAGAGCGTTGGTTGGCTGACCTGGATGCGATACCCGACGGCGACACCGGTGAACCGCAGTCTGGGTACCTGGTTGGGACCGACACCCCGACCACTCAGGAAAGGGCGCTGCTGCGGAAACTCGCGGAGGAGTTCGGTGACGGTCCCATCACCGCCAACCCCCAGGAAGATGAGGGCTGAGTTCATCGGCGATGACCAATGAGGAGATCCTGGCCCAGCCCAACACCTGGAGAGGTGATGGGTGTGTAGCCGGTGCAGAACCGAGCTACGTCTTGCCCGCGCCCATGCAATTGGATGCCGAAACCAGGCTTGCCGGCGCCCGTGCCAGCCGTGCTGGGGAGTTGGCCGAGCGGATCGCCGACGCCATCGCCTATGTGGAACGATGCTCGTTCACCCAGAGCCACCCATTACCGGCGCTGTAGCCCACGCTGCCGGGGTTTGTTGGCTCATCTCGATCATCAGATCAACCACATCCATCCACTTACTCGGCCGCGCAGCAGGTTTTGATTTCCAGCCCACCTGACGGGGGTGTCGGGCGTGACGTATCTCAAGGTGGTCAAGCTTGCCCAAGAACTCGACGACAAGATCGCCGACATGAGCTTGAACGACCGCGCACGGCACGAGCAGGCGGTACAGCGGCTGACCAACCCTTCGGCGCCGCTGCCCGACTTCAGCGGATTCCACACCGGCTTCCTGGAAAAGAGCGGTGACGGAAGCGCATCCACCCCCGACGGCGACGTGCGTCGGGCCTTCTACCTTGGATACGACGACAGCCTTTGCGAATACCTGACTTCCGACGAGGTGGTGGACAGGATCGAGTCTGGGGAGCAGGTGGTCTCCGCCACGTTTGTCACCCCGTATCCGCCGGGATTCCCTGTGCTGGTCCCGGGGCAGATCTTCAGCCAACAGATCCTGTCGTTTATGCGCAGCCTGGATACCTGCGAGATCCACGGGTATCGGCCAAATCTCGGCTATCGGGTGTATACCCCGAAGGCTCTGGAGATGGTCGAGGCCCAAACACGCCCGTGGAGCCGCCTGGGTGACAGCGATCAACCCGCCGTGCGCGCGAGCGACGGAGATCTTGCGGCCCACGCGAAGTCGTAACCAAGGAGGTCTATGAGCATGCCGGCTGCCGGCACGCGCCATCGCGTCGTCATCATCGGGTCGGGATTCGGAGGGCTGACCGAGGGTTCATGCCTAGCTGCTCTGGGTGTCTCGAAATAGACCACGAGTTTCGAGAGTCTCACAAGTCACTCGCAGCTACGCGGCTTCGGCTCGAATGAGTTCACTTGGTCGTGACGTGACCTCCATTGAGGCGTCCAGGTGGACTCAGTATCGGGGACTCGCCAACCTCATCACGCCCCGCACTGGCCCGCGATCATCTCAGGCACCGCAGTAGTAGTGACTGGCGTCGTTACTGTTGCAGAACAGGAAGCCCTGATCCCCGCCCCGCCATCCATAGCTGCAGCCCCTGACCGCCGCCGAATGGGCGCAAAGATGGATCGCGTACTCGCCGCGTTGCAACGCAAACTTGCCCGGGAGAGCGACGACGCCTTGCACCGCGGCATGCATTTCCCCACCCGGTGGGACCCCTTTTTCAAGGACTATATGACGCTCGAAGGCGTCTACCGCTATCCAGGCAAGCACTTCGACTTCCACAAACGCCAACTCACGGTCAGCCCGACCGACTGACGGACACGCATACGATCCGTTGCGCCTTGGCGGTCGGCTGTGTACTGACCGCAACGGATATCGAGTGGACACCGACGAACCCTCCGAGCGCGGCATCGATGGGATCGAACGGATGCGTCTGGTCCACCATGACATCACAGCCCGCGTCGCTGATCTCTACGCCCGACTCCGGGACGGGTCGTCGTAGAGAGAGAAGCGGCGCTGCCGCGGCCCGTGTCAACGGTCATGTTGGGTTGCCTCGGTTGGTTGGTCAGCTGGCGAGCAGAGGTCCGAATGCGCAGTCGGCCAGGGCGATTGCGTCGGCCTGGTGGACGATGTGGCCGCGGAGTTCGGGGTGGTTGTCGAGGTGGGACTGCGCGTGGGGTTGGTCGGTGTGGAAGGTGATCGATCCGCAGACGGTATCGGCCAGGGTTCCGCAGCAGTCGGTGTGTGCGATGACAACGACAGCGGTGTCGGGTTGCCATATCCATTCGTCGCTGCGGCGGTGGATGCGGATCGGTGTCCCGGTGTCGGGGTCGGCCGAGTCGATGACGCCATCGGAGCCGGTCATCAACGGGATGCCCAGCGCGTCGATCGCGCACATAGCTGCGACCGGAGAGTGGCCGCTGAGGTGGACGGTGTGGCCGGTTCGTCGGCGTGAGAAGGGGTAGGCGATCTCGATCTGCCCGTCGGGTGCGGCGTGCACGAGGTCGGCGCTGGCAAGTTGGTGCAGCGCGTCGTCGAGGTCGACGCCCAGCGCGGCCGCGGTCGGGTTCAGGTCGTCGCGATGGACTTGACCGCTGTCACGGAAGCCGCGCAGCACCGCTCGGTGAAGTTCGCGGATCGCGGGCGGGAGCCGCTCGGCCGAGGCGGCGACCGACTGAGGCGTGCCGGACTGGTCAGGCATCAGTTACTCCGTTGAATGTGACGAGGGTTGAACCTGCTGCGGCGCGTGAGTGCGTAATGCGTCCAGAATGTGGTGCGGTGTGGGCAGGTCGAGTCGACACGCGTCGCCGATCGGCGCTTCGGCATCGGGGCGCATCACATCGACGCCGTCGACGAGGACCGTCGGTGAGGGGTAACGACCGACGCGGTCGATGATCGGTACGTCGATGCCCAGGCTGGCCAGGCAGTCGGTGAGCATCCTTCTGGTGATCTCGACATTGGGGCATCAGGCGAGGTGAGCAGTTCGATACGCATAACGTCACTTCCGGGTGGAGGGCGGTCTTATCGCGGCAGCGGTTTCGATGTCGTGCAGGATTGGGCAGTCACGATCGGCGCGGGGCTGATCGCAGGTACCGACCCCGCTGGGTGAGCGCATCCCGCATGCCGGCGAGTTTCGTTGATGCGCTCCTGCAGGTCGGCGATCCGGGTTCGGGCCATCGCCCTGGCCTCCTCGCAGCACGCGGGTCCCCCCTCCGCCAGGCTGCTGGACATCTGCTCCAGCTAGGCGCCGCGCTCGAGCACCTCCTTCAGCTTCTCCACGTGCTTGGGTAACCGCCTACGCACCTGGGGGCGGACGACCAGTGGAAGGAGGAGCTTTCCGGCGCGGTGCGCCTCGAACTCGAAGGCAATCGTGACGCGGGACCGCGCCCCGTCATCGAGTGGCTCGATCGTGCCTTTGGCGATTGCCGTAGTCGGGCCGCTAACCCCTCGCACCCTCCAGGACTTCGGAGGACTGAGTTCGGTTATCTCCTCGGTGGTCGGCAATGTCCGGGGACCGACGCGCCGCGTGACGGCGGCCAGGGAGCCGACTCTAACCGGAGTATCGCCTTCCCAATGTGCCGAGACAACATTGCCCTGCCACTCTGGGAAATGTGACGCGTCCGTCACGTACCAGAACACGTCCTCAGGGCGAAGGGATATGTCAACGGTCGCCGCGATCGACTTCATCTCGCCTCCTCATCGTGTCGATGGTGTTCATGTGATGGGCTGCGCGAAGGGCGTCGCGAGGACCGCACGCCGGTATCGGTTCTCCGGGGTCTCATCACGTCGACGGAGGACCCGTCTGCGCCGCACCCGCGTGACCACCGCAGTGATCACCAGAATGATGACCAGCGAGACGCCGACCACGACAACGGCACTCATGAGCAGAGGCTACGCCGGTTTGCCGCCGCCCCATGTAGACGATTTTCATATTCAGATTCACCGACCAGGTCGCCGATTGCGGTTCGCGGCTACCCGCTGCCCAAGGTCGCGGCGCAGGATCTTCACTGCAGCGTCCATGTAATCGTTCGCCTCGGTGAGGATGCCCGCTCCCTGCGCGAAGTCGTCGGGGTTGTAGGCCACCGAAGGTGGCCGGTCTGCCCGAGGGCGGTCACGAACTGCGGATCGCCGCGGCGAGTTCGCGTGGAGCGTCGAGCATGACAAACGTGGAGCTGTCAGGAACTTCGACCAGAGTTGCTTGCGGAAAGGCATTGAGAAGTCGCCGGGCGTGATCGAGGGGAAACAGCCGGTCGGCGGCACCCCACACGAGTGTGACGGGTTTGTCGAATGCCTCGATGGCCGGGGCCGCACGCAGCGTCAGGGCAGGATCTAGTGACGCGGTCACCCGGACAGCGTCGCGCCGGGCGCCACTGCTGGTGGCGAAGGCGCCGAAGATGTCGCGTCGCCGTTCTGGTGCTGCTGGCGCATGCCGGCACACGGCGTTGAGGAAGAAGCTCTGGCCGGGTCCGGTGGCGAGCAGCCGCAGAATTGCACCGCCGACAGTGGAACTCAGGCGGCAAAGTTTCACGATGTGAGCGAAGGAGCCCGGCGGAAAGTGTTCGTAGCTATCGCAATTGGTGAGCACCAAACGGCCAATACGGGACTTGTCCAGGGTGGCATCACCCAGCGCAGTCAGCACCAGGCCGCCGCCCGTGTCATTGGCCACCACGGTGACATCACGAAGATCAAGTGCCTCGATGAAGTGCACAATGCGGCGAGCGGTCGCTTCTGCGCCGATATCCGCGCCACCCGTCGGGGTGCTATGCGCCCCGAGCGGCCATGTCGGCACCACACACCGGAAGCCGCCGTCGAGTTCGCTCACGACGTCGTTCCACAGGGCTCCGGTGACGTAGACGCCGTGAACGAACAAGATGGTCGGACCGGACCCGGTGTCGGTGTAGGCGATATCAACACCGTCGACGCGGACCTGCTGAGTCGTCATTAGTGCACCCTCAATCGCTTCGGCCCCCAGGTACACATGTCCACCACCTCAATGTCACGCAAGTGCGGAGCTTATTAGCCACAGGCAAGGAACGGACAGGGCGTCGCCGCGCGGACCGTCGTCATCGTCCGCAGCGGCGTTATACCGCTGGCGGGTGGTCGCCGTACACACCGACCAGCTCGTCGCCGGCCAGCACCGCCGCGTGCTGCTCGCGCAGGCCAGGATTCGGACCATGACAACCACCGCACCTTTAGGTCAGCCAGGAAGTTTCGGCCCGTCATCCTGATTTTGGGTGGCGGGGGCGGTAGATGTTTTGCGCGTTGCGTCAGCGGTTACCCGCCCGAGTGTGGTTTACACGATGAGTGAGTTGGAGAAGTTGACCCGCGACGTGCGGGGGTTCGCGACGGAGGTACGGACGCTGGGCTACTCGTCCGTGGCCGGCGGGCATGAGAACCGGTTCCTTGAATTGTCGGAGCGCATGATCCGGCACGCTGACCGGGTGGACCGGCGCAGTCACTGAAAAGACGCGACTGGCCCAGTACTGACACCAACCTCTTGAAGAACATTTCAAAATTCCGAGAGACATCGCGGCTGGATTAGTTAGTCAGGCCGTTGAGGCCACATAGACATCGTCGACGAGGATTCAGCCACCGCCCAGCACCTTGGCTCCCGAGGTGGTCAGGAACTTGGTGAAGCGTCTCGCGGCTGGAGTCAGGCGGCGGTCCTGGTGCCATACCGCTCGGACATGGCGATGCGCCGCGGGGTCACCCAAGGCAATTTCGGCGAGTGCTGGGTCGTGATGTGTCGCATGGGGTAAAACGGCGATACCCAGGCCGGCCCGCACAAGCCCGCGCAGGGTTTCGTGCTCTTCGCCCTCGAACGCAAATTTCGGAGCGAACCCCGCTCGCTCGCACAACGAGTCAAACAACCACCGTAGACCGTGCTCGCGGGTCAGCCCGACGAAAGTTTCGTCGGCGGCTTGGCGCAACTCAACTGATGCGCTGGTTGCGAAGCGATGGGCGGAGGCGACGGTGAGGAACAGCCGTTCTTCGGCCAGGACCACGGATTCCAGGCGATCGTCGGCGGGTGGCATCGACGCAACGATCACGACATCCAAGGCACCTGCCCGCAGCTGGTCGAGGAGCGTAAGCTCCGCGCCCTGCTTGAGGGTGAACGAGATATCGGGGTATGCAGCCAGAAACGCGTCAAGCAGCCGAGGTACGTCGCGGATGCCGCGGCTGTGGGCGAATCCCAGCGCGACGCGGCCCCGATCGGGATCGATGACCTCCCGAAGGTCCTGCCGGGCAGCGCGCAGGTTGACCAACGCCTGTTGAGCCGACGGCAGGAACGCCCGGCCAGCCTCGGTCGCCACGATTCCACGCCCGCGCGGCTGCACCAGCGGGGCGCCGATGCCGTTGGCGAGGCGATGCATGACGGCGCTGACGGTCGGCTGCGGCACCCCAAGCCGTTCTGCCGCGCGCCGGACGTGCTCCTCCTCCAGGACAGCCACCGCGATGGCGAGCTCCGGACTGATGACTCGCAACCATTCAATATCTGGATCAAACACATCAGAAAGTTTATTGGACTGATCGATGTCTGGTGCGGGATCGTCAAATCAACAACTCCAACACAGGACAGACCCAGGGAGAGCAGCAGGCGTGACGGCTTCACCCAACGAACTAGTCGATCTGGTCACCGCCAACGTTGCACGTCGAATCCTCGACCGACGAGACGAGAAGAGAGAGGAAACCACAATGACGACCGACACGAACACCTCATTCAAGGCAATGCTGCGGAACAAGCAGTTCATCACCGCCCCAGGCGTTTTCGATCTGGTCTCGGCCAAGATCGCCGATCGCACCACCGCGCAAGCGCTCTACATGACCGGCTACGGGGTCGTGGCCTCGTTTCTGGGCCAACCCGACGCGGGCCTGGCCACCTACACCGACATGCTCAACCGCGCCGAAGCCATCGTGGACGCCACCCACAAGCCGCTGATCGCCGACGGCGACACCGGCTACGGCGGGCTGCTCAACGTCGCCCACACCGTGCGCGGCTACGAGAAAGCCGGCGTCGCGGTGATCCAGATCGAAGACCAACACTTCCCCAAGAAGTGCGGCCACACACCCAACCGCCACGTGGTCCCCACCCAGGAAATGGTCAACAAGATCAAAGTCGCCTCAGACGCGCGCTCGTCGGCGGACTGCCTGATCCTGGCCCGCACCGACGCTTTGACGTCACTGGGGCTCGACGCGGCATTGCGACGCGGAGAGGCCTACGCCAACGCCGGCGCCGACATGCTGTTCATCGAGGCGCCGGAGTCCAAAGAGCAGATGCGCAAGATCGGCGCCTCTTTCGACGTGCCCGTCCTATCGAACCAGCTTCATGGTGGCGTCACTCCCATCCTGCCGCCGAATGAGCTGCAGGAGATGGGATTCGCCGCCGCGATCTATCCCACCGTCGGGTTGTTCGCTGCAAGTCACGCCCTGGACAACGTCTATCAGGCTCTGGCACAAGGCAAGCCGGTCTCAGAGCCCCTGTATGCCTTCGGTGACTTCGTGGACATGATCGGCTTCCCAAAGGTTTGGGAATTCGAGCAGAAGTACGCCGATCTGCTGGCGCAAGATCAGATCTAACCAACACCGCGAACCCACTCCAAGGAAGCAAGGAGGAGACCAATGACGACACCAATGACGTCAATCCGAGATGGCAGGTCAGCGTCACGCGCTGCTCACGCCACGCCTGACAGTGCCGGCCAGCCCACTGATCCGGCTGGCCCGACAGGCCGCCTTTCGTCTTGGCTTGCCAACAC
>Ga0210405_10005281_pt1 | contig 11858 bp, 8 predicted proteins | sample IncBWH11MmetaG_FD_155492 | JGI IMG/M metagenome (GOLD analysis project Ga0210405, IMG submission 155492) | Forest soil microbial communities from Barre Woods Harvard Forest LTER site, Petersham, Massachusetts, United States - Inc-BW-H-11-M | ecosystem: Environmental > Terrestrial > Soil >... | reverse complement strand
CGGGAGGATACGAGGAAGGAGAGGTTGCCGGAGTATACGGCGCCGGATTTTAGGAAGTAGAAGGAGATTGAGGAGGTAAAGGAAGTAGAGGAACGGAAGGCTGGCGCGATGACGATCCGGGAACGATTGGAATGGCTGAGCCGGATGGCGTTTCTGGTGTTCATCCTGGCTTCGGCGGCATTTTTGAGCGCGATTACCGCGATGCGCGTGGCGATCCACGGCCGCGAAGTTTCCATGCCAAACCTGGTGGGAAAGAACGTGGCGGAGGCGAGCCAGTCGCTGCGTACGAAGGGATTGCTGCTGCGGGTGGCGGACCGCGTGTATAGCGATTTGCCGATCAACCAGGTGGTGCGGCAGACGCCGCCGCCGGGGATGCTGATGAAGGTGTCACAGCAGGCGCACGTGGTGCTGAGCCTGGGTCAGAAACAACTGGAGATTCCTTCACTGGAAGGCAACACGCTAAGGGCGTCGCGAATTGAGTTGCTGCGAGAGGGATTGCAAGTGGGAGAGGTCTCGACCGTGTCCATGCCGGATGAAACGCCGGAGACGGTGCTGCTGCAGAATCCGAAGCAAGGAAGAAATGCGGCGACGCCAAGGGTGGACGTGCTGATAGCGGGCATTCCACGGGAAGTGAGTTACGTGATGCCGTATCTGATCGGGTTGAACGAGATCGAGGCGCAGCGGCGGCTGGATCTGGCGAAACTCCACCGTAAGCTGAATTATTTGTCGGCGCCGCAATGGCCGCATGCGACGGTGATTGACCAGGCGCCGCTGGCGGGTACGCGCATTGGGGTGAGTTCGGAAGCGGAGTTGACGGTGGCGAATTGAGGGGAAGCTGTTAGCTAATCAGCTTGGAGTTCTTGGCTACGAGATCAGGGTAGGAGTTCAAAGCTGAAATTTTAATAGCTGCGCGTTGAAGTTTCGCATCGGGAGTTGGGGTATACTCCCGGAATCTTGCCGATTAAGCTAACCATTCGGGATGCGGTTTTGCTGGTGTTGCTGGCCGCCGCGACCATTACTCTCACCTGGAAAGCCAAAACGCTGGAAAAGCGGTTTTTGGGACATTCCGACGAGCCTGCGATGAACAACAAGCAGGCGCCGGAATTTGACGCGCGGACGCTCTCTGGCGAGAGCATCGCTTCGCGCAATTTCAAGGGAAAAAAGAAAATTGTGGTGAGCTTCTGGGCGAGCTGGTGCGGACCCTGCCGGATGGAACTGCCCGAATTGAAGGCGTTTTATGAGAAGTATCATTCGGCGGATTCTTCGTTTGAAGTGATGGCGGTGAGCACGGACGAGGATCGTTACCAGGCTGAGAAGTATGCGAAGGAAGCGAAACTTCCCTTCCCCGTGGTGTGGGACGAAAACGGAACGATTGCGGATAAATATGGAGTGGAGTCAATTCCCGTCCTTTATGTGATCGATCAAAACGGCAAGGTGATTTATGGACAGGCGGGTTATGGGTTTGGGCTGGAAATAAAATTGAAGAACTTTTTGGGTTTGAAGGACAGCGACGGGAAGAAGGCCGGCTCGGATGACGACAGCAGCAATTGAATTTCGCGAGGTGACGAAAGTTTACCGGCAGCGATGGCGCGGCCTGGAAGTGCCGGCGCTGACGAAGGCGAGTTTCAGCGTGGGGCCGGGAGAAGTGTGCGCGTTTCTGGGCCCGAACGGAGCGGGAAAGACAACCAGTATCAACTTACTGATGGGATTTTTCTTCGCGGATTTTGGCGAGATTCGCGTGATGGGATATCCGCCGGGGGACATCCGGGCAAAGGCACAGATCGGATTCCTGCCGGAAAACTTTGCGTTTTATAAATATTTGAACGCGGAAAGACTTCTCCGGTTTCATTACGCGCTGGCGGGGGGCCAGGCTGCGGCGGCCGAGCCACTGATTGCGGATTTGCTGGCCAAGGTGAAATTGACGGAGTACCGAAAGCTGAAAATCGGTAAGTATTCGCGAGGCATGGTGCAGCGGGTGGGGTTGGCCCAGGCGCTGCTGAAGGATCCGCAACTTCTTGTGCTGGATGAGCCGACTTCGGGCCTTGATCCCACGGGGCGTAAGGATGTGCGCGAGCTGATTTCGGGGTTGAAGACGGCAGGGAAAAGTATCTTTTTGAGTTCGCACCTGCTCTCGGAAGTGGAGCAGGTGTGCGACCGGGTGATCATCATCAGCAAGGGCCGAGTGGTCGAGAGCGGCAAGATGGAAGAGTTGCTGGGAAATTCGGATCGCGTGGAGATACTGGTGACGTCGCTGCCGGAAGAGATGCGGGTTCGAGTGACGGAATGGGGCGGAAGCGTGGCGGCCGGGGAGCATGGCGTTAGCGTGGTGGTGGACTTGGGGCACAAGCGGGAATTTGCGGAGGCCGTCTGGGCAGCGGGACACGATGTGTTGCGGATCCGGCCGCTGCGGGGTTCGCTGGAGGAACTGTATCTGAAGACCGTGGGCAACGAAAGCGGTGTGGCATGAAATTGTGGACGCTGGCGGCGAGCACGCTGGAAAGTTTTCTGCACAACCGGTTGATCGTTGTGCTGCTGCTGGTGGGGATTGGAATCATCCTGATGATGATGATTCCGCTGCTGGGGGCGAGGGCCAAGATCACCGGGAGCAATCAGGCCATGATGGAATCGGTGGTTCTGGAGGCGATTTCGGAAGTGGTGAGCTTCATGAGCGGGTTGGGAAGCTTGTTGGCGGCATGGGCGGCGACGGATTCTCTGGTGTCGGAATTGAAGGCGGGAACAGTGCTGGCAGTGATGGCGAGGCCGGTGAAGAGGTGGGAATTTCTGTTGGGGAAATATGCCGGCGTGTTGCTGCTCATGGCCGGCTACGCGGCGATGATGATCGGGGTAACCTACCTGCTGGCGTGGCTGGGAGGGCAGCACATTCACGCGAACCCGCTGGTTTTGTTCGCCTACCCGCTGGTGCGGTATGCGATTTATGCGGCGATGGCAATGCTGCTGGCCACGGTGTTCGGATCGGTGATGAGTATGGTGTGCGTGATGGGGATTGCGATTGTGAACCTCATGGTGCAGCCCGGAGCGCCGGAATGGAAGCCAAAGCTGATGTGGCTGAAGGCGGGCTTGTATTACGTTTTGCCTTCGACGAATTTGTTGTCGGAGGAGAGGTTTTTGAGTTTACGGCAGGCAGCGCTGAAGCCGACAACGTGGATGGAGCATGGGACAAGCCTGCTGTATGGTCTGGACTATGCGCTGGTGATTTTGTTGTTGGCGATGTGGTCGTTTCAGGCGAGAACTTTGCGACGGGATTAGATGGTCTCCAGCCAGTTTGAAAAAGTAAGCATAACGCAGAGGACGCAGAGAGGAATGAGGACACAGACTTCTGCGATTCCTTACCTTTCGATTCGTGGAACATTCCGGGGGTTAAGCTCGTCCTTCAGGCAGGACGCGACGGGGGTGTGTATGCGCTTGGTTGCCGGGGTGAGTTTGCTGTTGGTGGCGGGATTGGGTGCGCCGGAGAGCCGCGGGCAGGCTCCGATCAAGGTGGACGTGAATCTGGTGAATGTGGCGTTCACGGCGCGGGATGCGCAGGGCAATCTGGTGGAGAACCTGAAGCGCGAAGACGTGGAGCTGCTGGAGGATGCCGTTCCGCAGAAGATTGAATTCTTTCTAAGGAGCACCGACCTACCGCTGACGCTGGCGTTGATTGTGGATGTTAGCGGGAGCCAAGATGAATTTGGGAAGAAGCATAAGAAGGACCTGGAAGTGTTTTTGAAGGAGATTCTGCGGCCGCAGGATCGGGTGCTGCTGGTCTGCTTTGGCAATCATTTGCGGCTGGTGAGCGACTACACGAATTCGGCGGAGCAGATTCTGACGAATTACCAGGAGTTCGACAAAGGAAAGAAGCATTTTGCGCAAATCGGGCCCCGGGAGGAGCGCGATCTGGGGACGGCGTTTTACGATTCGATCTATTACAGCGTGACGGAAAAGCTGGCGGCAAGCGGCGGGCGGAAAGCGATTCTGATGTTCAGCGACGGAGAGGACAATTCGAGTTCGCACGACATGATGACGGCGATCGAGACGGCGCAGGCAGAGAATGTGCCGGTGTATTCGATCCGGTATACGGAGAAGAAGCACGGGAACCTGACGGCGCGGAACAAATATGGGATCAGTGTGATGGACCGGGTGGCGAAAGAGACGGGCGGAGCGCATATTGACGCGGAGGAGACGGATCCGCACACGTATTTCCGGGAGATTGCGGAGGAGTTGCGGACCTCGTATGAAGTGGCGTATTACCCGACGAACAGGACGAAGGATGGGACGTTTCGGAAGATTGTAATCCGGACGAAGGTGGAGCGGGTTCGCGTGAGGGCGAAGACGGGGTATTTTGCGAGGTGAGAGTGGGGCGTGGGTGCGTGTTGCAGCGATTCGTTGAGTGGCAAAAAATCTTGCCACGGTCCCTAAAATCCGAAAGCGGGTTAACGCAGATAGCCCCAGTTGTGGAGTTTGTCGGAGTCTTCACCCCAGCGGTCGCCAATGTCGGTGCGGTAGTACATGTTGGGGATTAGGATGTTTTTGATGCGGGAGTAGGCTTGGGCCTGGGCTTGCTTCATGGTCTGGCCGAGGCCGACGACGATCAGGACGACCCCGGAGGTGCCGGCGACGAGCCACTGCTGATTGACGATTTTTACGTCTTCGATGTGGATGCCTTCGTTGGTGGGGCGCTTGAAGACGATGGCGGCGTTTTTGGAGAAGGATTCGAAAGTGGCTTCGTCGTCGAAAGGAAAGGGCGGAACGACGATGCGGACGCCGACCTGAAAGCCGCTGCGAGTGCGCCATTTGGGATCGAGGCCGCCAGCGAGTTCCCAGAAGAAATCGCTGATGGGTGTGAGGATGCCTTCCTGCTGGATGCTGATGGTGGGATAGCCGAAGCGTGAAGTGAATTCGAGCGGATAGATGCCGTTGTTGTTGACGATGCAGTTGACGTCGATGTAGCCGATGTAACCTTCCTCGGCGAGCTTGGGCTCCATTTTTAGCAGGGTGCGGTTGAAGAGGGCGTTCGGCTCGCTCCAGAACATGGTGGTGCCCATTTCGCCGGTCGGCGGACCGACTTCGCCGGGAAATAATTTTTTGTGCTCGAAATTGATGTTGATGGGGTTGATGAATTTCTTGCCGTTGAAGAAGCCGCCGACGGCGACTTCCACGCCGTTGACGCGGCGCTGCAACTGGAAGACTTTGATTTCGTCGGAGAAGGCTTTTTTGTAGGCTTCGAGCATGCCGACGACGTCGTCGCCATTTTCTTCCTCACCGACAAAGAGGCGGCGTTTGACGTTCTGGGCTTCGCCACTGGGCTTGATGACGTAGCGGTCGGGATTTTTCTTGACAAACTCGATGGCGGGATCGAAAGAGTCGAATTCCTGGTAAGGGATGATGGTGACGCCGGCCTTTTTGAGTTCTTCCTGGCCGAAGGAGCGATCGTCTTCGAGATTGTCGGTATAGGGAGTACCGCCGATCACCGGCTTGCCGGCGGCGCGGAGGGCCTGGGCTTTGGCGCCCTGACCAAGTGTGTCGTCGAAGACGACGATGTCGGCCCATTTACAGTCTTTTTCGTAGTCGCTGGATTTGGGGACAAAACCGTCGGCGATGTCGCGTTCTTTTTCGTTTTCGACGTAGTAGCGGACTTCGTGGCCTTCCTTGACTACCTGCCAGGCGATGTCGCCGATCAAGCTGGAGAGTGATACGAAGAGAAATTTCTTTTTGTCCATGAGAGAAGCCGCGTTCCTCCGGGAGCAAACGGGTTGGAAGTATTGTAGTTACGGTTGGGGGTGATGGGTATTACAAAACGTTGAAAAATGGGAGGGGGCGGCGGCAAGAGCTGGTCTGAATGCCAGCGATTTGGGGAATGGTGGAAACCTCGCCATGGTCCCTCGGTCCCGGCGAAGCACGCGGGACGCAAAAGACGCGCTCGGGTCGGGATGATAGAAAAGGCAAGAGCAGCCCGCCCCGTACAAGCATTCGGGGTGCCTCGGAAGGCGGCCCCACAGAGGCTGGGCGGAAAACCGCTGGGGTGGGTGGGCGCATCACAGGGGGCTGAGACTGGTGTACTGGCCGGAAGGGCAAAGTTCGCAGGGACCTGTCCTTTCGTTCAGGGTATACTAGCGGGGGCCAGCGAGCGGCGAAGGTTGCACCCATCCATCCAGGAGCCGCGCGCAGAGCCAGAATGCCAATTGTGAGGTGAGGATTGCGGCGACTACCGCTTCTTCTCATGAGTGTGCTTGTGCTGGTATCGGCCAGCCAATGCAATGCCCAGATTTTACACAAAAAGAAAAAAGTCAATAAGTCCACCGACGCCACGAACACGGCCGAGCCGGACAAACAGCTCTACGACAAGGCCATCAATGACATCAAGCATGGTCGTCACGAGGTGGGGCGTTTGGGTTTGCAGACCCTGATCAACACTTACCCGGACAGCGAGTACCTCGCCAAGGCCAAGCTGGCGATTGCGGATTCCTATTTCAAGGAGGGCGGGACCGCCAATACTACGCAAGCGGTGGCGGGGTACAAGGACTTCATCGTCTTTTTTCCGTTCCTGCCGGAAGCCGCCTACGCGCAGATGCAGGTAGCCATGGCCAACTACAACGAAATGGCCAAGGCGGACCGCGACAGTACCCACGCGAAACTGGCGGAGGAAGAGTTTCAGACCTTCCTGCAGAAGTATCCGAAGGACCCGTTGGCGCCGAATGCGGAACAGCGGCTGCGGGAGGTGCAGGAGGTTCTGGCGGAAGGACAATTCCGCATCGCCTACTACTACTACGTGAAGGGCGACCGGCGGGCAGCGGCGGGGAGACTGGCGCCGCTGGTGGGGCGCTATCCGCTGTACAGCAAATCGGATGAGGCATTGTGGATGCTGGGCGACGTGTTTGAAAAGAGCGAGCGGAAGGACGTTGCGGGCGGATATTACTTCCTTCTAGTGAAGAACTATCCGCTTTCCAAGAAGGCGCCGCTAGCGAAAGACAAATTGAAATCGTTCGGCGTGCCGATTCCTCAGCCGGATCCGAAGGCGGTGGCGTGGATGACGGCGGAGCAGAACGCGCCGCGGCCGAAGGAGACCCCCGTTCATCGAGCGATGGGAATTCTTCACAACGGGCCCGACGTGCATACCGCCGCATATCACGGAAATCCCCAGATGGAGCCGGAATCAGACAATGGCCCGACGGATACGTTGAGCGGAGGAAACCGCACGACGCTGGTGGGGTCAAGCGGAGGCGCGGGGAGTTCGTCCGGCTCGACCGGTTCGACCGCCGTTGTGGAAACGGTGCGGCCTGGGGACCCGGCGCCGGCAAAGCCTGCGGGAGCAGAGGATACGACTTCCGGGACGAGTGATACGGCAACCGCGCCAAACGCGGACGCGAGCGCGGCGAGTTCGACGGATGCGGCGACAACGGCGGATCCGGCAAAGACGGACGCGCCGGCAACGGACAGCGCTGCGGCAGATGCGGCGAAGACGGCTGCACCGGTCGCTGCGGATGCGAATAACAACCAGAAGGAATCGAGCAGCAAGAAAAAGGGCATAAAAAAGCTAATTCCCTGGTGATAGTGGGATTGCGGCCGCCTGAAGGTAGCCACAACGTTTCATGCAAAAAAGAGGCCCGGCGGGTGCGTGCCCCTTGCCCGTTAGGACAGGTTGTTTCTTTAGCACAGAGCATAGCCGCTTCCGACACACTCGTATTTCTCCTGATTGACGGCTTCAACGCTCGGTGCTCCAATACATTTTGTATCACTGTCTCCCCGTTGGAATGGGTGTCTGGAGGACGTTCGGTGGCCAAGATTCTGGTTGCGGACGACAACAGCAATATACAAAAGATGGTCGCGCTGGCCCTGAAGGATCAGGGCATCGACGTCGTCGCCGTCGGCAACGGTGAGGCTGCCGTGCGGAAGATCTCCGATATCCACCCGGACCTGGTTTTGGCGGACGTGTTTATGCCCGTGCGCAACGGGTATGAAGTTTGCAAGTACGTGAAAGACGATCGCGCTCTTTCCCACATTCCCGTGATTCTGCTGGTGGGAGCGTTTGATCCCCTGGATGAGCAGGAAGCGCAACGAGTGGGCGCGGATGGCGTTTTGAAGAAGCCGTTTGTGCCGCCGGATCCCCTGATTTCGATGGTGAAGTCCGCGTTGCAGCGGGCGGGTGTTCCACTTGGAAACGAGCCTGCGGCGGCCGAGAAGGTGCCGACTGGCGGAGCGCGGGTAGCGAAAGAGGTTCTGGGCCCTGTGGCGAGTGCCAAGCTCGCGGCGGTGCCAGAAGCCGAGGCGGAACCTGTTTTGGGAACGTTTTCTACGCCGGGGCCTGCTTCGGTGAAGTTTGCGGCCGGAAACGAGCCTCTGGCATTTGGGAACCTATTGGAAACGCCGGAAGCGGAAGACGACATGACGTTCACGTCCAAGCCGACGGCGGAACTAGAAGCGGCAAGACATTGGGGCACCGCGAACGAATCGGACGAAGTGGAAGAAGAAGACGAAGAGGGTTCTGGGCACGGCGGGTGGCGACCGGACGGCCTGGAAGAACCGCTCGAAAAGATCGCGACGTCTTCGAGCAATGCGCAGGTACAGGATTGGCGAGATGAGGCGTTTCATGGAAGTTCGCCGGCGAACGGCGCCGCGGGCCACAAGTGGACGCCGGTGGAAGCGGCTCCGTTGCAGGAAGCAGCGGAGGCGCCGCGCGTTGGAGTTTCAACGCTGGAGAATAAGCCGTTCGGATCGCCTGCGCCGTTTGCGGGAGACGCTTGGGCAGCGGCACTGGCGACGACTGTGCAGGAAAAGATTGTTAGCGACGGCGAGCCGGCCACGGAGCTTTCTGCTCCTGTGGACGCAAACGCGACTGTGATTGAGCCGGCGCCCCAAACAGTGGACGCCGCCGGACCTGCGAACTGGGCGAGCGTGACGGATACACCATGGGAACTGGAAGCGAAGAAAGCCTCGCTGCTTGCGGCGACTTGGGATGCGCCGGCGCCTTCGATGCCGCCGAGTGTTACGGAGGCGGAACAGTTCTTCCAGGAAGAACCGCCAGCGGCGGTGACGGAAGCGCCGAGCACGGTGGTGAATGAGTTTGTGGAACAGACTTCGTTCCATGGGGCTTCGGAATTCAGCCAGGAGCAGACGGCCGAGGTGAACGAAACGCCGGCGGCGGCATCCGCGGAAAGTTCGGAGTCGAAGAGTGTGGAAGGTTCGTATGAACTTCCCCCGCTCGATTTTTCGGCGCCGGAAGCCACTACGGAATCGGCGTACGCTTCGAGCGCGCCTGCGGAATTGAATGAGACGCAGGAAGTGCAGGCGTATCAGGATCCGGAGTCGAGCTTCGCTTCGCAGGTGGAGACGCCTGCCGTGGCGGAAGAGCCTGCGCAGGTGACGGAAGCGGTGGAAGAGTTGGCTCACGAGGCGGCACCGACAGCGGCGGCAGAGCCACTGGATATGGACGCGCTGGTGGCACGGGTGGTTGCGAAAATGAATCCGGACGTGCTGCAGAGAGTGACGCGGGAGATTTTGAAGCCAGTGATTGAGGCGTTGATTAAGGACGAGCTCAACTCCAAGAAACCCTGATTCTTCGATTATTCGCCTCGGCCGATTCAACAGGAACTTTGCGCAATGGGCTATGAAGCTCGCTCACCGTGGCTGCTCGGTTTCCTGAAGGTATTCGCACTTTGGGCGGGGCTGACCTCAACGCCCGGCCTTTTCCTAGCCCTGAACAACTTCTCTTCGGGACGATTTTCCCTCAACTATCTGGGACAACTTGTTGTCCTGCATGGCGTAGGTGCAGTTTTTGGGTTGATCGGAGCTGCCGCGTATATGCCGTTCCGAACGGCCTTGCTGGAACGGTTGCAGGCGTCTGGCGGGGGACGGTAAAGTTTAAGACCCTACTTACCGTTCCAGTATCACTCGTGCTATAAGCCAAATCGCGCTCACATTTGCTATATTCGAAGATTACCTTGCGCGCAGAATTGCGCGTCGTGTGTCCTGCGGCGCGCCGGCTGCGCTGAAACGTTGGAGACGATTGCTGGATGGGCCGCGAAATCGCCAAAACTTACGAACCGAAACAGATCGAACCGCGCTGGGCGGAATACTGGGTGAAAGAAGAGTTGTTTAAAGCCGACCCCGCGAAGCCCGGACCAGTGTTCTCGATCGTCATTCCGCCGCCGAACGTGACCGGATCGCTGCACATCGGGCACATGCTCGATCACACGGAGATCGATATCCTGACGCGGTGGCACCGGATGCGCGGGTACAACACGCTGTATTTGCCGGGCACGGATCATGCGGGAATCTCCACGCAGCGCGTGGTGGTACGGCAACTGGCGGAACTCGGGATCAATTACCGGGATTTGGGGCGCGAGGAGTTCATCAAGCGCGTATGGCAGTGGAAGGAGGAGAGCGGCGGCACGATTCAGCGGCAGATGAAACAGATTGGGGAGTCGTGCGACTGGTCGCGGGAGAAGTTCACGCTTTCGCCGGAGCTTTCGCGCGTGGTGATCGAAGCGTTTGTGCGGTTGTATAAAGAGGGATTGATTTACCGGGATAACCGGCTGGTGAACTGGTGTCCGGTGTGCCTGACGGTGTTGAGCGACCTGGAAGTGATTCACGAGGAGCGGCCGGGGCATCTTTGGTACATCAAGTATCCCGTGGTGGGCAGCGGCGAGTTTCTGACGGTGGCGACGACGCGGCCGGAAACGATGCTGGGAGACACGGCGGTTGCGGTGAATCCGGAGGATGAACGATACAAGCATCTGATCGGGCAGAAGGTGATGCTGCCGCTGATGAATCGCGAGATTCGGATCATTGGCGACGAGATGGTGGACCGCGAATTTGGCACCGGGGCGGTGAAGATTACGCCGGCACATGACCCGAACGATTTCGAAGTGGGCAAGCGGCACGGTTTGCCGCAGATTGACGTGATGACCGACGACGGGCACATGAACAGCCACGCGGGGGCATATGCGGGGCTGGACCGGTTTGTGGCGCGGAAGAAGATCGTGGAGGATCTGAAGACCCAAGGATTGCTGGAAAAAATCACCGATCACGTGAGCGCAATCGGAATTTGCGAACGGAGCAAAACGATTGTGGAGCCGAGGGCTTCGACGCAGTGGTTCTGCCGGATGAAGCCGTTGGCGGAGCCGGCGATTCTGGCGGTGGAGCGCGGCGATATTCTGATCACACCGGAAAATCGGCGGCAGGAATATTTTAATTGGATGAGAAACATCCGGGATTGGACGCTTTCGCGGCAGCTTTGGTGGGGTCACCGGATTCCGGCGTGGTATTGCGGGAATTGCAAAGAAGTGATTGTCGCACGGGAGGTACCCGCGAAGTGCTCGAAGTGCGGCTCGAGCGAACTAAAGCAGGATCCGGACGTGCTGGATACCTGGTTCAGCTCAGGATTGTGGCCGTTTTCGACGCTGGGGTGGTCGGAGAAGACGCCGGACTTTCAGAAATATTATCCGACGAGTTTGCTGATTACCGGGTACGACATTTTGTTTTTCTGGGTGGCGCGGATGGCCATGCTGGGGATTCACTTTACGGGCCAAGTTCCCTTTCGCGCGGTTTATTGGCACTCACGGGTGCGGACCGCGAGCGGAGAGAAGATGTCGAAGTCGAAGGGGACCGGACTCGATCCCGTGGCGCTGAATGATCAGTACGGGACGGATGCGATGCGTTTTTGCCTGGCATCAATGGCGGCGCCGGGGACGGACATTGTGCTGTCGGATGACCGGCTGCTGGGGGCGCGGTCGTTTGCTAACAAGATTTGGAATGCGGCGCGGTTTTTATTTGTGAATCTGGATAAGTATGAGGAGGGTGGCGCTTCGATTGAGGCGCTGGCGGCGCCGGAAGTCCGGGCGAGGGCGCCGTATGCTCAT
>Ga0210405_10005280_pt1 | contig 11859 bp, 7 predicted proteins | sample IncBWH11MmetaG_FD_155492 | JGI IMG/M metagenome (GOLD analysis project Ga0210405, IMG submission 155492) | Forest soil microbial communities from Barre Woods Harvard Forest LTER site, Petersham, Massachusetts, United States - Inc-BW-H-11-M | ecosystem: Environmental > Terrestrial > Soil >... | reverse complement strand
GACACCAGCGACACTTTCCTCCTCAACGGCGTCGACGCCAGCAATCTCTTCAACGGCAAAAGCACCAGCCAGGTAGCCAGCGCCCGCCTCGTCAACAACACTGGCATCGGCGGCGCCGCCAGCATCTCCAGCACGACTGCCGAGCCCCTCCAAAGCACCGCATCCCCCTATCTCGCCATCGGCCAGGCTCTCCCCACGCCTGCTCCCGAAACCATCGAAGAATTTCGCGTCAACACTTCCATGTATGACGCACAGCAAGGTTCCACCAGCGGCGCCCATATCGACATGAGCACAGCCTCCGGCACGAACAATCTCCACGGCAGCGCCTATCTCTATCGCGCCTCGGACGCCCTCAACGCCGCTCCATTTTTCTACAACGCCAACCCCAATATTCCCGCCAGCGACAAAGTGCCCGGTCTCCATAATTACACCGCCGGTGGCACGGTCGGCAGTCCGATCATCAAAAACAAGCTCTTCGGCTTTCTCTCCTATCAACACGTTGAAAAATCCGACGCCGAAATTGGCAGCTCGCGCGTCGCCGTTCCTCCCGGTCTCACCGACGACCGCAGCCCCGCCGCCTTGGCCGCTCTCGTCAACGGCGTCACTTCTCCGGAATGTCCTGCGCTTCCGTGCAACTTCTCCGCTTCTGCTCAGGTCAACCCGGTCATCGGCACCGCTCCCGGCGACATCAGTCCTATCGCCTACGGTTTGCTCAATTACAAACTTCCCAACGGCCAGTTTCTCTTTCCCTCCGCCAACAGCTTCGTCCCCACCATCAGTTTCCCGGAAAACACCTTTACGCCCGGCACCGCCTACTTCAAAGCCGACCAAGCCGTCTCCGATCTCGATTGGATCGCCACCTCAAAAGACACCGTCTCCCTGAAGTATTACTATCAGCACGACCCCAGCATCGCTCCCTACGCCTACTCCGGCTCCCCCGGCTTCACACAGCATCTCGACGCCGGAAGCCAGGTCGCGAGCATCACCAACACGCAAGTCATCAAACCAAATCTCAGCGTCGTCGAAGTTTTCGGCTTCATTCGCGAAAAGGTCTACAGCACCATCGACCAGCCCTTCACTCCGCAGCAATTTGGCGCATACGTTGCCGGCCTCACCGGCGCTCCACTTTCCGACTCCACCATCAACACTTTCGGTTCTTCCTTCTTCCCAGGCATTTCCATCGTCGACGACTACGGAAACAACAACGCTGGATTTCCTTCGCCCCCGTACAACCAGAACTTCGTCTTCAACGCTGCCACCAACATCGGCAGCGGCGCCGCTTCCCAAGGTGCCTTCACTGGCGTCTTCCAAAACCGTTTCATGCCTAGCGCCAACGCCATCTGGACCCTCGGCAAACACACGCTCACCTTCGGCGGAAATTTCGCCTACACCCAGCTCAACACTCGCGATGAGCGCACCGACAAGGGCACCATTGGCTTCGCCGACTTCTCCCAATTCCTCCAGGGCTTGGTCGTGCCCTACACTCCCGACGGCTTCATCACCACCGCCTACCTCCAGGGCGACGCCAATCGCTACTATCGCTCCAACGAAACCGGCATGTTTCTCCAGGACAAATATCAAATCTTCTCCAACCTCAGCCTCACCGCCGGCCTCCGCTTCGACTATCACGGCGGCCTCACCGAAAAGTACGGCCGCCTCTACAATTTTGATCCCTCCCAATACGACTACAACGAAGCCACCGACACGATCGTCAACTCCGGTTTCCTAATCGCCGGAAATAACAAACTCTTCCCCAGCAAAGGCGTCAGCGATTCCACTCTCACTGGCCGCCAATGGGGCCTCGGCCCGCGCCTCGGCATCGCGTGGAGTCCCTCAAAATTCAATAACAAAATCGTGGTCCGCGCCGGCTGGGGCATGTACTACGACCGCGGCGAACTCTTCACCTATCTCTCGCCCGGTTTTGCCGCCGGTGTAGTTGCCGGCGGCCCATTCGGCGTCAACCAGGCTCCGCCCTTCGTCAACTCCCAGGTTTGCGGCGCACTCGGAAACCCTTTCCAGGGATTCATTCCCACCTGCGACCCCACACAACCAAACGGCGGCTCGTTCTCAAATCCCTGGGGAGCGACACTGCAACCTCCTCCCACCGGCAACCCAGCGAGTATCGTTCTGCCGAATGCCGCAGCCATTGAGAATGGCGCTCAGCTTTTCTCTTTCGCCGATTACAATCGCGCCAACAAACTCCCCTACACACTCAACCAAACTCTCGACATCCAGTGGCAACCTCGCAAGGATCTAGCCATCACCATCGGCTACGTCGGCAACTTCGGGCGCCATGAGGTTATCCCTGTCCCCTTCAATCAAGCCGGCATTGCCACTCCCAGCCATCCCATCCACGGCCAGAACTACACCTATGGCTACACCGTCCTTGCTCCCCAAAACTGCAATCCAACTCTGAACCCAGCTGCATGCGCCTACACTCCCGATTGCAATCCAAACGGCGTCACCACCGGCTGCGGCTTCATGGGCCTTCCTGACGGCTCCACCATGATGGCCAACTACGAAGGCGGCAACATCGACCTCCGCGTCCCGTACATCGGCTATTCCTCGGAATCCGAGTCCTACACCGCCGCTGGCATCTCCGCCTACAACGCCCTCCAGACCCACATCGAGAAACGCATGAGCCACGGCCTCCAGGTCGGTTTCTCCTACACCTACTCCCACGCGACCGACGAACAAAGTGCCATGGGCCTCTTCTACAACGGCAACAACGCCACCGACCTTCGCAGCGGTTACGGTCTCTCGGACTTCGACCGCACCCACGTCATCAACTTCACCTATCTCTACGAACTTCCCAAATTCTATGAACTGACCTCATGGCGCGGACGCCTCGCTGACGGCTGGGCCGTCGCCGGCCTGGCCATCATCCAAAGCGGCCAGCCATACAGCGTCATCGACTATTCTGGCGCCGTCGGCAGCCTCTACTACGGCACCAGCGACGGCATCACCAATCCGATTGTCCCCCTCGCCCCGGGCTGCACGCCCTCTAATGCCTACAGCGGCGCCAGCGGCACCGTTCCCGGCCTTCCAGCCCTCAATCCCAATTGCTTCACAGTCCCGGTTCTCAATCCCGGCGATCTCGGCGGCGCCATCCCTGCCGGCGACACTTTCGAAACCACCTACACCACCGGCCAGCGCAACATCTTCCGCCAACCTTGGCAGCGCCGCACCGATCTCTCCATTATCAAAATGACTCAGCTAACCGAGCGTGTCGCCGCCAGGTTCACCTTCCAGATCTTCAACCTAACCAACACTCCCAGCTTCGACATCCCCATCAACAACGTCACCCAAAACATAAATTTCGACGATTTCCCCGTCTACGGCTCGCCGCTCTATTCCTCCCCCACACTAAGCGGCATCGGCATCGTCAACAAAACCATCGGCAGCCCCCGCCAAATCCAAATGTCACTGAAGCTCACTTTCTAACCGGCCGCGCACTTCGTAAGGGCACGGCACGTTTACCCTGAGCTTCGAAGGGCCGTGCCCGTTCCCCTCCGCGCTTCTAGCCTCGATTTATCCAGGGTTCATCTCGTACCGTTCAAACTCGTGACGAGACGGAATCGTTCTGTATCGAGCCTTTATGAGCTACGCTTATCGCCAAGCGCACGCGTCCCCGAGATGCGCGGAGGCATCGTGAACTACTCGGCTCTCTTTAGATCCGCCCTCGTTGCGTTGCTCAGAAATAAAATGCGCAGCGTTCTGACGGTCCTCGGGATCACCATCGGAATCGCAGCGGTAATCTGCGTTGTAGCCATCGGCAAAGCTGGGCAAGCTCGCGTCGAGCAGCAGCTCAATAATCTCGGTGACAATTTTGTCTGGATCGAAGCCGGAGGTCGCGCGGTCAACGGAGTGCGCACGGGCACGCATGATACAAAAACGTTGGTCATGGCCGATGCCATCGCCATTAAGAACCAAATCTCGCTCATTAAAAGCGTATCTCCTAACGTGGACGATCCGGTCCAGGTTGTCTATGGCAATCAGAATTGGCACACCTCTTACCGCGGAGTTTCGCCGGAATATTTCGAGATCAAGCGCTGGACCTTGGATCAAGGCGCCATATTTTCGTCGGACGACGTCGATCGATCCGCGGATGTTTGCGTTATTGGTCGTACCGTGCGGGATCAGCTGTTTGGCGTTGAAGATCCTGTCGGGAAAGTGATTCGCGTAAATGGTCTGCCCTGCAAGGTTGTCGCTACGCTTCACCCCAAGGGACTATCGCTCTCCGGTCAAGATCAGGACGATACGATCATCATCCCGTACACCACCGCGCAGAAAAAGCTCAAGGGAATCACTTGGCTTGATGACATTCTCTGTTCGGCCGTTTCAGCGGACGCTGTCAAAATCGCCGGGCAGGAAGCAACCGCTGTCCTGCGAGACCGCCATCATCTGCGTCCCGAGGAAGAAGACGACTTTAACATTCGCAATCCCGAGGACATTATTCAGGCTCAACTCGACGCCAGCAAGACTCTCACTATTCTTCTGATCGCCATTGCCTCTGTTTCCCTGATTGTCGGGGGAATCGGCATTATGAATGTGATGCTTGTTTCCGTAACGGAGCGTACGCGCGAGATAGGAGTGCGCGTTGCGGTTGGGGCGACCGAAGCCGCCATCCAACTCCAGTTTCTCGGCGAATCCATCATGCTTAGCTTGGTTGGCGGCGCCGCTGGAGTGTTATTTGGAATCGTTGGTTCATATTTGGTTGGCCAAACGCTCCAGTGGCCTATTGAGATGTCTGCCGAATCCATCGTGGTAGCGGCCCTTTTTTCCATCGCTGTCGGCATATTCTTTGGATACTACCCGGCGCGTAAGGCTTCTTTGCTCGATCCCATTGAAGCCCTGCGCTACGAGTGAAGCGCCTTCGCATTTTAATTCCTAGGACGATAAATGAAGACTAGAAGTAGATGGCTGATCATTGCGGGCGTTGTGGCGATTGCAGGACTATTCGTCGCGTTCGCACTCAACCGCAACACACAGGCCCAGCATTTTACGGCGAAAGTCGAGCGCGGCGAGATTGACGACGTCGTCGAAGCCACCGGAACAATCAACGCTGTCATCACCGTCCAGGTCGGATCGCAGGTCTCCGGAACCATTGCCAAGCTCAACGCTGATTTCAATTCCCGCGTTCACAAGGGTGACGTCGTTGCCCTCATTGATCCCGCTCTCTTCAAAGGCGCGCTTCTTCAGGCCACTGCGGATTTGGAAAACTCCAAGGCCAATCTCGTTGCAGCGAAAGCCAACCTAGAAAAAGCCAAGGCCGGATCGGTGCAGACCAAAGCGGACTACGATCGTGCGGTTCGCTTAACCAAGGACGGCGTCATGAGCCAGCAGCAGCTGGATCTCGCCAAGTCGAACTATGACTCAGCCAACGCCTCCGTAGGCGCCGCCGTCGCGAACGTCACGCAAGCAGAGGCACAGATCAGTCAAAAAGATGCCGCCGTGGCCGTAGCCCAAACAAATCTCGATTACACGGTCATTCGTTCTCCTATCGATGGCACCGTTGTGGCCCGCAATGTGGATGTTGGACAAACCGTCGCGGCGTCTTTGCAAGCCCCCACCATTTTTACCATCGCCCAGGACCTCACCAAAATGTGGGTTTACGCCAAGACGGACGAATCCGATGTCGGCAACATAAAAATCGGAAAACCAGTCACCTTCAAAGTCGACGCCTTCCCGAAGGACACTTTTCGCGGGGCCGTTAGCCAGGTCCGCATGAACGCGACGACCGTTCAAAGCGTCGTCACCTATGACACCATCATTGAATTCGCAAATCCTCAGCTGAAGCTCTTCCCTGGGATGACCGCCTACGTCACCATTCCCGTTGACACCGTGCAGAATGCCTTGAAACTCCCCAACACCGCCCTGCGCTACAAACCGCCCATGACCGCCGAAGAGATTCTGGCCATCTATAAACAGTACGGAATGGAAGGCCCCGGCGAAAAACAAGCTGCTGACGCCCCGGCCGCGCCCGGTGGCGGGAGTCAGCCTAGCACTTCAACGCAAAATCTGCCCCGGGCCCCTAAGACGGACACTGCCATCGTGTGGAAGCTCGGTCTCGACAATAAAATGGAACCGATAAAAGTTTCTATCGGAATCACGGATCATGCTTTTACGGAAATAACCGGGGTTCTCAAAGGAGACCTTAAGCCAGGCGATGACCTCATTATCCGGTCAGTAGTATCAAAATCTCAGACTCTGGGTGGACTGCGGCGGTAAGCCTCCACGAATCGATTCCATGGAATCAACGCCACCCCTCGACAAAATCACGCAAGCCGCATCCGGCGCTGTATCCGCGAGCGCGGTTCTCCGCGTCGAAGACGTCCACAAATACTACGACCTCGGCGAAACTCGCGTACACGCGCTTCGTGGTGTAAGCCTTGCCATTGAGCGGGGTGAATTTGTGGCCATCATGGGCGCAAGCGGAAGCGGCAAGTCCACCTTCATGAACATGCTCGGCTGTCTCGATCGCCCCAGCGCCGGGCGATACCTTCTGGAAGGCACCGATGTTTCGCAGCACGATAAAAAGGCCCTTGCACTCATACGTAATCAAAAAATTGGATTTGTTTTCCAGGGCTTTAATTTGCTCGCGCGCACCACCGCGCTGGAAAATACCGAACTCCCCACGCTCTACACTAAAATTGACCAAGCCGAACGCAAAAAGCGCGCTGCCGAAGCACTCGCGATGGTCGGTCTCGCGGATCGCGCACACCATTTCCCCTCCCAAATGTCCGGCGGGCAGCAACAGCGCGTTGCCATCGCACGCGCCCTCGTCAACCGTCCATCTATCCTCCTGGCCGACGAGCCCACAGGGAATCTCGACAGCCGCACCTCCGTCGAGATCATGGAAATCTTTCAGAACCTAAACGACAAAGGCCTCACCATCGTTTTGGTGACACACGAACACGACATCGCACAGTTCGCTAAACGCGTCCTTGTCTTTCGCGATGGCAAAATCCGCAAAGACGATCCCGTCCCCAATCGCCCAAAAGCCTCTCAAATCCTACAAACGCTCCCCACCCTCGAAGACTAATAATCCGGAGCCTTCGTTCGTGCCAAAATAAACAAGCGCTCGGCTCCACTACTCACTACTCCCTATTCGCTACTCACTTCCTCATCACTTTTCCACACATTTCCACAGCCGTAGCAAACCCATCAATCCCCGTTTACCCTGAGCCCCGAAGGGCTCAACTCCTTCAGACCGCCCGACTTCCGTCTATCTCATTCGAATCCGCGACCTCCGTTCGAATAAGCATCCAGTAAACTAATAAACTACTAGGCATCTGCTTCTTCCCCCTGCTACCATTCCCTATGGTCCGCCCACGCCGCACTCTCACCCGCCTTTGTAGGTGCGGGGCTTCAGCCCCGCTCCTTTGTCCAACTCGTCGGATGCACGCCGAATCTGGCTCCTCCCTCCTCTCCTTCTGCGAAAACTTTCAAACCTTTCAACCTTCCAACTTTCAAACGATCCTCCGATCTATCCCCTTTAGAATCACATTCTTCGCACACCCCCACCATCTAACCCTCACCGAATCATATTCTTACAAAAAACAGGGGAGGGGGTGGGGGTTTCGCAACCCTGCTCCAACCCAATCCCTCCGCACATGCGCGACGCGCAGCAACGCCCGCAACTCCAATATTTTCATCCATTTACTCCGCGATTCTCTGGATACCCATGGGGTAGGGTATCGGTCTTTCTCTGCGCGGCTCCGCGCACTCTGCGCCTCTGCGTTATCCTTTTCCGCGATTCGGTTCTTCGCCTTGCATGATACTGGTAGGCCCCTATGAATCTTGATCACACCCTATTGAAAAGCCTCCCCAAGGTCTTGCTCCACGAGCACCTCGACGGAGTCCTCCGCCCCGAAACCGTCATCGACCTCGCCGAGACCGCCGGCTACGACGGACTTCCAACAAAAAATCCAGAAGAGCTCGCCCACTGGTTCCATCAGGGAGCCAATCAAGGCAGCCTCCCAAAATATCTGGAAGGGTTTGCACACACCATCGCGGTAATGCAAACCGAAGAAGCCCTCGAGCGAGTCGCCTATGAACAAGCCGAAGACCTTGCCGGCGACGGCGTAGTCTATTTTGAAACTCGCTTTGCTCCGGTGTTTCATACCCGCACAGGATTGAGCCACCAGCAGGTAGTCTCCGCCGTCTTAAAAGGTTTGGAGCGAGGGAAGCACGACTTTGGAATTTCTTCAGGCCTGATCATCTGCGCCATGCGCAATATGGATGTCTCGCTAGAGATGGCCGAGCTCGCCGTCGACTTTCGCGCCCGTGGCGTCGTTGGATTCGATCTCGCTGGTGAAGAAGGCGGATTCCCTCCCAAAAAACACGTCGACGCTTTTCATTACATTCAGCGCCAGAATTTCAGTATCACGATTCACGCTGGCGAAGGTTTTGGAAAAGAATCCATCTGGCAAGCCATCCAATATTGCGGCGCCCACCGCATTGGCCACGGCACGCGTCTCATCGATGACATCGCTGTCGCCGAGGACGGCAAAGTAGTGAAGTTCGGCGACCTAGCGCAATACGTCCTCGACAAAAGGATTCCGTTGGAAATTTGCTTGCTCAGCAACGTGCAAACAGGCGCGGCCCGCAGTCTCGCCGAGCATCCGTTCAAAACTCTCTACCAGGAAAAATTCCGCGTCACGCTAAACACCGACAACCGCCTGATGAGCGACACAACAATGACCAAAGAATTCGAAGCTGCCCGAGATACCTTTGGCCTGACCCTCGACGACTTCGAGATCCTCACCGTCAACGCCATGAAAAGCGCCTTCCTGCCCTATCACCAGCGCTGTGATTTCATCTACAACGTCCTCAAACCAGGCTACGCCAAAATCCGCCGCTTCCAAGAAGAACAATGACCAAGCAAATCACGTCCGAATCCCTTATAGGGGTACAGCATGCCGTGCGCGTCTTGTCCGAACGTGTTTCAGCCGTTCCGCCCGGGCGTTCTGCGCCACCGCTACCCGGGCCTCTAAATCGCTCTGTTTTTTCTCGCTTATTTTTTCCGGTTGCGTTAGCGCAGCTATCCACAGGTCGCGAATTGTCTCAACTCGCAAGCGAAGCGAGCGTTTCCGCGAGCACCAACGCGCCACGCGCTATATCTTCCGGCGAAGCAAACTCATCCGGCCGATGGCTGTACCCCTTGAAGCAAGGAACAAACAGCATCGCGACAGGAGCGATGCGCGACATAAAAAGCGAATCGTGATAAGCGCGGCTGACCATCTTCATCGAAGCGAAATGATGTTTAGCGCAAGCCTGCCCTAGCGCTTCGACAACCTCAGGAGCACACTGCGCCGGCGCATCCGCATTCACAAGTTCCTCGCCGATCGAAACATGCCGTTTCGTCGCAATCGCATCGCGCGCAGCTTCTATCGCACGCATCACCGTATCTCGCCGCACCAAATCCGTATCGCGAATGTCGAGCGTCAAACTAACGCGGCTCGGAATGCTGTTCACCGCTCCTGGAAACACATCGCAAATGCCGACAGTCGCCACGGTATCAATCGCGCCGCTAGCCTTGGCCGCGTCCTCAATTGCCAGGATCAGCTCCGAAGCAGCGCAAAGTGCGTCGCGTCGCTCCGGCATCAGCACCGCGCCAGCGTGCCCGCCAACGCCCTCAATAGAAATGCGCAAACTGGCCGGCGCCGCGATGCTCGTAACGATGCCGAGCGAAATTCTATGCTGTTCGAGCAAAGGTCCTTGCTCGATATGCAATTCGATGAACGCTCTGTAGTAGCCGCTCGGCAGTTTCACTTCTTCAAGCGACGCGTTGTATCCGGCGTTGCGTCGAACTTCTTCAAGCGAAGCGCCTTCTTTGTCGACAAGTTTTCGCGCCGCGTCTGGACTCATCGTGCCGGACAACAGCCGACTGCCGAGGCAACCGATGCCGAAGCGCGTCGGCTCTTCGGAAGTGAACATAAGCAACTCGATGGATTGCTTGGGACGAAAACCGCATCGCTGCAGCGAGCGAATCGCTTCAAGTCCACCGAGCACGCCAACAACGCCATCATATTTTCCAGCGTTCGGTATTGCGTCGATATGAGAACCCGTTCCCACCGCCGGAGCGTTTGGCTCGGAACCCTCCCAGCGCGCGAAAATATTTCCAATGGGATCCTGGCGTACAGCCAGCGCAGCTTTTTTGCAGCGAGCGATGAGCCATGCGCGCGCCTTGAGATCCGTCGGCGAAAAAACAATTCGCGTTACAGCGGGTGGTTCCGCTTCGGAAATCGACGCCAGCTCTTCGATCTCCACTGTCAGACTGTCTTGATCAATTTCTAAATTCATCGAGGTGCGCTTGCCAGCGGATGCCGATTCCAATCCTTATATATAAGATACCTCGCCGGGACTTTGCCGATGGCGCCGAACCACTGCGGACACCATGGCGCCATCCAGATGAAATCGCCTGCGGTGACCGGATACCAAGAATCACCGAGGCGGTAGATGCCGCCGCCTTCGAGCATGAGGAGACCGTGCTCCATCACATGCATTTCGACCATGCTGAGCGCGGCTCCCGGTTGGTACACCATGGAGTTCACGGCGAAATCGAAATTCATGGTGTCGGGGAGCAGGTGTTTCACTTGCAAGCTCGCGTCGCCATCAAGCGGCTCAGAAGGGAGTGCATCTTCGCTGGAGATGATTGCGCGCGGCGATTCGATTGAAGCGAACGGCTGGTAATGCTTTTCGATGACGACGGCGCGGCTTGGTTTTGTTGCGACAACTCGATGCGACGCGCCTTCGGGCAAGTACGCATAGCCGCGTGCAGCGAGATCGCTCTTGCGGCCATCTATTTCAATGTTGAGTTGGCCTTCGAGAACGTAGAGAAAGCGTTGCGCTGTTGTTGGGCCAAGTTCGCCACCGGATTCGAATTCGGCGGTGTACTGAGCGAAACGTGCTCCCATGGCGGGACCTGCGTGCACTATGGCGGCGCATGCTTTCATGCCGGGCAATGCGGTTCGAACGAAGGTGTCTGGTGTGAGAAGAAGATGGTTGTCTTTCTGCGAACTGCGCGTTTGACCAAGATTGTGAAGGGGATTATGCACGGCACATCCTTTTTTGAAGTTCGGAGGAATTTGCAAGCTGATCGAGCAAATGCACGCCGCATTCGAGCGCTTTGGCGACGTCTTCAAGCTGAACTGATTCCGCCGGGTCGTGGCTGATCCCGCCAGGGGAACGCAGAAAAATCATGGCGGCGGGGACTTTTTCAGCGAGGATCATAGCGTCGTGGCCAGCGCCGCTTGTCATGCGATGCGGCTGGCAACCTGTTCTGCGGATGGCTTCCTGAATTTGGTCGACGAGAAACGGATCCATAGCTACCGCGCGCTGGCTCAAGAGAACATTTTGCCGCAGCGTCAGGCCGCGGCGTTCGGCAATTTCATGAGCCTGCCGAACGAGTGCGTCGACCGCTCCGTCGCGAATCTCATTGGACTTGTGGCGAACATCCAGAGTCACGCGAGCTTCCGCGGCAATCACATTGGTTACGCCCGGTTTTGCTTCGATTTGTCCCACAGTCGCTACAAGCCCCGGATGGTTGTTGGCCGTGCGCTCGACGGCAACGATCCACTCCGCCGCGGCCGCGATAGCATCGTGGCGGAGATGCATGGGCGTTGTGCCTGCATGATTCGCGCGGCCTCGAAATTCGAATGTCATGCGGGTCTGAGCAGCGATGGCGTCTACCGCTCCGAGCGACCGGCCGATGGATTCGAGGAGCGGTCCTTGCTCGATATGAAATTCCAGATAGGCGAGAGTGCCAGCGTTCAAGGCTGCGCGCGGAATTTCCGCGGGATTAAGACCAAAATCCTTGATAGCCCTGCGAACGGAAATTCCGTCCGCATCCTG
>Ga0210405_10005279_pt1 | contig 11860 bp, 9 predicted proteins | sample IncBWH11MmetaG_FD_155492 | JGI IMG/M metagenome (GOLD analysis project Ga0210405, IMG submission 155492) | Forest soil microbial communities from Barre Woods Harvard Forest LTER site, Petersham, Massachusetts, United States - Inc-BW-H-11-M | ecosystem: Environmental > Terrestrial > Soil >... | reverse complement strand
GCGGCGCTCGCCCAGGGACTGGCCTATGACCGAAAAGGGCGCACCACATCGGTGGAGGAGCTTCTCGTTGGGCTCGCCGATAAGAAGCCCCGCGCTCGTCCGATCGCACTCCTGACAGGGGCAATCATCGCGGCAATGGCTGCTCTGGGGGTTATCTTCTGGGCCCTCGACAAGCTATGGATCTCCAGACACTCGATCGTGGTTCAGTCGGTGGCCACGGAGGCTCAGCAGGCAGCCGCGCGTACCGCCGCCACCCCAAACGGCGCCGCCTTCAACCCTCCGCCGCACTCGATTGCGGTACTCCCGTTCGTGAACATGAGCGGGGACGCGAGCCAACAGTACTTCTCGGACGGGCTCACCGAAGAACTGCTCAACTCACTCTCACGGATAAATGAGCTACAGGTGGCTGCACGCACCTCATCGTTCTCCTTCCAAGGCGAGCATCCGGACATTGCCACAGTAGCGCACAAGCTGAACGTCGCCTCGGTCCTCGAAGGCAGCGTGCGTCGGTCCAGACACACTATCCGGGTCACTGCGCAACTCAACAATGGGGTCACCGGGTTTAACCTGTGGTCACAAACGTACGATCGCGATCTGGGCGATGTGCTGAAGCTGCAAACCGAGATCGCGGCTGCGGTGGCGGGAGCACTCAAGATCACTCTGCTCGGCGACGTGGCAGAGAGGATCGAGTTGGGCGGCACGCGCAGCCCGGCTGCGTTCGATGCGTATCTGCGAGGCTCAAAGGCGTTCAGCTCGACCCACGGCGTATCAAGCCTCCAAAGCGCGATCACCGAGTATACGGAAGCGATCCGTCTGGATCCGAGCTATGCGCTCGCGTTCGCAGGCCGATCGCTCGCGCGCTCCGGTTATGCCACAGAGTTCGCGACTGGGCCCGCCATTCGGGAGTTCTTTGACAAGGCGCAGGCGGACGCGCGCGAGGCGCTCAAGCTCGCCCCGGAGCTGGCCGAGGGCCACTTAGCGTTGGCATCCTATTTCAATCGTGGAGCTCTCGACTTCACCCACGCGAATGAAACCTACGAGCGCGCGGTGGTTCTCGCACCCGGCAATGCGGAGGTACTCGCCGACAGCGGCCGCTTTGCCGTCACTATGGGTCGCTTCGATGCAGGTCTTGCCGCCGGCCGCCGCGCGGTCGCGCTCGACCCGCTCGGTCCGCGAAGCCGCTACGTGCTCGGGCAGGCGCTGTATCTTGCGCGCCGGGATAAGGAGGCGGTTGCCGCTTTCGGAGAAGTCATCAGTCTAGAGCCCGATAACAAAGGGGCCTACGGCCTTCGCGGGCTCGCCTATTACGGGCTCGGCGACTTCCAGAATGCTCGCTCTTCATGTGAGACCAAGCCGGACTACTGGGCGAGTCAATGGTGCCTGGCAGTGACGAACGACAAGCTTGGACAACACGACGATGCGGAAGCCATGCTGAAGAAATTGCAGGCGGCATACGGCGATGCCGCGCCCGTCGAGTACGCCACCATCTACGCGCAATGGGGCGATACGGCCAAGGCATTGGAGTGGCTGACCACGGCCATGCGGCTGCGTAACCAAGACCTGGTGTACGTGAAGGTCGATCCGCTCTTGGATCCGCTGCGCAAAGAGCCGCGCTTCCAGGCAATCGAGCGAGCGCTGAAGTTTCCGAACTAAATGCCCGCTAACACACTGACGGAGGGCATCGTCTGATTGCAGTCATTCCAAAGTCCGCTCTCGGGAGACGTACGGCCTGTCGATGAGTGCCAACTCCTGGCCGCTCAGCGACGGTCGCCTCGGCATGCCTGCTGTTGACCCGAGCCGCCATCAGGATGCTCTCGTAACCTGTCAGTCAGAAGAGAAGCAGCGGACGTTCGAACCACTCTGGTGACTGAGAACAAGGGCGAACGGCGGTGCGCGCCGCGTGGCGGCTCATCTCGCCCAGACCTGCGAAGCCACGCGCATGAAATTCCCACTCATAATGGCTCGTATGCTGGACTCCTTGTATCCCAGCGAGCGCAATTGTTCGCTCAGCTGCGGCAGGACGCTCGGAGAGAGGTAATCTTCCTTGATCGAGGATGGGTACTGGCGGGCTGGCCAGTATTTCGCACTAATTGCATCGTCCAGCGCCGGTCCGGTGGACGGATCGTAATCGAGCCCTATTCCCACATGCTCCGCGCCCACTAGCTTGGCCATGTGGTCGATGTGGGCGACCATCGATTCGACTTTAGCGCCGCCATCCCCAAGAAAAAGGTTCAACCCATTTACGCCGACGACGCCCCCGGTCGCTGCCACAGCCTTGATCTGCTCGTCAGTGATGTTGCGCTCATGATTACGCAAGGCGCGCGCATTGGCGTGACTGAAAATGCAGGGCTTGGTCGAGAGTTTCATCGCCTCGAGGCCAGACTTGATCCCGCTATGGGCGCAATCGACGACCATGCCCACACGGTTCATCTCGCGCACGACGGCGCGCCCGAAATCGGTGAGCCCCTTGTCCTCATCGTGACAACCGCCGCCTGCATCATTGTTCAAATTGTAGGCGATCAACATCTGCCGAACTCCGAGTCGATAGTACAATTCGACCATTGACACATCGCCGTTCAACGCTCCCATTCCCTCAATGTCGAATGTCAACGCCATCTGACCGGCATGCCACGCCGCGAGAACTTGCGAAAAGGTTGAACAGAGAATCATGTCCGAGCGCGCTTCGATTCCCTTGGTGTAATCCGCAATCGCACGGATGGCGGTGCTCCAGGGAACAGGGTCGTAGCCGACATTGATCGATAAGTAATTCACGCCGGCGGATCGCCAATAATCCAGCAGGCCCACGTCTTGCGGCCCCGCGTAGCCGAACCCCGCATGGTCATCCCAGTACTGCCTATCCCCATATTTCCTCGCGGCAAAGGCGCCCCCGACGAGTGCCAACGCGCTCGCCGCGAATGAGGCCTTGAGGAGTTTCCGCCGCGTAAGCGGGTGCTTATGCGTTCTATCATTCATGGTGGTGCCGAAGGTAGCAGAAGCTGGGAATAGTGTCCGGTATCGAGCGAGCCCGAGTCTTGGGACGAGCGGCCACTCCTGGCCCGATCCGAGACGCTCAACCCTATTCTGACGGCGGCCATTCAAACGGCGTCCAGTCCGGAGCGTGGCCGCGCACGGAGGTTACCGGGCCGCCCGCTCGCTCGACCTGAACTCCCTCGTATATTTCGTCTCGTGACAGACGCCTGAACGCTTGCCAGTCGATGTCATTCGCGCGGATGGTTTCGGGCACGACGCCGACGGGCCCCTGCCTCAAGAACTCATCAAGCGCATCGTCGAAAGGCGCATAGATCAAGTCGATCTCCTGTAGCCCAAAATGGCCGCGGATGAATGACGAGGTGTCTTAAACGTCCCTCATGGCATGATTAGCCGGCGGTCACAGGCCGGCTGCAATCAGGGGCGGCGAGGAATATTAAGCAACGCCTCGATCAGGACGTCCGCGGAAAATGGCTCACGGAAAAAAGTGACGCAGCCCATTTCCATAGCCCGCCTTTTGTACGATTCGTTATCGTAATCTGCAGTCACGAATATGATGGGCGTTGTGAAACCCGCGTTTCGGAGGCGGTGCGCAAATTCAATACCGCAACTCTCGCCAAGCTCAATATCGACGATGAGGCAGATCGCTTCAGTCGCCTTCGCAGCATCAAGGAACTCTTTAGCCGAAGCATAAAGTTCTGTGTTGTATCCGAGCGCCGACAACAAGCGGCCTGTGGCGCGACGGACGCTCAGGTCATCGTCGATTACCGCAACAACTTCAGGCTTTGTCGGCATGAATAGGTGGTCGGGAACGCGGCCGCACGGGTCGGACGCCCGGCGTGGTGGTAAGCCCGAGTGCTGTCTCGAGCTAAGGTTTCAGCTGGGCGGCTTTATACGACCGAGTTCGTATGCATGTCTTGTTATCCTGTGCCAAAGTGTTGTCGGCGCAGGCCAACCGCAACCCGCAACTATTCAGCGCGAAGATCGTGAGGCATGTCGATACCAAGACTCTCGGCGCGCTTCCAACTGCCGCAGGGGGGATTGCTCGGCTTGCCTATGCACGCGCCCGACGGGCTGGCATTGAGCTAAAGCCGCTTTTGAAGAAGGCGGGACTGACCGATCACCAGGTCAAAGACCGCGGCGCTCGAATCCCAGTCCAGCATCAGATCCAGTTCCTAAATCTCGTGGCGGATGCCTTGCAGGACGAATTTCTCGGTTTTCACCTCGCGCAGCTACCTGACCTTCGAGAGTTGGGGTTGCTCTTTTATGTCGCGGCCTCGTCTGAAACGTTGGGCGACGCTCTGCAGCGTCTGGCGCGCTACTGCTCAACTGTTAATGAGGGATTGTCGGTAAAGTGCCTCGAGGAAGAAGATATCCGGCTCGCGTACGGATATGTCGGTATCACCCGCCACTCGGATCGGCATCAGATCGAGTTCTTTATGACAGTTCTGATCCGCCTATGCCGGCAGTTGACGGGCCTGCGCCTAGTGCCGAGCCGGGCGCGACTCACGCATCGCCGCAGCAACCGCGGCGGTTCCGAGCTCGCTGAATACTTTGGCGGCCACATAACTTTTGGAGCAAGAGCAGATGAACTAACTTTCGTTAGGAGCATCAAGGACATCGCAATCACTAGTGCTGACCCGTACCTGAACGAGATCTTGGTAGCAAATTGCGAGCAAGCGCTTTCTCATCGACCGAAGAACCGCGGCACGTTGCGGTCGGCGGTAGAGAATGCAATTGTTCCGCTGCTGCCGCACGGGAAGGTGCGCGCGTCGGAGATCGCCGCGAGACTCGGCTTGAGCCAGCGAACTTCAGCGCGCCGACTGGCATCGGAGGGCGTGACATTTTCCGACGTTCTTGAGAGCCTGCGAGGTGATCTGGCGAGGCAACATTTATCGGACCCCGACTTATCGATATCGCGAATTGCGTGGCTGCTTGGCTATGGGGAAGTCAGCGCATTCACGCGCGCGTTCAAGCGTCGGACGGGCAAGACGCCTCGGGAAACTCGGCAGACCCGCACTCTAACCCGTTAACGGTATAGCGACTTAAATATGATAGGGAGAGAGCCGATGGCCGTTCACGCTCGCCGATCCGCATCAATCTCCCTTGTCTATTCCGGAATCGGCTTCCACGTGGCCTGCCGGAGGCCTTGAATGTCGGCTTTGGAACGAGCAATTCGGGACATTGACCGTCGCATCGTGTGGGTCCCACGTTGGGTCTTCTCACAGCCGCGAAGCAGCAGCAGTTGCGCTCGCAGCCCCGCCGCGGCCGCGAGCCGAACGTTGCCTGTGGCTCGACCGTGTGGCGTTGCCGCGTCGCCCACCCGCGCGCATGCTGATGCTGTTTAGTTGATCTTGCATACCGCAGACCGCGCAGACGAATTGACGAATTCACCGAGTTCACCGAGTTCACCGAGGAGGCAGATCATGGCGACGTACATCAGCCTGATGAAGTTCACCGACCAGGGTATCCGCAACATCAAAGACTCGCCGGATCGCTACGGTACGTTCAAGGCGATGGCTGAGAAGATGGGGATAACGGTGAAAGGCTTTTACTACACGACAGGACGCTACGATGCGGTAAGCATCGTGGAGGGGACGGATGAGGCCGTCACGACAGCTCTGCTCAAGGCGGGCTCCCTAGGCAATGTACGCAGCGAGACGCTGCGGGGCTTCACTATCGAGGAGGCGAAGAGAATCATCGGTAACATCCCGTAGAGCTTCGTTTAGCGCACCTCCGGTCGCGGGTCGGGCCGGGCGACCCGCGATCTGAGTGCGTAGCGCATGAGCTCGAAAAGCTCGCGCGGCACGATGCTCACTGGTGGCATCTCCACGTTCGGGTTGCCGGCACGCTGTCACACATTGAACCTGAAGTACATGACCTCCCTCCTGGACGACTCTCGCCCGCCTCGCCTACCGCCACACGATGAACATTGCTCTCGAACAGTACGCCTAGAATCGCCCCAGAGGCTCCCAAGTGGATGTCCGCTTTCGGGATCACCAGACACTATGTGTCAACGTCAGGAGTTGGCCGGGAGCGGCGGTTCCCAGCTGAATTGCCGCGATCGATCGGCTATGACTCAAGTTGACCCCGAGCAGTCGTCGGAACCTCCCAGCAGCGGTCACTCAGAATCGAGTAAGCGGACAGTCTCGGTCACCTAGGGCGCTCGCTGCGTCAGAGCGCAGCTCGAGTTACCGCTCGGCCCTAAGCCAATGATATTGACCCAAGGTCCGATGGCAGACGGGAGACACCACGTTTACCGTAACCGGGCGCATGTTTGCGCCTGCTCACATCGATCTTGCCCGCTCGGCCGGTGTTTCCCGCGCAGCTTGCCGATGAGCAGTACCACTCGCCGCAGCCAGAGCTGGTACCGCAAATCTTCAGTCAGGCAATGGAGGTACAGTCATGAAAACAGATTCAAAGATCCCAGTCCTTGAACCTCGGACGCAGGCCTTCATTGATTCCTTGGCCGCGGCGGGTGGGCCGGCACTTTACACGTTAAGTCCTGATGCCGCTCGAGCAGTGCTTGTTAAGGTTCAGGAGGTTGCCGTTGACAAGCCCGCCGCAATGATCGAAGACACCACCTTCCCGGTGGGACCTACCGGTTCAGTCAGAATTCGCATCGTCAGGCCGGAGGCCAAGGGCGTGTTCCCGGTCGTATTTCACATGCACGGGGGCGGTTGGATTCTTGGCGATAGGAACACGCACGATCGCCTGACTCGTGAGCTGGCGGTCGGTGCGAATGCCGCTGTTGTCTTCGTGGACTATGACCGATCGCCCGAGGCGCACTATCCGACGGCTATTGAGCAGGGTTACGCCTCCATTCTCTACGTCGTAGAGCACGCCCGAGAACTCAAGATAGACGCAAGTCACCTGGCTATCTTTGGCGATAGCGTTGGGGGCGATATGTCTGCCGCCCTGATGCTGATGGCCAAGGAGAGACGCGGCCCACGCTTTGCGTTGCAGGTGCTTTTCTATCCAGTGACGGACGCGAATTTCGAGACGGGCTCGTATCAGCAGTTCGCAGACGGACCATGGCTGACCAAGAAGGCGATGCAATGGTTCTGGGACGCATATGTGCCCGATGTAGAGACGCGCAAGCGTCCTACGGCGGCTCCGCTGAATGCGACCATCGAACAGTTGCAAGGGCTGCCGGACGCTCTTGTTGCCGTGGATGAGAATGATGTCTTGCGCGACGAGGGAGAGGCGTACGCACGGAAACTGTCGCAAGCCGGGGTTCGCGTAACGTCTGTGCGATACAACGGTACCATCCACGACTTCGCGTTACTGAACCCGATTAGCGAGACCCCTGCAGTTCGTTCGGCAATTGCCCAGGCAACCGCTGCTCTGCGAGTTGCACTCCACCGGTAAAGTTGATCGGCGGGCGCCGAGGAGTCGCCCGCCGATACTCTCCGAAGGACCGCTGTCTAGAAAATTGATACGCAGCTCCGGCCGGCCGGTAATGGCCGGGAGGCGACTCTCTACGCCATCAATGTGCGTTCTAGGCCCTCGCGGGTCAGTCCGGTCTCCTTTGCTAGCTGCACCATACCGCGTGCGCGGGCGATGTCGCCGAGCGCAGCCGCAATGAGCGCAGAATCATCGGGAGCTTCCTGAAGACATGCTTGAAGGTAGGCAACCATGTCGTCTTCGGATTTCAGCCAATCAGCGGCATCCCACCGGCAGAAGCTTGGCGACGCTGTTCGTCATCTGAGCTGCGAGGTGCGATCGCGACGGCGGAGATGACGGAGAAGCCGCGTGTGGCATTCGAGGCGCTGCAGGATGCAGGGAGGTCCGCTTCGTATGATCGCTCCCAGGCGACTAAAAGAGGCTATGATTTACGATTGCCACGAAGCGAGCACCAAAGGAGAACCGCCTCCATGATGCGTCTCGCCGCTATTCGGACTGCTGTACTCGTAGTGGTAGCCCTCAGCGCCTGCAAGAAGGCCCCTCCTCCCGATAACGTCTGCAGCTATGTTCCGTTGCCAGCCACTTCCGAAGTTCCGGCGGGGCAGGGCGGCGTCATGACACAGGCGGCCACGGATGCCTACTTTTACGCGTTCGACGGATCCGCAAAACAGGTGGGAAGCGCGCACGTCAACGCACTCTTGCCGCTCAAGCCCGGCGAATACCAGCTGAAGGTGAACAACTCGGTCCACGTGGCCGCCGTCGAGTCAGCAACGCTGACCAAGTGTCCGGCGGGCGGCGTTTTAGTCAAGGGATCAACCGATGAGTACTACCACGTGTTCGATGGCGCCGGCAAGGAACTGGCATCGGCGCACATCGGCGCGGGCCTGTCCTTATTTCAAGGTAGCTACCAGCTCCGCCTCAACAATTCCAGGAGCGCCGCTCAAGTGGAATCCGGCACGACCGCCAACCTGACAACCGGCACAGTCAACGTCGACGCTCCCACCGACGAATATTATTATGTCTTCGACTCGGCGGGCACCCAGCTTGCCAGCAGCCATCTGGGCAAACCGCTCGGGCTGTTTGCCGGCGGGTACACCGTAAAGCTCAACAATAGTGAATCAAAGGCAGATGTGCACGCGGATGAAACTTCCAACATCCCGGCAGGCACGCTGGTGCTTGAAGGTTCGACTGATGAATACTACTATGTTTTCAACGCCGCCGGCTCACAGCTTGCCTCCTCCCACCTCGGACGGCCACTGGCCCTATTCCCCGGTCCGTACAACGTCAAGCTCAACAACTCGACGGCCACCACGAGCGTTGCCACCAGTCCGATTACCATCGGGTCCGGCTCGATCACGCTGCAAGGCTCAACCGATGAGTACTACTACGTTTTCGATCACGCAGGGACACAGCTCGCATCCGCTCACCTGGGCCGGCCCCTCTCGTTCTTGCCTGGCGATTACACCGCGAAACTCAACAACGTCTCCATTCCGGTCCGCCTGGAAGCGGGCCGCGCGAATGAAACTCAGACCGGAAGCCTGACTGTGAAATCGTCCGGTTCCGGGTACTATTCAGTGTTCGACTCGGCTGGAACACAACTCGCTTCCAAGCAGCTCAACCAACCGGTCTCTCTGCCGGCAGGAGAGTATTCGGTGAAGGTGGGAACAAATACACAGACCGTGCCGGTCACCGCAGGCCAGGCGTCCGCGGTCAATTTGTGATCGTGGATGGCTTTGAGCATCCTCGCGACCTCCGCGAGCTTGCTGTTCGGGACGTGGCTGAACACGTTGCGATAGAAGTGCCCGCCCTCCGGCAGCAATGCCGAGGTCGGTCGCCGAGCATGCGCTACTGATGATCCTACGGGTCAAATCCGGGGCCGATTTGGGACTTACTTTCACGCGGTTCCGGGAATTCGCATCGCGAGTTGCGCGTAGGTGAGCGCGCCGCAAAGACTCAGGATCCCGCCGGCAAACCAGACCCCCAGTATCAACGTTGGGGACCGGAGCAGCTGCGCGATCGACGCCGGCCGAATGTAGATGCCAGCGCCGACGATCGCTCCCACAACGATCGCGAGCACCTGCGGCCGACGTAGCTCGCGCCGAAGCTCGAGTTCCCCGAGAGAGGAGGTGTCAGGCGTCCGTGATTCGCTTGAGTCCAAAATGGCAGACCCCTCCTGTCAGACGGTAGCCCCACGGGCAGGCTCGCTGCAGTACGGGCACCGTAGTCCCTCGCCAGCCGATAACCAAGCAGGTTCTTAGCGATAAGCACCCGCATCAAGAATTCGGACATGACGAACAGCGACCTCAGTACGCACAGGATGCGCTGACTGGACCGCCCCCAGCAGCCGGAATCCGCGTGTACCACGCCGGCGGCCCGCCGTTGCGAACGGCCGCTTTCTGGCTGTGTATTCGCACATGCCTAAGGCCGCTTCTGGCCGGGAAGAGCCTGATACTCGTCACGATACCGGACATTCAGCGCGAAGAACCCAGACCCATTGCCAAAGGACGCCTCATGACCCTTCAGCGACAGTTCGATCGCTCGTTAGCGGACAGTCAGAAATGACGCAGCGGACACTCGGGCTGCACTTGCCGCTGCTCGCCTGGGCAACCATCTGGCGTGCACAGAATCAGTCCCTCGACGTGATCGCCTGATAAGATTCGGCGCAGGCGTCGCAACAGCAACAACACAGATGACCACCCCAGCGTACATCTCCGACACCGGGCGACGCGGCGGCCGACTGCTGCGAATACTCGGAGTCGGCTTTGGGATCGCTGTCGGCGTTGGCGCCACAATCGGAGGTGGCATCCTGCGGACTCCGGGTGAAGTCGCCGGGTACATGGGCACCGCAGGGCTGACCTCTGCGATCTGGCTCGTGGGTGGGGTGTACACGCTGCTGTGCAGCGGTGCCGTGAGCGAGCTTGCCACCATGCTGCCGCGCGCGGGTGGCTGGTACGTGTACTCCGAGCGAGCCTTCGGCAAGCGCATCGGATTCGTTGTTGGCTGCTGCGATTGGATGAACCAGACGGTTGGCATTGCATTTCTTGCGGTGGCATTGGGAGAGTTTGCGGCCGAGCTTCATCCGGCCCTGTCACCGTACACGACTGCGATTGCAATCACCGGGCTATCGGCGCTTTTCCTCCTGAACCTGGTAGGCCTCAGGAGCGGCAGCCGGACGCAGAGCCTCACCAGCCTGGTCAAGGCGCTGGCCCTGATCGCGCTCGTAATCGGCTGCTTCTGGACCTCGAGCAGCGCGGGCAGTTCCGGGGCGACTCACCTGCGGACGCACTCGCCAGGATCGCTGCTGGGCTGGCTCCTCGCATTCCAAGCCGTCGTCGTTAGTTACGATGCCTGGTACACGCCGATGTACTTCGCCGAAGAGGATCAGAATCCCACCAGAAACCTACCACGCTCCCTGGTCGCCACCGTTATCTCATGCGCCGCCATTTACCTGCTGATCAATGGCGCGCTGATTCATGTCTTGGGGATGGAACGATTGCAGCTTGCCAAAGTGCCCGGGGCGGAAGCCTCGCTGACGGTATTCGGCAATTATGGCAGACAGATCTTTCTAGTGATTTCCATCATTACGGTAATCAGTAGCAACAACGCCACACTCCTGACCGCACCGCGTGTTCTCTATGGCATGGCACGTGATCACCTCCTGCCGCGCCGTCTGACTTCGGTCAATCAGGGTGGCACTCCAGCTTGGGCTCTGTTTCTCTGCTTGATCGTCAGCATCGCGCTGATCTTTAGCGGGACGTTCGAGACACTGATCGCGATTGACTCTGTAATCATAGGTGCGATCTACGTTTCGGGCTTTGCCTCGCTGCTGGCGCTCCGCAGGCGCGAGCCGAATTTGGCGAGGCCCCATAAGACGTGGTGGTACCCGTGGAGCACCGTGTGCGCGCTTGTAGTTTCCGCGGGCTTCCTATTCGGAGCTGTGATCGGCGACCTCAGACACAGCCTATTCACGGTCGTTCTTGTTGTGTTGAGCTACCTGGCTTCGCGCATGATCGTGCGCACCAGCGGCGAGGTACCCGCGTCCGTCGGAACGCCCGCACCGCCCGGCCAGTGAATGTCGGCTATCTGAATTCTTGCGAGGTGAGCGCGGCCGCCCTCAATTGACCCGGAGCCGCCGGTCGGGAATGGCTGCTTCCGAGTGGCCCGACCTCGATCACCTTGCGTGGCCTGCTATGGAGCGCCATGATTTACTGGCCGAATTTCTGCTGCACCTCTCACCCCGTCTTTCGTTAGAGCGACTTTGGGAACGATGAGTTGAGACTCCATGAACCAAATCGACGCCGACGCATTCAACGAATTCGAGCGGCGCGGCTGGGCCGCCAATAGTACCGAGGCGTACGATCGCGTATTCGGCCCGATAACGCGTCGGGTCGTCGACGAGCTACTCGACGCGGCTGGCGTCGTTAGCCAGACGCGGATGCTCGATCTCGCGACAGGCCCGGGATAC
>Ga0210405_10005277_pt1 | contig 11866 bp, 6 predicted proteins | sample IncBWH11MmetaG_FD_155492 | JGI IMG/M metagenome (GOLD analysis project Ga0210405, IMG submission 155492) | Forest soil microbial communities from Barre Woods Harvard Forest LTER site, Petersham, Massachusetts, United States - Inc-BW-H-11-M | ecosystem: Environmental > Terrestrial > Soil >... | reverse complement strand
GCGATCCTCCAGCACTTCGAGGTAGCGCGTCTCGTCGCGGCCGCCGATATCGAGATGCTTGCGCCGCGTCAGCCCGGCGCGCGCCAGCTTGAGCGTGTCGGTGGCGAGCTCGAACACGGTGCGGCTGCGAATTTTTGCCGCCAGCGCCTGCTTCGGCACGTCGTCGCGAAGTTTCTGCCGCTCGTCGGCGGTCCAGCCCTTGACCAGATCCCACGCCGCATCGAGGCTAACATCGTCGTAAAGAATGCCGGCCCAAAATGCCGATAGCGCCAACAGATTGGGCAAAGGCCCGGAATCGGCGCCGCGCATTTCCAGATAACGCTTGAGCCGCACCTCCGGAAAGATCGAGCTGATATGGTTCGCCCAGTCGGAGATCATGGCGCGCTCGCCCGGCAAAGCCGGCAGCTTGCCGGCCAAGAGATCGCGAAACGATTGCCCGGCCGCGTCGACATAGGCGTCGCCGCGCTTGACGAAATACATCGGCACGCCGAGCGCGTAATCGACCCAGCGCTCAAAACCCATGCCCGGCTCGAACGCCCACGGCAGCATGCCGGCGCGCGCGTTGTCGGTGTCGCGCCAGATTTCCGAGCGGAACGAGAGGAAGCCGTTCGGCTTGCCTTCGGTGAACGGCGAGTTGGCGAACAGCGCTGTCGCCACCGGCTGCAGCGCCAGCGACACGCGGAGCTTCTTGACCATGTCGGCTTCCGACGAGAAGTCGAGATTGGTCTGCACCGTGCAGGTCCGGTACATCATGTCGAGGCCGTATTTGCCGACCTTCGGCATATAGGCGGTCATGATCTTGTAGCGGCCCTTGGGCATTTTCGGCATATCGGCGCGGCTCCAGCTCGGCGTCATGCCGATGCCGAGAAAGCCGATGCGCAGCGGCGCCGCCACTTCGCGCACTTGCGCCAGATGCGCCATCAATTCGCTCGTGGTCTGGTGCACGGTTTCGACTTGCGCACCGCTGAGCTCGAACTGGCCACCGGGCTCGAGCGAAATCGCGCCGCCGCCGGTGACGTCGAACAGGCCGATGATGTGCGGCCCTTCCATGATCGGCTGCCAGCCGAGCAGGTGCTGCATGCCTTCGAGCAGCGCGCGGATGCCGCGGTTGCCTTCGTAGGGCACCGGACGATGACCTTCGAGCGTGAAGGCGAATTTCTCGTGCTCGGTGCCGATGCGGAATTGCGATTTCGGTTTGACGCCCTGCGCAATCCAATTGACGAGATCGTCGCGCCCTTCGATCGGCGTCAGGTCGACTTGGTCACGCGCCATGCAGGGTCCCGGCGAAAAAAGGTCGCGACCTTACACATGGCGGGCGGCAAAGCGCAATGCGACTTTGACGCGGCTCATGCGGCGGCCTTGCGCGCCTGCGGCGGAAACCGGCGGTAGAACGTCTCGCCCTTTTTCGCCATGTCGAGCAAGAGCTTGCAGGGCTTGAAGCGGTCGCCATGAAGCTTGGCGAGCTTGCCGCACAACGCGGCAAAAGCCTTGGTGCCCATGCCGTCGATATAGGAGATGGTGCCGCCGGTGAACGGCGCAAAGCCGAAGCCGAGGATCGAGCCGACATCGGCTTCGCGCATATCGGTGACGACGCCCTCCTCGATGCAGCGGGCGGTTTCCAGCGCCTGCATCGCCAACAACCGAGCTTTGAGTTCGCCGATATCGATGGTGTCGGGATCGAGTTTGGTCGGCTGCAGATCGGCAAGCCCGCGCCAAAGCCGCTTCGGCCCGTTCTGCGGATAGTCGTAAAAACCCTTGCCGTTCTTGCGGCCGTAGCGGCCGCGCTTTTCCACCATCTCCTCCAGCAGAGTCTTCTGCCGCGGATCGACCGCGGCGGGGCCGAGATCGGCCTCGGTTGCTTTCAAGATCTTCCAGGCGAGATCGACGGCGACCTCGTCGTTGAGCGCCAGCGGGCCGACCGGCATACCGGCCATGCGGCCGACATTCTCGATCATCGCCGCCGGCACGCCGTCGGCCAGCATCAGATGGCCCTCGCGCAAATAAGTGCCGACCACGCGCGAGGTATAAAAGCCGCGCGAATCGTTGACCACGATCGGCGTCTTGCGGATGGCGCGGACAAAATCGAGCGCGCCGGCAAGCGCCACCTCGCCGGTGTCCTTGCCCAAAATGATCTCGACCAGATTCATGCGCTCCACCGGCGAAAAGAAATGGATGCCGACGAAGCGCGCGCGATCCTTGAACGATTCGGCGAGCGAGGTGATCGGCAGCGTCGAGGTGTTAGAACCAAAAATCGCGCTCTCGCCGATCACGTTTTGCGCCCGCGCGATGACTTCTTCTTTGATCTTGCGATCTTCGAACACCGCCTCGATGACGAGATCGCAATCCTTCAATTCGACAAAATCGGCGGTCGGCTTGATGCGCGCCAGCACTGCGTCGCGGTCGGCGGCGGTGGCGCGGCCGCGGCTGACCTGCTCGGTCATCAGTTTTTGCGAATGGTCCTTGCCCTTCTGCGCGGTCTCCGGATCGCGGTCGACCAGCACCACGTCGAGGCCGGCGAGCGCGCTGACATAGGCGATGCCGGCCCCCATAAAACCTGAGCCGAGCACGCCGATGGTCTTGAATTTTTTTGCCGGCACCGCGGCGGGCCGGCGCGCGCCTTTGTTGATCTCCTGCATCGAGACGAACAGCGAGCGGATCATCGCCGCCGCTTCGGGCGAGCGCAGGATCTTTGCGAACCAGCGCGATTCGACCCGCAGCGCCTGGTCAAAAGGCAGCTGCAGGCCTTCATAGACCACCTGCATGATGGCGCGCGCCGCCGGATAATTGTCGTAAGTCTCCCGGCGATAGATCGCGTTGGCCGGCGTGAACGCCAGCATGCCAGCCTTCGATTGCACCGGTCCGCCGGGCAGCTTGAAGTTCTCGATGTCCCACGGCGCTTTCGCCGTGCCGCTCGTGGTGATCCAGGCCTTGGCCGCTTTCACCAGATCGCCCGCCGGCACCACCTCATCGACCAGCTTCATGGTCTTGGCGCGATTGGCCGAAATCTGGTCGCCCTTGAGCAAAAATTGCAGCGCATCGGCCGGCGGCAGGATGCGCGCCACCCGCTGCGTGCCGCCGGCGCCGGGAAACAAGCCGACTTTGATTTCCGGCAGACCGACGCGGGTCTTGTCGTTGTCGGCGGCGACGCGATGATGGCAGGCCAGCGTCAGCTCAAAACCGCCGCCGACCGCGATGCCGTTGATCGCCGCGACCCACGGCTTGCCGCAAGTTTCGATGCGCCGGTACAAGAGCGACGTCTTGCGGCTTTCCTCGAAGACATGCGCATTCGCCGCCGTCTCGCCCTGCGACGCCACCAGCTCGGCATGCGCGCGGCTCATGCTTTCGAGCATGGTCAGATCGGCGCCGGCGCAGAACGAATCCTTGCCCGAGGTGATGACCACGCCCTTGATCGCGGCGTCGGCCGCGACCTGCTCGACGATCGCCGCGAGCTCGTCTTTCACCGCGGGATCGATGACATTCATCGACCGGCCCGGCGAATTCCAGGTGACCAGCGCAAGGCCGTCGCTGTCGACGTCGAGGGTGAAGTGGATGAAGCTCATGTGTAGGGCTCGCCGTTCTTACGCGTGTATCGCATGCCGGCGGCGTCGCGCACGGCGACCAGATCGACGTCCGGATAGGACGCCTTTTCGTGTTTCGAGCGCGTGCCGATTTCCAGATAGATCGCGTCGCGTTGCGTGCGGTTGACGAGATGATGACCGTTCGGCGTGTTGGCCTTAAAACCCGCGGCGTCGCCGGGCTTGAGCACGGTCTCGCCTTCGTCCTCGATCAGCACGACCTCGCCTTCGAGGATATAGACCAGCTCATCCTCTTTCTCGTGCCAGTGCCGCAGCGCCGACGCCGCACCGGGTTTCAGCGTCGTCAGATTGACGCCGAACTGGTCGAGGCCGACGGCGTTGCCGAGGCGCTTCCTCTCGCGGCCGATGACGACGCGGTCGAGCGGCGGCGGGTAGCCGACGCGAGTGTCGATGGGGAGTTTGGCAATGTCGATCTTTGGCATCGTATTCTCTTGCTTCCCCCTCCCCCTCGTGGGGAGGGTTGAGGTGGGGCAGTCCAGTAAAACTCAGTACCTCCCCACCCTAGCTCGCTTTGCTCGCCACCCTCCCCACAAGGGGGAGGGTCATTCATTCACACGCGCTCGATAATCGTGGCGGTGCCCATGCCGGCGCCGATGCAGAGCGTGACCAGTGCGGTCGACAGATCGCGCCGCTCCAACTCGTCGAGCACGGTGCCGAGGATCATGGCGCCGGTGGCGCCGAGCGGATGGCCGAGCGCGATGGCGCCGCCATTGACGTTCACTTTCGCCGGATCGAGATCGAACGCCTGCAGATAACGCAATACCACCGAGGCGAACGCCTCGTTGATCTCGATGAGATCGATGTCGCCGAGCGCCATGCCGGAATTCTTCAATACTTTTTTGGTCACATCGACCGGACCGGTCAGCATCAGCGCCGGCTCCGAGCCGATATTGGCGAAGGCTTTGATCTTGGCCCGCGGCTTTAGCCCGGCACGCCGGCCGGCGCGCGCATTGCCGACCAGAACGGCGGCGGCGCCATCGACGATACCCGACGAATTGCCGGCATGATGCACGTGATTGACGTATTCGACGTCGGGATGCGCCTGGATGGCCACCGCATCGAAGCCGCCGAGCTCGCCCATCTGCACGAACGAAGGCTGCAACGCGGCGAGCGACTGCATGGTCGTTCCCGGCCGCATGTGCTCATCTTTGGCTAAAATGGTCAGGCCGTTGACGTCTTTCACCGCCGTCACCGAACGATTGAAGCGGCCCTCGTCCCAGGCCGCCGCCGCGCGCTTCTGGCTCTCCACCGCATAGGCATCGACGTCGTCGCGAGAAAATCCGTATTTGGTTGCGATCAGGTCGGCGGAAATGCCCTGCGGCACGAAATAGTGCGCGACCGCGATCGACGGATCGATCGACCAGGCGCCGCCCGCAGCTCCAATGCCGACGCGGCTCATGGATTCGACGCCGCCGCCGACCGCCATGTCCTGTTGCCCGGCCATGATTTGGGCCGCGGCAAAATTCACCGCGTCGAGGCCGGAAGCGCAGAAGCGGTTGATCTGCACGCCGGGGACGCTGTCGCCGTAGCCGGCGACCAAAGCCGCGGTGCGCGCAATATCGGCGGCTGCCTCGCCGACCGGATCGACCACGCCGAGCACCACGTCATCGACCAGCGCGGTGTCGAGATCGTTGCGGCTCTTGATAGCGCCGAGCGCCTGGGCCGCCAGATTGAGCGCAGTCACTTCGTGCAACGCACCGTCCGCCTTGCCGCGGCCGCGCGGCGTGCGCACATGGTCATAAATAAAGGCGTCGGGCATCAAAAAACCTCCCAATCGCGGCGGCGAGCCGTTCAGTCATATAGAGTCGGATTAGGCAAAGGCTAGAACGCCTCGGCCGGCAATGCCATACGTTTGCGACAGTCCCGATACCCGCACTGGCGAGGCGCCGGAACGTGTATTAGCTTGATCGGCAACGGGTTTTTCAAAGACTGGCGGCGCCATGGGTCGCGTGCAGGACAAGGTTGCGCTGGTCACGGGCGGCGCCTCGGGCATTGGCCTTGCCACGGCAAAGCTGTTCGTGGAGGAAGGCGCCACGGTCGTCGTGGCCGATCGCGACGCGGCCGCGTCGACAGCGGCGGTCGCTGAGCTGGGGCAACGCGCGTGCTTCCATCGGCTCGACGTCATCCGCGAGGACGAATGGGTCGCGGTCACCGATGCGGTAGTGCGCGACTTCGGCGGCATCGACATCCTCGTCAACAATGCCGGCGTCGTACTGTTCAAGGACATCGAGACGACGACGCTCGACGAATGGCGCAACTTGATGGCGGTCAATCTCGACGGCGTGTTTCTCGGCTGCAAGCACGCCGTCCGCGTCATGAAGGAGCGCGGCGGCGGCTCCATCGTCAACATGTCGTCGGTCGCCGGCTTGATCGGCTCCGGCAATCTCGCCGCTTACTGCGCCAGCAAAGGCGGCGTGCGGCTGTTGACCAAATCGGTGGCGCTGCATTGCGCACGCAAGGGCTACAACATCCGCTGCAACTCGGTGCATCCCTCGTTCGCCGAAACGCCGATGCTGCAATCGATGATCGCGGCAGCGCGCAATCCGGAGAAACTCGCCGCCAGCTTTGCGTCGGCGGCGCCGCTCGGGCGGCTGGCGCAGCCGATCGAAATCGCACGCACCATTCTTTTCCTGGCCAGCGACGAATCCGCGTTCACCACCGGCGCCGAATTGGTCGTCGACGGCGGCTTGACCGCAGCCTGACCGGCGATTGTCCGCGACAATTTCTAAAAGGCGTCGACCGACAATGCCATGGTGCTCTCGGCACCCGTCTTGATGCGGGCAAGGTGCGTCGTGGTTGCCGGCAACATGCGCTCCATGAAGAAGCGGCCGGTGACGAGCTTGTCGTTCATGCGCTCCGCCGCGCCGTTTCCTTCGGCGGCGGCTTTTGCTTTCGCCGCGTCGACGATGCGGCACCACATATAGCCGAGCGCCACCAGGCCGAAGAGCTGCATGTAATCGCTGGCGCCAGCGCCGGCGTTGTCGGGATTGCCGGGCGCGTTTTGCGCGAACCACTGTGTCGCCTCACGCAATTCGCCGAGCGCCTGGCCGAGCGGTGTTACGTAGGGCGCCATCGCGGCATCGGCCTCCTTGATATAGCCGGACACCTCGGCGAAGAACGCCTGTAAGGCGCGGCCGCCGTCCTTCGGCAATTTGCGGCCGACCAGGTCGAGCGCCTGGATGCCGTTGGCGCCCTCGAAGATCATGGTGATGCGCGCGTCGCGCACGAACTGCTCCATGCCGTGCTCGGCGATGTAGCCGTGGCCGCCGAAAATCTGCTGCGCGGCGACCGTATTGGCAAAGCCCTGGTCGGTGAGCACGCCTTTGATCACCGGCGTCATCAGGCCCATATAGTCGTCGGCGGCTTCGCGCTCTTTCGCGTCGCTGGAGCGCCGCGCGATGTCGCCCTTGAGCGCGGTCCACAACACCAGCGCGCGTGCCGCCTCGTTGAACGCCCGCATGGTCATCAGCATGCGGCGCACGTCCGGATGCACGATGATCGGATCCGCCGCTTTGTCGGGAAATTTCGCGCCGCCCGGCGCGCGCCCGGAGAGCCGCTCCTTGGCGTAAGCGACGGCGTTCTGATAGGCGACTTCGGACAGCGCCAACCCTTGCACGCCGACGCTCAGCCGCGCCGTGTTCATCATCGTGAACATGGCGTACAGCCCGCGATGCTTCTCGCCGGTGAGCCAGCCGGTGGCGCCATCGTAATTCATCACACAGGTGGCGTTGCCGTGAATGCCCATCTTGTCTTCGATCGAGCCGCACGACACCGCGTTGCGCTCGCCCGGCCCGCCATCGGCGGTCAGCAAAATCTTCGGCACGATAAACAGCGAAATGCCCTTGGTGCCGGCGGGAGCACCCTCTATGCGCGCGAGCACCAGATGGATGATGTTGTCGGCCAAATCGTGCTCGCCGGCGGAAATGAAAATCTTGGTGCCGGTGATCTTGTAGCTGCCGTCGGGCTGCGGCGCGGCGCGGCAGCGCAACTGACCGAGATCGGTGCCGCATTGCGGCTCGGTCAGATTCATGGTGCCGGCCCATTCGCCGCTGATCAGTTTTGGCAAATAGCGGGCCTTCTGCTCGGCCGAGCCATGGGTGTAGATCGCCGCCACCGCACCCAGCGCCAGGCTCGAATACATGGCAAAGGCCATGTTCGATGAATACAGGAACTCGCGGATGGCTTGAGTGAGCACCGTCGGCAGGCCCTGGCCGCCGAACTCGGCGGGCGCCGAGGCGCCGACCCAGCCGCCGGCGACGAGTTTTTTGTAGGCGTCCTTGAATCCCGGCGGCGTGGTGACGGAACCGTCGGGGTGGCGCCGGCAGCCTTCCTTGTCGCCGACGCGATTGAGCGGGGCGAGCACGCCCTCGCAGAACTTTGCCGCTTCCGCGAGCACGGCTTCGACGATGTCGGGGGTGGCTTCGGCAAAACCCGGAAGATTGTTGTAGCGCTCGACGTGGAGCACGTCGCGCAACAGGAACATCACCTCATCGACGGGAGCTCTGTAGGTCGGCATGACGTCGCTCCCTCCCCGCTGCTGCCGATCGCCGCCCGGCTGGCCGACGACCCCCTTATTGGCCCTTTGTGCGGTTTTTTAACCGCCTGTTTACCCTATTCCGGAAAAGTCCACAGCCGGGGAAACAGGACCGCGCCGGCCGCATCGTCCCTCAGGAGGACGGCTCGGAGGGGGACATCCTGCTCCTCCCATGTGGCTTTGGGCGTGAGAATGAAATCTGGCGGTCCGTGGAATCTCAGAGGCCTGCGCCCCGAGGCGCGCGAAGCCGTGCGCACGGCGGCGCGGCGCTCCGGCGTGTCAGTCGGCGAATGGCTCAACGATGTCATCGAGCCGGACGACGAAGATGACGACGACGAGCCGACGCTGTTTTCCGATTATGACGACGAGGATGGCGACGAGCGGCCGCGCCGCTCGCGATCCCGGCGCGATGAGCGGGAGCCGCGGCGACGCGACGATGATCGGGAATCGCGGCAACGCGGCGATCAGCGTGGAGCGCGGCGCCGCGATGACGATCGGGAGTTGCGGCAACGCGACGACGATCAGGAGCCGGGGGAGCGGCGCCGCGATCGCGACGAGGAGCGCCGCCAGGAAAAAGTCAGCGAATTTGAGCGCGAGAGCGCCCGCACGCGGGGCGCGCTGAACCAAGTCCATTCCCGTCTCGACAAGCTTTCCCACCAACTGGAACGGCTGGCGCGCAGCGAGGCGGCCGCACGCCAGCTGGCGCCGCAGCGACGCGCCGCTTCGCTCGGCGAAGGACATAACGATGCCAACGGGCGGCTGACCGGAGCACCGGCGCAGCCGCGCCGTCCGACTGCCCCAGCCCGCAATCGCCCCGCGCCGAATGCAGACAGTGTCTCGATCGACGACGCGGTCGCCGAGATCGCGGCGCGGCAACGCGTGCTCGACGGCAATCCGCAGCCGGCGGCCCGGGAAGCGACGGCGGAGATCGCAGCCAGGCAGCGCGTGCTCGAAGCCGAGCCCACGCCGCAGCCGGCGGTGCGGGAAGTGCCCGCCGAACCGGTCATCGACATCGATGGCCTGGAGCGGCAATTACGGCAAATCACGGCGCGGATCGAATCGCTCGGGCCGTCGTCCGACCTCGAAAGCTCGGTCGCGGCGATCCGTGGCGACCTCACCGACATCGCGCGCCTGATCACGGAGGCGCTGCCGCGCCGCGCCGTTGAATCCCTTGAGATCGAAGTCAAAGCGCTGGCGCAACGCATCGAGCACAGCCGCCAGTGCGGCGTCGATATGGGCGCGATTGCCGGCCTCGAGCGCGGCTTAGGCGACGTGCGCGAAGCGCTGCAAAACCTCAAGCCCGCGGAAAGCCTGGTCGGTTTCGACGAGGCGGTGCGGGCGCTGTCGCAAAAGGTCGACATGATCGTCGCCAAGGACGATCCGGCGGCGCTGCAGCAGCTCGAGACCGCCATCGGCGCGCTACGCGGCATTGTCTCCCATGTCGCGTCCAACGAGACGCTGACCAAGGTCGCCGAAGACGTGCGCTCGCTCGCCGGCAAAGTGGACACGCTCGCCAGCACCGCGGCGAGCGGACAAAATCTCTCCGCGCTCGAGAACCGCATCGAAACATTGACCAACGCGCTGACCGCTTCGACCGAAGCCGGAACCGCGGTGCCGCACGAGCTTGAAAAATTGCTCACGGGGCTGATCGAAAAACTCGAATGGGTGCAGCTGACCCACACCGATCATGCCGCGCTGGCGCATCTGGAAGACCGCATCGCGACATTGGTGCAGCGCTTCGATGCCTCCGACGCGCGGCTCGGCCATCTGGAAGCGATCGAGCGCGGCATCGCCGACCTCCTGGTGCATATCGAAGAGCTTCGCGGCCCGAACGGCGAGGCCCTGGCCGCGCGCATGCCGGCCGCCGAAGCCCCGCTGACGGTCCACGCCATCGAGCGCGAAGTCGCCGAGATCAAGCAAAGCGAGCAGCGCACGCTGGATTCGCTCGAAGCCGTCCAAGGCACGGTGGAGCATGTGGTCGATCGTCTCGCCATGATCGAGAGCGGCATCCGCGAGACTGCACCTGTGCCGGCGCCGGAACCGCCCGCAGCTGCCGTGACGGCGGAGCCGAAGCTGCCGGCCTTCGCGGTTGAACCGGCACCGGCGCCCGCCCCCGAAGTCCCGCCGATCGAGCCGATCGAGCCGGCCTCGCTTCGCACCGCCCCGCGCAAACCGATCGATCCCAGCCTGCCCCCCGATCATCCGCTGGAGCCCGGCTCGGGCCGCTCCCGGCCGACGGCTTCGGCCGCCGACCGCATCGCCGCCTCCGAAGCCGCGGTGAGCTCCACCAAGCCGCCGGTGATCGCCGATCCAGGACAAAAGCCCAATTTCATCGCCGCCGCCCGCCGCGCCGCCCAGGCCGCCGCGGCGGGATCGAACGCTGAAGCCACCGGCAAGGGCTCAGCGGCTAAGAATCCGAGTCAGCGCACGCGCCCGCTGATCATTGCCGGGGCCGCCGCCCTGATCGTGATCGGCTGCATACAAATCGCGTCGCGGTTGTTCGAAGCCGGACCTCAAGTTCCTCCGCCCGCTGCTCCCACCGAAGAGTCACAGAAAGCGACGCAGCCCGAGAAAGCGCCGCTGCCCGTCACGGCGTTGCCTGAACCGCAGCCGCAGACACCTGCGCCGGAGCCACCGGCCGCAGCCGCGCCGGCGCCGCTTCCCGTTCCGAGCGCGCCGCCGGCAACGCTGCCCGTGCCGCAACCGAACCCGAAATCCGGCGCCAATATCAGCACCAAGCCGACACAGCAGACCGCCACCCGTGACAACACGCGGGACGCGGTCGCCGCCGTTGCCGCCGCCACCGACGTCACCGGCTCGCTGCCGCGCCCGGCGACGCCGCTCGGCGACAAATTGCCGGCCAGCATCGGCGGACCGGCGCTGCGTGCCGCCGCGCTCTCCGGCGATGCGGCCGCCGCCTACGAGGTCGGCACGCGCTTCGCCGACGGCCACGGCGTGCCGCGCAGCAACGAGTCGGCGGCGCTGTGGTTCGAACGTGCCGCCAAGCAGGGCCTGGCGCCGGCGCAATTCCGCCTCGGCGGTTTTTACGAAAAAGGCATCGGGGTGAAAAAGGATTTCGTCGCCGCGCGCGACCTTTATCTCGCCGCGGCCCGCAAGGGCAACGGCAAGGCGATGCACAATCTCGCCGTGCTCTATGCCGAGGGCATCGACGGGCCGGCGGATTACACCAACGCCGCGCATTGGTTCCGCGAGGCCGCCGATCACGGCGTCACCGACAGCCAATACAATCTCGGCATCTTGTACGCCCGCGGCACCGGCGTGACGCAGAATTACGCCGAGTCCTACAAATGGTTCGCGCTGGCCGCCATTCAGGGCGACCAGGACGCGGCGAAGAAAAGCGAAGAGGTTGCCGCCCATCTCGACCAGCAATCGCTCGCCGCCGCACGGCTTGCGGTGAAGACCTGGACCGCGCAGCCGCAGCCGGACGACGCGATCAACATCAAGACGCCGCCCGGCGGATGGGACGCGACCGCAAGCGCGGCACCGGCCGCGAAGCCGAAACCGCAGGCGGCCAAAACGCCGGCGCCGAGCGCCAAGCTCAATTAGTCAATCAATCGGCCAAACACCGCGCCGCGGCGACGGCGTAGATGCGCCGCTCGCTCAGCATGTGGGCGGTGAACGACAGCGCGCCGAACAGAGACACGATGGCGCGGTCGCGCACATTGAGGCCGCCCGCATAGGCGCCGAAGGCCGGCATGACCAGCCGCTTGCCGTC
>Ga0210405_10005275_pt1 | contig 11871 bp, 12 predicted proteins | sample IncBWH11MmetaG_FD_155492 | JGI IMG/M metagenome (GOLD analysis project Ga0210405, IMG submission 155492) | Forest soil microbial communities from Barre Woods Harvard Forest LTER site, Petersham, Massachusetts, United States - Inc-BW-H-11-M | ecosystem: Environmental > Terrestrial > Soil >... | reverse complement strand
GAAGCCGAACCAGCCGCATCCACTGGCCGCCTGGTCAGCGACCGAGCTTGCCAAGCTGCCGACCTACTACGTGATGGATCTCGACAAGACCATGGCGGCGACGGTCGCGGAGGAGATGCCCGATGCGGCGACGATCGCATCGAACCAATGGCTGCCCGACCGCGAGCTGTCCTTCTACGCCGCCGAATATGAACGGACCGGCTTCCAGGGCGGCCTGCAATGGTATCGCTGCGGCACGTCGGGCACGTTCGACACCGAGCTTCAGACCTGGTCGGGCCGTACCATCGACATCCCCTCCGCATTCATCTCGGGACGTCAGGACTGGGGAACCTATCAGCGGCCGGGCGTGTTCGAAGCAATGCGGACCAGGGCCTGCACGCGGATGCTGCTCTGCGAACTGATCGACGGTGCAGGGCATTGGGTGCAGCAGGAACAAGGCGCGGAGGTCAGCCGGCTGTTGCTACACTTTTTGCGAGCGGCCGCAGACGAAGCATCCTCACAGCTGCGCTGATCCGAATCTCAGCTGATTTCGCGTCGCGTCTCGACATTCCAAGGAACTTTCGAATGTCCACCGTGTTTGCTTGAGCACTTTCGCATTCGAGATTGGAGAACCTTATGGAAAAGAAGATCGCCGGAGTCTTGGGAGCGGTGGCGGCGCTCAGTACCTTGACCGCCGTCCAGGCCACGCCCACCGACGTCTTGCGGGCCAATTCCTACGCCGAGCTCCTCAGTCCGATCCCGGATGCGGCAGCGCAGCTGAAGGCGCTGGATGAGCGCGAGGCCTCAGGGGCGGGCGGACAAGAGAAGAACCTGCAGCTCGCCTATCATCATCACCACCATCATCACCATCACCGGGCCTATTTCCACCCGCGGGTCGTCATGGTGCCGCATCGCCATCACCACCACCACCACCATCACCATCATCATCATTATTGAGAACGGCGGATCGGCGAAGGACTCCGCGGCCATGCTGCGGAGTCCTTCTGTCGTTTGCTTGATGTCTGCCTGAATGCATCCGGCTCTCGCCGTTGCTTCGGCGATTGCCGAGGAACCCGTTTCATCCCAAACGCGTTACCCGCTCGTGATTCGGCAGTTTCATTCAGATCCCGTTCAGCGGTGACGCCGGATAATGCGCGTTGAGAAAGCATGCGATCGCACCTGAAGTGGGTGCCAATGCTTGGAGGAGGATATATGGACAAGAAAGTTGCTGGGCTCTTGGGCGCCGTGGCCGCGCTCGGCGCAATGCATGCGGTGCAGGCGGCAGCGGCGCCGACGGACGTCCTGCAGGCGAACTCTTTCGCCTCGTTGCTGGAGCCGATCCCGAACGCCGCGGCACAACTGAGGGCGCTCGACGAACACCAGGCCTCACAACCATCCGAGGCCAAGGTGGAACTGGCGCAGTATTACGTGCCGTACTACCATCATCATCATCATCATCATCACCATCACCACGCGTTCTATCCGAGATATTATGGGGGTGAGGGTGAGGTCGTGGTCGTGCCGGGCTACCGGCGCTACTATCACCACCATCACCACCATCATCATCACCACCACCACCACGGCTTCTATCGCTATTGAGCCGGCCGCATTCGCGGAAAAGAACTCAGGCCTTCACACAGGCTGCAAAAAAATAGGACTCCGGCGTGACGTTCCGGAGTCCTATGAGCGAGAACCGGCTCTCATGCTGCGGCGTGATCGTCTGATCGAATCGAGGCCGCGTCCGCGAATTCTCTGACCTCCCGTCAGCCTCAGCCCTGCCGGGCTTTCTCCTTCGCCGCGCGATGCAGGTGGCGATAGGTGCCGTCGAACACGGTGTCGGTCGACGAGGTCCACTCCGTCTCCGCCGAGAGCGTCGGCCGCGCGGCGTGAATGCGCCGTGCCTGCAACTCGCGCTCGGCGGCCTCCTCCTCGCCCATCGGTTCGAGTTCGAACTGCGCTTCTTCGGGTATGACGATGATTTGCGCGAACGGTTCGCCCGGCCGGAATATGTGCGTGCGGCCCTCATCCGGCGACTTGAACACGCAGAAAAACAGCATCGGCCACCAGTTGCGGATCAGCGCGGGAACCGCGATCGGCACCGTGCCGGTGCGGTCGGCGTAGAAGCGCGGATGCGGTTCGGTCCGGATCGCAGATCCCTTCTCGACCTTGACGTCGAGCAGGATCTGGTAGGTGTAGAAATTGTCGCCGAAATTGCGGAATGGCGGCCACTGCACGCCCTGGTCCGGCGGATCGCCCCAGTCGCCGGTCAAGACCACCCGGCCATCCCTGGTCGTGACATGCAGCTCGTTGTCATAGGGGTAAAACAGCTCGATGCCGTATTGCGCGCCTTCGGAGAACGGCACGCAATGCCAGACCTGCTCGCGTGATCCGCTGGTGCGCGGCTCACGTGTACCGGCCCAGCCGGGAATTTCGAGCCTGGTCCGGCGCGGCGCGAGCCGCGGGTCGTTGAGGCGATATTTGACCTTGTGCATGAAAACTCCGCATCGATGGCTGAAGCATGATCGTCGCGGCCTTCCGAACGATCACGCCCAAAACGAAAAGACAGAAGCGCGATGGCGATCCGACCGCGCGCTTCGGCAACGCAAACCGAGATTCCCGCAATCGGTTCCCGATGTTGCCGCACAAACTCCTCAAGCATGCGCGAAGGACGGTTTGACCCGATCCAGTCTAGTCTCTATAAAACTTAGAAACATTCTAAAAAATCACACAATCCGGGGCCTTGATGAAGAATTTCGCCGATTTGAGCGAGCGCGAAGTGCTGGCGATCGCAATCGCGGCCGAAGAGGAAGACAGCCGAATCTACACGACCTTCGCGGAAGACCTCGCGGAGCGCTTTCCCGATTCGGCAAAGCTGTTCGAGCAGATGGCCGAAGAGGAGAAGAGCCATCGGCACATGCTGCTGGAGATGTACGAGAAGCGCTTCGGACCCCATCTCCCGCCGATCCGCCGCGAGGACGTCAAGGGATTCTTTCGCCGCCGCCCGATCTGGCTGACCAAGAACCTGTCGCTCGACACCATCCGCCGCGAAGTCGGGACCATGGAATTCCAGGCCGAGCGCTTCTACACCAAGGCCGCCGAGCAGGCCAAGGACGTCGGGATGCGACGGCTGCTTGGCGATCTCGCCGAAGCCGAGCGCGGCCACGAGCGCTTCGCCGCCGATCTGACCGACAAGATCCTGAAGCCCGATGTGCGCGCCGCCGAAGATGAGACGCGACGCCGGATTTTTGTCCTGCAATACGTCCAGCCCGGTCTCGCCGGGTTGATGGACGGCTCGGTGTCGACGCTCGCGCCACTGTTTGCCGCGGCCTTCGCGACCCATCAGAACTGGCAGACGTTTCTCGTCGGGCTTGCTGCCTCGATCGGCGCCGGCGTCAGCATGGGCTTTGCCGAAGCTTTGTCCGACGACGGATCGCTCACCGGGCGCGGGTCACCGTGGCTGCGCGGGCTCACCTGCGGGCTGATGACCACCGTCGGCGGCCTCGGCCACACCGCGCCATATCTTGTTCCCGATTCCTGGGCCAACGCATTCTGGATCGCGACCGCGATCGCCGGCATCGTCGTGTTCTTCGAGTTGTGGGCGATCGCCTATATCCGCGCGCGCTACATGGACACCCCCTTCCTGCAGGCGGTGTTCCAGATCGTGCTCGGCGGTGTCATCGTGCTCGGCATCGGGATCCTGATAGGCGCCGCTTGAAGGTCGCGCGCGACGAATTTTTTCTGGTGCAGCAATCACCATCAAGCACCCTTGCAACCCAGGGCTAAACTCTTCAACATCGGTATCGTTTGCAACGAAGAGATGTGGGAGTGCGCTTTGGGTCAGTCGAAATGGAGTTTCAAGACCGCGGTGGAATTGTCGGCCGCGCTCAAGGCAAGAGAGGTTTCCGCGGTCGAGCTCGCGCAGGACGCCATCGGCCGCATCGAGCGGCATGACGACCAGATCAACGCGATCTGCGTCCGCGATTTCGAGCGCGCGCTTGCGGCCGCGCGCGACGCCGACGCGCGGCTTGCGCGCGGCGAGACGAAACCGCTGCTCGGCATTCCGCTCACGGTGAAGGAATCCTACAACGTCGCCGGGCTGCCGACGACCTGGGGCATTCCGGCGCAAAAGGATTTCGTCGCCGCGGACGACGCGCTGTCGGTGTCGCGCGTCAAGGATGCGGGCGGCGTGATCCTCGGCAAGACCAACGTGCCACTCGGGCTCGGCGACTGGCAGAGCTACAACGAGATCTATGGCGTCACGAAAAACCCCTTCGACCTCTCCCGCACGCCCGGCGGCTCGTCTGGGGGATCGTCGGCGGCGCTGGCCGCGGGCTACGGGGCGCTGTCGCTCGGCTCCGATATCGGCGGCTCGCTGCGCGTGCCGGCGTTCCATTGCGGCGTCTATGCCCACAAGCCGACCTTCGCGCTGGCGCCGTCGCGCGGCCACACCCCGCCGCCATTCGAGCCGCTGCCGCTCGACCGCGACCTCGCCGTGATCGGGCCGATGGCGCGGTCCGCCGCTGATCTGTCCCTGCTGCTCGACGTCATCATAGGCCCCGATCCGCTGGAAGGCGGCAAGGCCTATCGGCTCGAACTGCCGGCGCCGCGCCACCAGGGCTTAAGGGATTTTCGCGTGCTCGTGGTCGACAGCGATCCAGTGCTGCCGACGGACGGCACCGTGCGCGGCGCGATCGAGAAGCTGGCCGGTGACCTTGCAAGGGCTGGCGTGACGATTGCGCGCAGCAGCCCGCTGTTGCCCGACTTCGCGGCCTCGAGCCGGCTTTACATGCGCATGCTGATGTCGTTCCTCGGCGCCACCTTCACACCGGAGGTCTATGCCGGCGCGCGGACCGGAGCCGCAAGTCTTCCGGCGAACGACCATAGCCTCGGTGCCGAGCGGCTGCGCGGCATCGTGCTCAGTCATCGTGACTGGGTGATCGCCGAAGGCGGCCGCGCGCGGCTCAAGGCGCAGTGGCGCAAGCTGTTCGAGACCTATGATGCCGTGATCTGCCCGATCATGCCGACGCCGGCCTATCCGCATGACCACTCGCCGGAACAGGAAAAGCGCCGCATCCGGATCGACGACACTGACTACGTCTATGCAGACCAGCTCGCCTGGCCGGGCATCGCGACCCTTCCCGGCCTGCCGGCCACGGCCATCCCGCTCGGCCTCTCGCCTCTGGGGTTGCCGGTCGGTGTGCAGATCGTCGGGCCCTTGCTCGAGGACCGTACGCCGCTGAAACTTGCCGAACTGATCGAGCGCGAGCTCGGCGGCTTCGTGCCGCCGTCGATGTTTGCGGATTGAATTCCCTCGTCATTGCGAGGAGCGTAAGCTCCGAAGCAATCCAGCCTGTCGCCTTGATCCTGGATTGCTTCGCGTGCGCTCGCAACGACGAAGCCGCAGTTTCGACAAGACGGAGAGAGCCCATGAACCGCGATCTCGACGAACTCACCGCGCTCAACCGCGACTACGTCGCCTCGGTGCAAAATTCCGACGTCAAGCGCTTCGACGAAATCCTCGCGCCCGAGTTCTACTGCACCAATCCCGACAAGACATTGGTCGACCGCGCCGGCTTCCTGAAGCAGACGGCACAGCCGGTCGCGATCAGAAATCTGACAGCCGACGACGTGAACATCCGTGTGATGGGCGATTTCGCGATCATCCACGGCGCTACCAGCTACACCACGCCCGACGGCAAGCAAGCCCGCGGCCGTTACACCGACTGCTGGGCGCGCCAGCATGGCAAGTGGCTCGCGGTGTCGGCGCATGTGAGCCGGTGAAGGCTCGGCGTCGTTCCGGGGCGCGCGTTCGCGCGGACTTCAGATGCGCAATTGCGCATCGGGCAATCTCCAGCCACAACGTCGAGAGTCCGGGTTCGATGCCATCCGGCCGCGCTCCGGGCCGACCGAGTGGCATCGTCCCGGAATGACGTCACGAGTTGAACACGATCACGCTGCGCACGGTCTTGCCCGCCTTCATGCTGGCAAAACCCTCGTTGATCTCATCCAGCTTCAGCTTCGCCGAAATCCAATCCTCCAGATGCAGCTTGCCGCGCAGGTAGAATTCCACGAGCCGCGGCATGTCGACACGGAAATGGTTCGAGCCCATCGACGAGCCCTGAATCCGGCGCTCCCTGAGGAAATCGAAACCGTGCAGCTCGATCTTCTGGCCGAACGGGATCATGCCGACGATGGTCGCGGTCCCGCCGGGCGCCAGCATCGCAAAGGCCTGCTCCGCGGTCTCCTTGCGGCCCAGCACCTCGAAGGCGTGATGCACGCCGCCCTTGGTGAGCTCGCGCACTTGCTGCACCACGTCGCCATTGGCCGGATCGACGATGTCTGTCGCCCCGAGCTTGGTCGCAAGCTGCAGCTTGGCCGGATTGGTGTCGATCGCGATGATGCGGCCGGCGCCGGCGATCTCCGCTCCGTTGATCGCGGCCATGCCGACGCCGCCGCAGCCGATCACCGCGACCGTCTCGCCGGGCGCGACCTTCGCCGTGTTCGCCACCGCGCCATAGCCGGTGATGACGCCACAGCCGATCAAAGCGGCGAGATCGAGCGGCATGTCCTGACGGATTTTGACGATCGCGTTCTCATGCACCAGCATCTGCTCGGCAAAGGAGGAGAGATTGAGAAACTGGTTGAGCTTCTCGTCGCGCGACCAGGACAGGCGGTTGGAGGCGCCGGGCAGCATTTTGACCGTGGTGTCGGTGCACAGCACGGGGCGACCGGTGGTACAGTTGTCGCAGGTGCCGCAGAACACCGAGAGGCAGGTCACGACATGGTCGCCCGGCTTCACATAGGTGACGTCGGACCCGACCTGTTCGACGACGCCTGCCGACTCGTGGCCGAGCACGGCCGGCAGCGGATGCGGATAGAGCCCCTCCATGAAATGCAGGTCGGAATGGCACAGCCCTGCGACCGCGGTGCGGATCAGCACCTCGCGCGGACCCGGCCTCTGCAGACTGACGTCCTCAATGACCAGGGGCTTGTTGACTTCCATCAGGACGGCGGCCTTCATCGGGTGCTCCCTCGTTTTGTTCGTTGTTTGAAATCTCGGTCTCGACATCCTCGCTGCGCCACCTCTCCCCTGTGGAAGAGGTCGACCGAATGCGTGGCAAGAAGCCTACGCTGCAACGAGCCGGTCGCCAACCGGGCGAGTGCCGCCGCGCTTGCGGCATCAGAGAGCAGGCCGGTGCCTTTCCCGTACCCCGTTCGTTTCTACCCTGTCGTGACGTCTTGAGATGATGTAGATCATGTGTTCCGAATGAAGCGGCGGTCCATTTGCAGGGAGGCATGATCCGATGGCGGACCTTTATCGCATCTTCGGCGCCGAAATGTCGCCCTACTCGGTCAAGGTCCGCTCCTATTTTCGCTACAAGGAAATTCCGCATCAATGGATCCTGCGCAATGCGGACAGCCAGGCTGAATACGAGACGTCGGCGAAGCTGCCGATCATCCCGCTCGTGGTCACGCCGCAAGGCCAGGGCATCCAGGATTCCACCCCGATCATGGACCGCCTGGAGGAGTTCCATCCGGAGCCGTCGGTTCAGCCGGACGGCGAGGTGGTCCGGTTCGTCTCGGCGCTGATCGAGGAATTCGGCGACGAGTGGGGCAACAAGTGGATGTTCCATTTCCGCTGGACCCGCGAGGTCGACCAGGTCGCGTCCGCCGGCCGCATCGCGCGCATGCGCGCCCCCAAGGCCAGCGACGAAGAACTCGCCCACCTCATCGCGCAGGTGCGCAAACGCATGGTCGAGCGGCTCTGGTTCGTCGGCTCGAACGCGGTGACGTCGATGCAGATCGAGACCGGTTTTCGCGCGATGCTGGAGCTGTTGGAACGCCATCTCGACGGCCGACCCTATCTGTTCGGCGGACGACCGGCCTATGGCGATTTCGGACTGTGGGGCCAGATCTACCAATTGTGGACCGACCCGACCGCGGGCGCCCTGATCGAAGGCTCGGCGCCGCATGTGCTCGACTGGGTGCATCGCATGCTGTGGCCGCGGCCATCAGGCGCCTTCGAGAACTGGGCCACGCTCGCGCCGACCCTGATGCCGATCCTCAGGGACCAGGTCGGTGGCCAGTTCATGACCTGGACGCTCGCCAATGAGACCGCGCTGAAACATGGCGACGATGAATTTGCCGCAAGGCTCGGCGACAAGGTCTGGATCCAGAAGCCGCAGAAATATCATGCGCGCTCGCTTGCCATGCTGCGCAAGAAATATGCCGATGTGGCCGACAAGACACCACTCGATGCGGTGCTGGAGCAGGCCGGTTGCCTTGGCGGTTTGCGCGCATAGATAGATAGCCTGCATCAAACCGGGGATCACAAGCATGGACATGCCGAGCTACACCACAGCCCTGATCGTCGGCGCCGGCGAAGGCCTGAGCGCCTCGCTGGCACGGCTGTTCGCGCGGGAAAAGATCAAGGTCGCGCTCGCGGCGCGCAAGACCGAAAAACTCGGCGCGCTGTGCCACGAGACCGCGGCGCGTGCCTTCGCCTGCGACGCCACCAATGCCGAGGAGGTCGAGCGGCTGTTCGGCCTGGTCGAGCGCGAGATCGGCAACCCCGACATCGTGGTCTATAACGCCAGCGCGCGGGCGCGCGGCGGCTTGGTCGACCTGGTGCCTTCGGAGGTCGCCCAGTCGATCGCGGTCAGCGCCTTCGGCGGCTTCCTGGTGGCGCAGCAGGCCGCGATCCGCATGCTGCCCAACAAGCGCGGCGCCATCCTGTTCACGGGCGCCTCCGCCAGCGTCAAGGGCTATCCGCAGTCGGCGCCGTTCGCGATGGGCAAGTTTGCGCTGCGCGGGCTCGCCCAGAGCATGGCACGCGAGCTGTCGCCGCAGGGCATCCATGTCGCGCATTTCGTCATCGACGGCGGCATCCGCAGCGCGGCTCGCACTGAGGCGCCAGACCGGCCCGATTCGATGCTCGACCCCGACGCGATCGCGCTGAGCTACTGGAACGTGCTGCAGCAGCCGCGCAGCGCCTGGACCTGGGAACTGGAATTGCGGCCTTGGGTGGAGAAATTTTAGCCAGATGTTGTAGGGTGGGCCAGGCGACTTGTCCGCCGAAGCTCGGAGAGCGAAGGCGGAAGCGAGGTCACCTGGGGCTGGTGGGCACGGCGCAAGTGCGCCTTTGCCCACCCTACGTAGTCTTGTATCGCCTCTGGAATGACGGTGCAGAACGGGAGATTTGCGATGAGCGACGCAGCGGCAGTCAAGCAGGCAGAAGGCGACATCAGCACCGAAACCAGGATCGACACCGGCACCGACGAACTCTTGTGCGTCGTCCGGGACCGCGTCGCCATCATCACGCTCAACCGGCCCGAGGTGCGCAACGCGCTGTCCGACACGCTGACGCCAGCGCTGCGCAGCATGATCAAAACCTGCGGCGAAGACCCGAATATTCATGCGCTCCTGATCACGGGCGCCGGCAGCGCCTTCTGCGCCGGCGGTAATGTCAAGGGCATGGGCGCGCACCGCGACCAGAACAAGGTTGCCATGTCCTTCGACGAGAAGGTCGCCGACCTGCAGGAGCGGCAACGGCTGCTGACCGGCGCGCTGGTCTCGGTGCGCAAGCCGACCATCGCCGCGCTCCCCGGCCCCGCTGTCGGCGCCGGGCTTGCCATCGCCATGGCCTGCGACATCCGCATTGCGGCGCAATCGGCATTCGTCGCGACCGGCTATCTGCGCGTCGGCTTGAGTGGCGATTACGGCATCGCCTGGCTGTTGACCCGGCTGATCGGCACCGCCCGCGCCCGCGAGCTGATGTTCACGGCCGAAAGGGTCGACGCCGCGCGAGCCGAGACGATCGGGCTGGTCAACCGCGTCGTGCCGGACGACAGATTGCAGGACGAGGCCTTTGCGCTGGCCCGGTCGCTCGCCGAGGGACCGACGCTGGCGCTGCGCTACATGAAGGACAATCTCGACGAGGCGCTGGCGTTCGACTTTCCCACCGCGCGCGACCACGAGGCCGAGCGGCTGGTCCGCCTGACCACGACGTCAGACCATCGCGAGGCGGTGCAGGCCTTCATCGACAAGCGCAAGCCGGTGTTTCGGGGGAAATGAAGGGCCTCTGTTCGAGGGTCGACACGAACGCGCCGAGCCGCGTCTTGGGACATGCAAGCCACGCTCTCAGGCCGTCATCATCCGCGAAAGCGGGTGATCCAGTACGCCGCGGCCCATCGGCTCATGCACTGGCGTCTCTGGAATACTGGATCGCCCGGTCCCGCCTACGCCAAAGGCTTCGGCGCGGCCACAAGCTCAAGGCGCCGGAGCTTTAGCGAAGCCGGCAAGCCGGGCGATGACAGCACAATGAGCGGCCGCTTGAGATTGATCAACTCACCAGCCGGGCGGCTTGCGCCCGCGAAGCCGCCGCGATGCGCCAGCTCGCGCATGGAATGTCGTCTGGCGCGACCGCAAGTGGCTGCTCGATCCGCACCAGCTTCCAGTCATGCGGATGCTGTGTCAGCTCAAACCCCGCCTTGCGCGCCGTGGTGATCATCGTGCTGTTGCTGCGGAGCGTGTCGCCGAACAGGCTCGTTGCCCCGAACGCGGCGGCACGGCACGCGAGATTTTTCAATAGCGCCGGCCCGATGCCATGCCCCTGCCAGCGATCGGCGACCGAGATTCCGAACTCGACGTCCCGACTCTCCTCGTGAAAAATGTACCGCAGCTCGCCGACGATGCTCTCGAAACCATCGATCTCCATGGTCGCGATCACCGTGAAGCCGCTGGCCTCGCTGACATGGATGAAGCGGTCGAGCAGCGCTTTCGGCAACTCGCTCATCGCGCCAAAAAACCGATTGTACCGGGAAGCGGAGGAGAGCCCGCGGTAGTAGCGCTGCAGCGCCTCGCCGTCGCCCGGTTCGACAAAGCGCAACGCAACGCGATCGCCGCGGCGGGTGTGGAAAATGTCAGAGTACTGGCCGAGATCGTCCAAACGCAGCGCGCTCATGACACCCTCCTCCGCCTCGAAGAATTTGGCCGGCGCCCTTCTTCGGAAGCGACGCCGGCAGCGCATGACCGACCAGGGTTGGGAGGCCCTGGCACACGGTCCCTGCGGCTCTGTTCAGGCCCGCCAGAACGGCTTGTCGAGCTCCTCGGCGACGTCACTCCAGGACCGACCGATGTCGTGCAGGTCCCGCTCCGACCATCGCGCCAGTTCGCGCCGGCTCTGGTAGCGCTGGCGCCAGACATGAAGCGTCTCGCCGATCCGGCCGAGCACGCCCGCATCATGATGATTTGTCATCGAAATTTCAGAGCAGGTGGACATATTGAACTCCCGCAGCTAGTTTGTTGACGCGAATATCCGTCCTTTTCGGCACTGCCACAAACGACACTTTGTACCGCTTCGGATGACATAAAATCATGCGACTGGAGCCCGCCGGATGACCGCGAGACTGCCATCCCTGAATGGCCTGCGGGCGTTCGAGGCCGCAGCCCGGCACCTCAGCTTCACCCGCGCGGCCTCCGAGCTGAACGTCACGCAGACCGCGATCAGCCACCAGATCAAGCGGCTCGAGGAGGAGCTCGGCGTCCGCCTGTTCGTGCGGCAGAACCGGGCGCTGGAGCTGACCCGGGAGGCGCGCGACTATCTCCCCGGCATCCGCGCCGCGTTCAACGACCTCCGGCTTGCGACCGACCGCCTGCTGCAAAAGGGCGACGACAACGTGCTGACGATCTCGACGCTGGCCTCGTTCGCCGCCAAATGGCTGCTGCCCCGCCTGTCGGCGTTCCAGGCGGCGCATCCCGAGATCGACGTCCGCATCACGACCTCGACCAGCCTGGTCGATTTCGCCCGCGACAATGTCGATGCGGCGATCCGCTACGGCCGCGGCCAGTGGCCCGGCGTGCGTTCGATGTGGCTGATGGCGGACGAGGTCT
>Ga0210405_10005274_pt1 | contig 11871 bp, 10 predicted proteins | sample IncBWH11MmetaG_FD_155492 | JGI IMG/M metagenome (GOLD analysis project Ga0210405, IMG submission 155492) | Forest soil microbial communities from Barre Woods Harvard Forest LTER site, Petersham, Massachusetts, United States - Inc-BW-H-11-M | ecosystem: Environmental > Terrestrial > Soil >... | reverse complement strand
GAGGGAATGGCCCGAAATCCATCCGCACGTGATGATGAGTGTCAGATACAAAAGCTCAAAGAGAGACATCCAAAGGCCTCAGTAGCACTCCAATCATCATGCCACAGGCGTCGGTTGGCGAAACATCCCGATTACACTCATCGACACGGCATCGCCCGATTCTCAGCGTGACAGCACTGCACCCCACCCCACACTAATTCCTCGGTCGATCGCGGTCGCGCTGCCTTCGATGCTGAGCTCACGGCGCGCTTTCTCATTGACTGCGTGCTTCAAAGTGCGATAACCTACGACAAGATACATTATCTACAAGATAATATAGATCTTTGACAATCGAATTCATGGGATGGCCTGGCTTCTGAACCGATCCTAGTTGCAAAACAGGACACAGGACCATCGCTTGCCCGCTGTAACTCCCATGTTCTCTAGATTTTGCGTGTAACTCCTGTAAACTCAAAGATCTAGCATATAGTCAAAATATAAATCGCTTGTTTTCTGGATTTTGCAGACAAAGGGGGGAGGGGGGTACCCGGTACTAAACAGTAAACTTCGTCCCAAACTGGGAAGAAGAAAATCGCCCCTCACCGACTTCAGAAGGCGGAAACCGAAGTTACGGCGCTCCTGCTCGATCGCGTCCAGGCTTTTCGGAAGAAGAAGCCTCTGCATTTCAACCGCTGCCTATAAAGGATGACAACGATGGCAAGCTACATCGGCGCCATTGATCAGGGAACGACCAGCACGCGCTTCATCGTGTTCGACCGCTCGGGGCGCATCGTGAGCAGTGCGCAAAAAGAGCATGAGCAGATCTATCCGAAACCGGGCTGGGTCGAGCACGATCCGGAAGAGATTTGGCGTCGCACGCATGCTGTCATCCGGGAAGCGATGGAGACCCGCGGACTGCGGCCGACCGATCTGTCTGCGATCGGGATCACAAACCAGCGCGAAACCACCGTGGTCTGGCACAAGAAAAGTGGAAGGCCGGTTTACAACGCGATTGTCTGGCAGGATACGCGCGTTGCTTCTATGGTAGCCGAGTTCGCTGCACACGGCGGACAGGACCGCTACCGCAGCCGGACCGGCCTTCCCCTCGCTACCTATTTCAGCGGACTCAAGATTCGCTGGATTCTCGAAGAGGTTGCGGGCGCACGTGCACAAGCGGAGGCCGGCGATCTGCTGTTCGGCAATATCGATAGTTTTCTGATCTGGCATCTCACGGGTGGCCCACACGGCGGTGTTCATTTGACCGACGTCACCAACGCCAGCCGCACCCAGTTGATGAACCTCAAAACGCTCGAGTGGGATCGGGGCATTCTGGATGACTTTGGCATTCCGATCCAGATGCTGCCGAAGATTGTTTCGAGCAGCGAAGTCTACGGCCAGGCGCGGCTGCCGGCGGTTGAAGGAGTTGCGATCGCCGGCGATCTTGGCGATCAGCAAGCCGCCCTTGTCGGCCAAGCCTGCTTCAAACCGGGAGAGGCCAAGAACACCTACGGCACCGGCTGCTTCATGCTCATGAACACCGGAGAAAAGGCAGTGTTCTCGAACTTCGGCCTGCTGACCACGCTGGCCTATAAGTTCGGTGCGAAACCGGCATGCTACGCCCTGGAAGGGAGCATTGCGATTACTGGCGCCTTGGTGCAATGGCTTCGCGACAATCTTGGGCTCATCGAAAAGAGTTCCGACATCGAGGCGCTCGCCCGCACCGTGAGTGACAACGGCGGCGTCTATTTCGTTCCTGCGTTCTCCGGCCTCTACGCGCCCCACTGGAAGGACGACGCGCGCGGCGTGATTGCCGGTTTGACCCGCTTCGTGAACAAAGGCCACATTGCGCGTGCCGTTCTGGAGGCGACCGCATTGCAGGTGCGCGAGGTGGTCGACGCCATGGCAAAGGACTCCGGCATTGCGCTCGACGTCCTGCGCACCGACGGCGGAATGGTGGTCAACGATCTGCTGATGCAATTCCAGTCCGACATTCTGGCCAAGCCGGTAGTTCGTCCGCTGGTGAAGGAGACAACGGCTCTGGGCGCTGCCTATGCCGCTGGGCTGGCAGTCGGCTACTTCCAAGATACCGACGAACTCGTCGCCAACTGGGCAGTCGATCAGCGGTGGGAACCGAGGATGGATGAAGAATCTCGCGAGCGGCTTTACCACTTCTGGAAAAAGGCAGTGGCGCGATCGCTGGACTGGGTGGAATCGCCATAGGCGATCGGCTTACGTTCGGAACGAAATCCCCATTTCGAAAATCAAGAAGGAGATCGGCCATGCATGGACCATTTCTGGGCGAATTTATGGGTACGCTGGTCCTGATTCTATTAGGCGACGGTGTCGTGGCGAATGTCCTGCTGAAGAAATCGAAAGGGGAAAACTCCGGCTGGATCGTCATCGCAACGGGATGGGGGCTGGCCGTGGTCGCGGGAATCTTTACCGCCATCGCGTTCGGTAGTCCCGACGCTCATATTAATCCGGCGATCACCTTGACCGTGGCGCTTCTATCGGGAAACTGGTCGAACCTCGGCCTTTTCTGGGCAGCACAGGTACTGGGAGCTTTCGCCGGCGCCAGTCTGGTCTGGATGACCTACCTTGCACACTGGAAAGTAACACCCGACGCGGAAGCGAAGCTGGCGATTTTTTGTACCGTGCCGGCCATTCGCAACCTTCCCGCCAATCTGCTGACCGAAATTATTGCGACCTCATGCTTGATTGTGGTTGGCTTCACTTTCGGCAGCAGGGCTGTGTCCTCGAGCGGCCTTGCAGTCGGCCTCGGCCCGGGATTGTGGGGAGCTCTGGTGTGGGCGCTGGGCTTGAGTCTTGGCGGGCCGACCGGATATGCGATGAACCCCGCGCGTGATTTTGGCCCGAGGGTGGCCCACGCTATCCTGCCGATCAGTGGAAAGGGGAATTCAGACTGGGGTTATGCGCTCGTGCCGATCGCCGGCCCGTTGATCGCTGGCGCGATCGGCGCTGCATTTATCAAGGTAGCGGGTATCCGGTGATTGGAACCCGCTTCCATGACGAATATTTTGAAGGGGAGGGTGCTTCCCTTGTTGGCAATCGCAGTGGGCCTCGAAATCAGCCTATGCTCGGTCTCACCGCAGGTGCTTGTCGCCGCCTGAGTAGCATGGCTGCAAAACATGACAGCCCGGCTAAGAGCAAGTACATCGCGGCAGAACCGCCTTCCGGCATCACCTCGAAAAACTCCTGACCGGGGCAAGAGCCTGGGCCGTTGGTGCAGCCTTGCGGCGTCAACAAGACAAAGTTGGCGAATTGAGCAGGCGTCAAATTCCCCGGAACTTGATTCAGCCAACCGTTCACGCCCGCGAGCTGAGTCCCATTCAAATGGTTGAGGGCGTTCAGATCGAACAACGACCAGATGGCGAATGAAAGATATCCCACCTGGGTGGCGTTACTCGAGTTGCCATTCAAGGAGAGCATCTGAAGGGTGAGCCACGCCGCTGCCTCATAGTTCTTGGTCTGGCTTCCCCAGAGCGCGCTCCCCAGCGTCGAGAAGTTATTTGCAGTGAAATTCCACGAATGGCCGATGACGCTGTCGTCTGCGAAGTCGTCGCAAATGACGGGCGTATTAGCGACGCCGTTCACAGTAGCGGTGTAAGGACCGACGTACACGCCCGCCATGACATTATTTCCCGCACCGGTCATGGTCAGATTGCTATTGGCGAACGCGCAGGGCGCGAAACATAAGAGTGCCAGTACTGCCACACCCCACCACTTCTGGGTTGAGTAATTCATTTTTTCTCCTACCGGCTAAACTTTGGGGGATTTGATCTTCTTATCGTGGGGGGAATTTACCGGGTATCGGCGACTATCAGGAGGGGGCCCGTTCACCTAAAACCGTAAACCACTTACAGCGAATGTAGCCTGTGGGACGGACCTGGTCAAGACTGATAATTCTTGCAACCTTCGCAAGCGCTTGCAACTATGCTGCAAGCCCATGTTAATTAAGTAGATACGAATGGAGAGACCCTGGAGGGCTGCTTGTAGAGCAGCTTCCATCGTTACGGCAACCGGAGAAGGCGGTGCCGCGAGATGCTAACTTGTGCAGCGGTCTGTTATCAACATTTATCTTCTTCAAAGGTTAAAGTCCACCGAAATCGGAGTCCAAAATGGCGTGGATTCTTCGACGTGCTGCCCGGTGGCGGTGTCATTGGCAATAGGCCGAGGGATCACAATATTGTTTCTGTTGTTCATCGGGATTAAGAATCGGCGAGTACGCCCGTAACTACCGGTCTGATGCCACACCGATGTATCCTCTTGCCAATTCATCCGCCGGAGAACCCTATGCAGCGAGTTGCTCGAAAAGGTTTGTGCATTGTTCTGCAGATCGAAGCTCTGCTGATCGGCAGCACGGGTTACGGGCAGTCGTTAGGCGATGCCGCGCGTGCAAATCGCAAGCAGAAAGGCGCCGCCCCTACGAAGGTCCTCACCGGCGATGACCTCGTCGCAACATCAACACCAGAAATAATTCAATTAATTCCCGGTTCAACTTCAACAGGACAAGGAATACTGGTCGCGCCCGGAAGAGGAAAACATAGTTATCGGGTCATCCTGTTGGATGCAAGCCGGTTTGCGAATGGAGGCACAATCCATATCACGATCACCGTAGGTGACGGGGAATCCGAGGGATCTTTTGATTTGTACCCACAGGGTCTTCCGCTACCTTTAGAGGGATTCCCGAACTCTCTAGCCAATGCCGTGAATATACGCAGCGCTTCCGGCGCCAAGATCACTTATCGTTTTGCCCATGGAACAGTGTTCCAATTCGGCGCCGAGGGGAGCTGGAATTCAAAGGCCGGAGCCACGAATACCTACACCTTTGTAGTCGATGTGGGCAGCTAATCTACGCGACGACCCGCAATGGTCGAATCGCTCTTAATCCGCCTTCGCAGCCGGTTCTTAATCTGGACGACGACGGCTCCTTACCGAATTTGATGGTCGATACCTATTGGGCGGGCGGCTCGGACTATCGCGTGCATTTTTCTCTCGTGGTGCGTCAAAGCTCCTGGACGGGGGTTTTCGTCGGCTTAGCGCATCCAACGGGGAGACGTCACCCTTGGTTTCTTGAAGAGCGACGCCTTATTCACACTGGTTGGTCGGGCAGATCGCAGTCACACCGCCTTGACGCACTATGAACCCTGAGTTCCGCGGCGCGCTTTATCATGCGAATTGGAATTTATGAACGCGGCCGTATTCACCTCGACCGGTTGTCCCAAAGAACGCGACTCTGCCGCGCGTAAAGTCGCCAGCGTGGTCGATACAATTTCATCAAACGCGATTGGCGGTTCGCCTTGGCCACGGACTGCAGCGGCGAAAGCCTGCAGTTCGCCGCGATGACCCTTGTCCTGGCGGAATCGTGAATGAAACGTTTGTTTCCGGCCATGACGCACGAGCTCCAGTCGACGAAAATCTTCCAGCACGGCCACAGCGCCTCCGCCGAAGATTTCCAGTCGCTCCTTGGAATAGGCCCGGTCACCGTTCGCCAGATAACTGATCGTGCCTTGAGATCCGTTCGCAAATCGTAGCGAAATGACGACGCTGTCGCCGCTGTATTGCTCGAGACTGGTCACGCTGCGCGTGTGCACTTCGATTGGTAGGGCGCAGGCCATGAAAGTCAGAAAGTCAATAAAATGGCAGACTTCGCCGAGAAGACGTCCGCCGCCTTGCTCGGGATCGTTCACCCAGTGATCGCGCGCGATGAACCCCGTGTTGACTCGGTAATGCATTGTGATCGGCTCTTGTATTTGTTTGAGAAACGCTCTCATCTTGATTGCCATGGGAGCGAATCGACGGTTGAAACCAACCATCACGAGGCTATCGCGGGCAGAGCTCGCATATGCACGAACGATTTCTGCCAAATCGATTTCGCTCAGGCAAAGCGGCTTCTCACAAAAAATGTTCTTGCCAGCGGAAAGCGCTGCCAACACCTGGGTCGCATGCAAATGATGACGAGTGGCGATTACAACCGCGTTGATGTCAGGGTCGTCGATAATTTGCTGATCGTCGGTTGTACAGTACTGGAAACCAAACTTCTCTGCCGCTTGACGAGCGTGCGAGCCGTTGGCCGCGCACACTCCGACCAATCCCACGCGGTCAAACTGCTTGAGCGCAGGCAGCAGCGTACCCAGAGCAAAGCTGCCTGCGCCCAGAACTCCGATCCCCATCGACGCCTCGCGCGCAAGAGCAGCGGCAGTTCCCTTCCCGACCAGTTGGATTTCACGGCCGGGTTCAGCCTGCTCGGGATACGTAATCAACACACCCAGGAATGGCTGGCCCATCCTTCCCGTTATCAACTCGTAGGCACTCTGAGCACGCTCAATAGGAAAACGGTGAGTGATCAGCGATTGGACATCGAGCTTCCCATCCGATAGAAGTTGGAGACAAGCCTCCATATTCCGAGTTTCGGTCCATCGCACGTAGCCGATCGGATAATCCCGTCCCTTCTGCTCATAGGCGGAATCGTGTCTGCCCGGTCCATAAGAGCGCGAGATGCGGAAGTCCAACTCTTTTTCGAAGTAGAGCTTGCGCTCGATGTCCATTCCGACCGTGCCGACCGCAACCACAACGGCCCGATCGCGCGCCACTTCTCCCGCCACGTCGACGGGCTCGCTGCTGGGTGTCTCCGCCGTGATCAGGACAGCGTCGGCGCCATGTCCGTTGGAATGCTGCAGACACAGATCGCGCAAGCCATCACGAGAGATACAGACATCATCCGCGCCAAGGCGCAGCGCCAGTTCAGCGCGCTCAGGAGCAATATCCATTCCCAACACGCGACAACCCGCAGCTTTCAGTATCTGAACTGTCAGTTGGCCAAGAAGCCCGAGACCGATGACCGCAACGACATCGCCCAGTTTCGCATCCGCCGTACGAACGCCATGCAGAGCCACGGCGCCGAGCGTGCTGAAAGCAGCCTCTTCAAAGGTCACCGTCGATTTCGGATGAATCCTGGCGGCCAGCAGGCGAGGGATGCAAGCAAATTCGGCGTGCACAGCGTAGCTCGCCCCGGCACAGGCAACCCGATCGCCGACGTTGAGATCGGTTACACCTTCCCCAACCCCTATGACTGTTCCAGAACTGCTGTACCCCAAAGCGTTCGGCAGATCGAGCCGGCTGCGAACTGCAGCGACGGCAGAGAACAAGCCATCTCGCCGAACCTTGCTAATGACTTCGCGAACCAAATCCGGGCGGGCGTTGGCCTTCAGCAACAGGTTCTTGCCGGCAAACTCGCAAGAGGCTCGCTCTGTGCCGGCCGAAACCAACGATGCCGCCATCCGGACCAGAACGCATCCGGGAAGCAGTTTGGGAGCGGGCACATCCAGGACCGCAATCTCGCCCGTACCAGGTTGCTGGAGTATCTGTCTCATGATCTGTAAATCGCTTGGTTGCCATATTACTCGGAGTCTGCCGGTCTCCCGATTGACACTGTAGGCACCGTTGACCGTCGACTTCAAAAGCGAACCTGGAGCACCCGATTCTTTGCATGTTGCATACGCAACATATGTATGTTGTAATAGCAACATGGAGGCATCTATGAGCCCGACCCTGGACGCGATCTTCCAAAGGCGAGCGGTTAAGGTCTTTGAACCCGTAGAAATTTCCGGAGAGCTGCGCGAGCAAATTCTCAATGCAGCCCGCCATGCGCCCTCAAGCTTTAACAGCCAGCCTTACAAGTTTTATTGGGTGCGGTCCGCGACAAAGAAGGTCGCAGTGGCGAAACTGTGCCTCGGACAGAAGCCCGCAGAAACCGCCTCCGCACTGGTCGTGGCCGTTGCAGACCTGGGATCACTGTCTGCCACGGCACAAGGCCAGCTGGAGTGGATGCGCAGGAGCAGCAACTTCACCGAAGAAAAAATTCGCGACTACGAGCGGAAAGCAAAGATCGGCCGGATCCTGTTCATGCCTGGGCCATTCGGAATGTTTGCTGCGATCAAACGGACCTTCTTCCGGCTGCTAAACCTGCGGAAGGTGATCGGGATGCCGCCGCTGTCCCGGCAGGACTTGTTCAAATGGGCGACAAAGAGTACATCTCTGGCATGTGAAAATCTGATGATCGCCGCGGAAACGCTGGGACTGAACACCTGTCCCATGGAGGGCTTCGATGGCCGCAGACTCTCGAAATTCCTGGGGCTCTCCTCGCGATATCATGAGGTCGTGATGGTCATCGCGATCGGGAAGAAGTCGGACGCCGACGTAGTTGAGCCGCAGTGGCGCAGGCCGCTCGACGCCACGGTCACGGTCCTATGATTGTTGTCGAAAAGAAGCTGATCCCGCCTGAGATACTGAAGGATTCAGTCTTGCTGCATCTGGCTGCAGCCTATTTTTCAATCGGGAAGCAACTTGAACAGAAGACTCAATGCTCACAAACTCGCGGCTTTGTTCTGTCGACCCTCCGTGGCGGTGCCGTGCTCAACCAGAATCAGATTGCTACTCTTCTTGGCTTCGATCGCACGGTTGTGCATCGCTGCATCCGGTCAATGATTCAGGAGGGGTTGGTATCAGAAAAAAAGGCGAACTCCGGAAGGGCCCTTCTGGTCCAGTTAACTCCGAAAGGCACGCGCTACAGGGAGTATTTGATTAAAGAACGGCGGGAAGCGGAGGAGAAGCTTCGCAAAGAATTGACTTCGGAAGAATGCGCCACTCTTGTTCGACTTCTTAAAGTAGTTGCCGAATTAGAGTTGTGAGGCGGGCCGTGGGACAACCGATATTCGCTTCAGTTTTACAGGCTCTTAGCTTGGGATTCCTGAAGATCAAGCCTAAGTTGCCGAAGTCTGGTCGCCTTCGCCGGGTCGATTCCGGGCTGCAGATCGGTTTCTTCGAGGAAATATCGCCAGCCCGAGCCGCGGTCTTCCTGGCTCTGGCACCATTCGAAATCGTTGAGAGCTCTTTGGGCGCTCTCCGTTCCTTTGATGACGGCAACGACCCCACCCGACATGTAGGTTTTCTCGTTGAACCGAATGATCGCGAATGAATAATCAGAGTTGTGTGTCATTTCTTGATTTCCCCGTTGGAAAGTTCGCATGGGACAAGCATGTCGCCGTTGGTCGACCGTTCCGCAACTTCCGCGAGTCACGGACGCTTCATGAACGTTCTTGCCCAAAAACTCTTCGCTGCCAAAATACTTTTCCTCGGAGATTTCGTAAATGGCCTCTTGGTGGTGGGAGGTAGCACACATTGGGTAAGGCGCGGGACGGGCGATTCATGACGATTCACAGCGTAGGAACTCAGCTACCACATCTTTCGCTTTCGTTGGCGCCACGACAATTGCTGGAGAATCCTGCTTTGGAACGGATAAACCTTGTGTTGACAAGAACGGTATCCCGAGTTAGCCTCGGGCGGAAGTTCTGACGGGGTCGTCGATTCTTTCTCCCAAGAGAGGACGTATGAAGAACTATAAAGTATGTTTATTTGCGTTGTCAGTTTTCATTTGCCTGGCAGGAACGAACGTGATGGCCGCTTCACCCCATCCGGCGCAAACCACGGCAGCGACGCAAACGCCCGCCACGGCAGCGGCGCAAACGCCCGCCGCGCCATCGGCGCAAGGCCGCAAGAAACGCGTGGCTATTTTCGATTTCGACTACGCCACCGTGCATGCCGGAGTGTCGGGAATTTTTGGTCAGGACGTCGATATTGGCAAGGGCATCTCGGACCTCTTGGTGACCTACCTCGTCAAGGATGGCAGCTACTCCGTGATTGAACGCAAGGCACTCGACAAGATTCTGGCGGAGCAGAACTTCTCCAACAGTGACCGTGCCAATCCCAATTCGGCAGCTAAAATCGGGAAGTTGCTGGGTGTGGATGCAATCATCGTGGGAAGTATTACGCAATTCGGCAATGAGACCAAGAATACGAACGTCGGCGGAACAGGCGGAGGCTGGACGGGCATGGGCATTGGAGGATTTGGCCACAAAAAGTCAAAAGCCATTGTGGCTCTAACTGCGCGTCTCGTCGACGTTGACACCGGCGAGATCCTGGGTGTGGCCGAGGGCAAAGGAGAATCGCAACGCGAAAGCACTTCGATGCTCGGGGGCGGCAGCAACTGGCACGGATTTGGCGGAGGCAATGCTGATTTTGGCAGCAGCGATTTTCAGAGCACCATTATTGGCGAAGCCGTGAAAGCCGCGGTGGAACAGACCAGCACGGAGGTGATCGCGGACAAAGATAAACTCGCGACTCGCACCGTCACTGTGCAGGGGTTGGTCGCGGCAGTCGATGGCGGTCAGCTTATCCTTAATGTAGGCGCCAAGGCGGGCGTGAAGGTCGGCGATCAACTCAACGTGGAGCGCGTGACTAAAGAAATCAAAGACCCGGCGACGGGGCAGGTGCTCCGCCGCTTGAGTTCGCCGGTGGGAGTGGTAAAAGTCACGGATGTGGACGATGTTTCTTCCATCGCCACGCCAGTTTCCGGATCGGGGTTCAAGACGGGTGACGCGGTCAAGACTGTAACGCAGTAGCGGGACGGTCAATCTTCCGAGATCAATCTCCCGAGGTCAATGTCCCGCTGTTAATGTCCGAGAAAGTGCTCGAGCGCTTCGGCGTCGCTCTCGGCCATATCCGCGCGCTTCTTCGCAGTGGCCAAGTCCCCGCGCTCCATTGCGCTTTCCGCCTTCGACAGATTTGTATTCATGCTCGCCTGCCGGGCTGCCATGTCGCCGCGAAGACCGTATCCGGCCGCGCTCTGCTGCTGCTGCAGCCTCTCCAGACTACCGTTCACCGCGGCCGCGCGATTGGAAACCTGATCGACCTGACGCTCCACGTCATCCCGATTGATCGCGGCTGCTGGCTGCACCCCAGGCATCGGCTCCGGATTGACTTGATTCGGCTCACGGACGATAGCCTGGCCGGCAATGGGAGCGTTCTGCGCCGCATTCGAGATTCCGTCCGCAGGCGGAGTCGAGCGCGGAGGCGGTTGCGTCGCATGAGGTGTCTGCGCTTTGGAGGCAGCGGCCACCGGCGCAGTTGTCGGCTGCATGGTAGCGGGAACGGCATTAGGTACGACCGTGTCAGGTACGGCCGCGTTAGGCACGGTCGCATCAGGGACGGCCGCGTTGGTCGGTGAAGCCCCGGGCGGGCTTTGCTGCGCTTCTCCTTTTTCTGTTTCGCCTTGTCGAGCTTCTGTCTTGCTGTGACGCGGCAAGTAGATTCCTCCAACCACCAACACGGCCAGCACGATCAACGCGCCGAGCGCCATATACAATCCCCGGTGACCGCCCGGTAAAGGCCCAGGCGGAGTAACAACGGGTGCTGGAACTGAACCGGCGGTTGGCGTAGCGTCCGCCATAGGGCGAGCCGGCGCAACCGGTTGTTTCGGAGGATTGGCCGGAATGCTTGGAAGAATAGTGCACTCCATCGTGGAAGCTTCGGAAGCTTTCAGTGCCGCAGCGTTCGCGGCGGAAGCCTCCGCCGTCACGCTGCTGAGGGCATTCGCAAAAGCCTCGGCTGACTGGAAGCGTTGCGCCGGGTCTTTCGCAATGGACATAAGGATGATTTCGTTCAGCGCCGGAGGCAGTCCGGGCTGCAGCTCGACCGGCGGCTTCGGCAGCTCTCGGACATGAGCCGTCATGAGAGAAAAATCACTATCGGCCCGGAAGGGTCGCTGCCCCGTGACCATTTCGTAGAGTGACACACCCACGGAATACAGGTCGGAGCGCGCGTCCGTAGCCTCTCCTTGAACCTGCTCCGGCGACATATAGCCGAGCGACCCAAGTGTGGTACCGGTCATGGTCAGGCTGTGTCCGTCACCGGCGCGGGCTATCCCAAAATCCATGAGCTTCACCGCCCCCTCGGGCGTGACCATAATGTTGGCTGGCTTGATGTCGCGATGGATCACATGCTGGTGGTGCGCGTAACTTAACGCATCCAGCA
>Ga0210405_10005270_pt1 | contig 11879 bp, 6 predicted proteins | sample IncBWH11MmetaG_FD_155492 | JGI IMG/M metagenome (GOLD analysis project Ga0210405, IMG submission 155492) | Forest soil microbial communities from Barre Woods Harvard Forest LTER site, Petersham, Massachusetts, United States - Inc-BW-H-11-M | ecosystem: Environmental > Terrestrial > Soil >... | reverse complement strand
GAGGCGCTCGAGTTATAGCTGTTGTCGCCGGAATAGCTCGCTGTGATTGGATGTGGTCCACCAAATAGCTGAATGAGCAAATCTTCAACAAAACCCAGATTGCCCACGGAAGAAATATTCGTGTTGGTCGAGCCAGTCCTTATGAAATCATTCAACGGTGCCCCGTTGTCCTTCAGAGTGATATTTCCTGTCGGACATGGAACCGCCGGTATTTGCGTGGCAGAAGTAGGCGACGTGTTGTTGCATATCGTGCCAGCTGTGGCTCCCACCACATTCACGATCATGATGTAGTTTGTGCCGTACTGGACGGACGTGGTCGGCGTCAAGAAGCCAGTCTGTATGTCCTCATTAAACATGGTTGCCGTCGTCGTGCTATTTTCCCGGTTGACCGTCACGTTTATCGGCTGCGAATCAGCCGGGCCAAACGTACCGTCCCCTGCATAGTGCGCAATGACTGGATAAGGCGTGCCCGCTCCGGTGGTGTCGTCTCCGGGCAGCATGTTCGTGGTAATGGTCGCGGTCCCGTTTACGAGGGTTGCGGAGCCCGCGCCGACTTGACCAAAACCGGGCGGCTCAGCGATCAGCGAAATGTCGCCAGTGGGCGTTCCCCCCGCCCCAGTGACTGTGATTGTGAAACTCTGACTATTCCCGTGCGTGATGCTCACCGCGGTAGTCGGGCTAGTGATGGCAGGGGTCGCAGTCTTGAAATTCGTGGTGACGGTGCTCCAGTTCGCGATCAAGTTGGCAACGTTGGGAGTGCCTAATCCAGTCGCAAGGTCGTAGCCCGCCGTCGCAGTCCATCCCGGCGTCGTGGAGTTGAAAGGCGCCGGCGAGGAGGGCTCGACTTGTACGCCCACCCCATTCAGTGCCTGTGTACTGCAGTTGGGATTATTGTTATTGCCGAATCCGTTGGCAGTTGTGAAAGAACCCACACAGGCTACGGAGTTGTTACCCAGCGTGATGTCGTTGAAGGTACACGCGCTGCTGGGGATGGCGCTAGACGAGTTGCATGCGCTCGTGCCAGGCGTCGTGCTTTGATTTGTCGCCAGCTTGTACAGCACATAGTTGGCGTTGCCTTGCCGTCCGGTGCGGCCGGCGGCCAGCTCCGACTGGTTAACGAGGGCCATGATTCCGGCCCAAGCCGGGGTCGAGGCGGATGTTCCGCCGACGCCGGTAAAATTGTAGCTGAAGTTGCCATTAACTATCGGGTTTCCGGTCAGGTTACACGGCTGAGTTGGGTCTTGTTTGCCGGAATCTGCTAGACAGAAAACGTATAAATGACCACTCAGGCTGCCAACGGATGCGTAAAGAGACACGTCTGGAATGTCGCGCACGTTGTCCGCCGGCACGCCCGGCGCACTCTGCCAGCTCGGCTTTGGGTAAGGGGCGCAGTTACCACCTGTCTGTATGCCGCAAGTGCTTTGTCCACCGCTTCCGGCGGAAAGGTCCACCCCGGATGTGTCGGTGGGATCTATGCTGGAGCAGACCGAGTTCAGGGTCGCGGTCGTGGCTGTGCTGGCGCAGGTATCGTTCCAGGGAATTTCAGGAATGTAGGATTTAGCGGTTGCTAGCGCTTGCGTATCATTCCAATACGTTGTGGGATTCGCTGCGTCGTTGAAATCCGTTCCACCGACAGCGATATTAAATGGCGTCGAAGCCGCCCCGCTGATCTGCAATCCATCCTGGGAAGCGTTCGGGAAGACTGCGTTGGGATCCGGATCGCAGCCTGCCGACCCTGTGTCCCCCGTGGACACAAAGATGGAAATACCCTGCGCCGCACCCTGTTCCCACAGCGTGGAGTTAAATGCCGTGTCGACAGCGGCCTCGCAGGCCCCGAAGCTCTGGCTCATGATGGGTGCGAGATTGTTGGTTACGATGTATAGCGCCGATTCGTCAACACCGTCGGTTGGGAACCCCGTCCCTGCGCCTAAGCCAGCGAGATTGCCAGTTAGTGTGCTCCCACTGACGACCAGCAGAATGTTTGTATTTGGCGCCGTCGATCCGACCATATCCACATCGAGCGTTGCTTCCGCGTCGTCTCCCTGCACGATTCCGGGGTCCGGCCCGTTCACGATGATACTGTTCGTTGAAAAATTGGTCAGGTTTGGGATACCAAATGCAGAGCCGAACTGCTGAATGTCTGAGATCGTTACGTTCGATCTCGCCACAATCGCGATCGTCTGTCCCTGCCCGGCGGGCGATCCAGCCACCGTGGCCGGAATGTTATATATAGTCGCCAGGTCGCCAGGTCCCACAGCAAACAGACCGGTTCCCGAGCCAAAGGCCGGTTTCGTTAATTTGCCTTCCGCTTTCAGTTGTTGCATCGTCTTTGACAGGTGCATCGCGGATTTCTGACGGAAGTCATTCAACGAGTGAATTCTCGCGATGACTGGTGCCAGAGCCGCGGGAATCTGGGGATCAGTCAAATTCGCGAAGTGCAGTTCACCCTTCACCATGACATTGCGAATTTCCGTGTGGAACGCGCTACGCACCAAACCGGCCGTGCCGCTAAACTCGATGAACATACTTCCGTTGCTGGCCTTGATCCCCGTAAACCCCTTTTGCGTGAGCCAGGCCGTGACTTTCTGGACGTCCGCATCCGCCACTCCAAATTGCTGGCCGAACTGTTGTGGCGTCAGCCACGCGTGATAATTCGGCGAGTTCTTTGTCTGCTGTGCGTCCATCAAGTTGCGGAGGGCCGTCTCCTGTTCGGGGCTCCTCTGCAGGACCAACAGCATGCGGTTCATCGAGAGAGAGTCCGCCACCGCTCCCTGGTCGAATCCTGCGCGCGCCAATGGGTGCACACTTCCACGTAACGTGACGAGGTTCGCCTCATCGATCGCTTGCGTAATCCGCGCCGCGGCAGGTTTCGTCTGCGCCGTCGCCGTCAAGCTGGAAATGGTAAACAGGGTGGCCAAAAGCAGAAGGGAATTCCGAAGGATGAGAGTGCTGATCTTTTTCATAACCCGCCCACGCTGCAGATTTGATGTGTAGTCCAGGGATTCGCCGTCGGTCCAGAGGGTGCAACTTGATCCGTAAAGGGTTAACTCCTTTGCGAACTGGCTGCTTTGGCAGGGGCTCGGAACGAAGTCGTATGCTCCCAAGAAACTGCCTGAGAGGTTACCACAAACTCTTTGCAGCCTTTTCATTAACTTGCTGCGAAGTGTACATTTGCGGCGTTGCCCCAAGACTCCCTCGCCCACAGCCCCGGTCCATCCTCGAAACCCACAACGGATACAAGCCCCCAACAGCTGAACTGTGCCTGCCTCTTCTTTATTCCGCTGTTCCGTCTTTAACAGTTCCGCGAAGCCACTCGCGAAGTTCCCTTGCCTTCCGCACAACTGGTTGGAAACCAGCTCGTAACAAACTACCAACCCAGCTTCCTCCGATTTGTTTCGCCGCGATCCAAAGATCTTTTCCCCGGTCGGCGCCCCGCCCCATCCACCCTTCCCAGGAGGCCTCGTTGACAACCGCCCTCCGGCCGTGGCTAGTAAGGGCCCAAGGAGCCCCCATGAGGCGCACTTTGCTTGTGACCTTGGTCTTTATCGGTGGAGTCACCATCGGCTACATCGCCCGAAACGCCGGAATAGGCGTCCTTCGCAAACCGGATCCGCATGCCGCGGACTTAGCGGCCATCGAGAGACTCCACAAAGCGGACGTTGCGGCCACACTGACCCAAGACCAGGCTTCCCTGACTAGCCTCTGGTCGGACGATGGCGTAAACCTCGGCGTCGCAGGCCCGCCGGTCGTTGGCATAAAAGCCATGGGAGAGATGTATCAGCAATTCCGAGCCGCGAACCCCGATTTCAAGGTGTTAAACCACTTCTCGGATATTAAAGACATTCAAATCGCTGGAGATTGGGCGATCGAAGTCGGCAATGTGCAGGCCACATACAAGCTGTCTGCCAAGGACGCTCCAGTCAATGTCAACGACAAAGGCATGCGTCTGCTGAAGCGGCAGAGCAATGGCTCCTGGAAATTCGCTCTGGTTGGTCTGAAATAGCCACGAGAAGGGCACCCAGCAGAGACCGCCGTGTGCGCAGACGTTTAGAAAGGGAGGGTAGAAAGGTCCACGTTACCACCAGAAAAGATGACCCCCAGTTTCGGGGGAGCCCCGTCGACGCGAAGGGGCAAGTTCAGCTCGGCGATGGCTCCTGGCTTAAGTAGCGGAGCGATGGCTACCGCGCTGCTCGGCTCGATGATGATCTTCATGCGTTCCCAGACGAGCCTCATGGCGGCAATGATCTCTTCCTCGCTGACAAGCAGGACACGGTCCAAATGCTGGCGCAAGATTGCAAATGTCCTCGGGGCCAGCGAAGCACGAAGGCCGTCAGCGATCGTGTCACTCGAGTCAAGCGATTGCAGCGTGCCGCTGGTAAACGATCTATAAGCATCATCGGCGCGGGCTGGTTCGCATCCAATCACGCGAATCTCGGCACGCATGGCGTGCGCGCTAAGGCAAGTGCCGCTGAGCAGTCCTCCTCCGCTGACTGGCGCAAAGACGGCGTCGATGTCCGGAACTTCTTCAAGCAGTTCCTTCGCCGCGGTGGCCTGGCCGGTGATGATGCGGTCGTTGTCGTAAGGATGGATCAAGATCGCTCCCGTTTCGGCTTGCACGCGCGCGGAGGTCTCCTGGCGCGAAGTGATGGTCGGCTCGGAGAATGAAATGCGCCCACCGTAGCTTTCGACGGCGCGGCACTTCACAGCCGGCGCATTCTTCGGCATCACGATATACGCCGGAACCCCGCGCCAAGCTGCCGCGCAGGCCACCGCGGCTCCGTGGTTTCCGCTCGATGGCGTCACGATCCCATGCGCAGCTTCGGCTTCGGTGAGCGAGAGAATCGCGTTTACAGCGCCACGAATTTTGAAGGAACCCGTTTTCTGAAAATTGTCGCACTTGAAGAAAAACTGCGCGCCAGCCATCGCATCTAGCGAATGCGAAGTTAGAATGGGCGTACGGTGAATGCGTGAAGCGATCCGTGCGTGCGCCTCGCAAATGTCGTCCCAAGTGGGCGGCTGGAAACCGGTGGATTCGATTTGGTGTGCTGTGCTCATAGCTTGCCCGCGCGTTATTCAGAACTGTTCGCCGCTGCAGCTGCAGCGATGCGGTGACGATTATTACACATGGAAGGGCCGGTCGATTTCGACAGGCAAATATTTGCAAGCTCGCGAGCAGGCCAATGTGGCCGCGAAAGAAATGCAAGCTTTAGCGTGACGTTAGCCGCAACGTTGCATCCTGCCCGCGTGCGATTACCGCTTACAGAAAATCGGCGAAGAATGCAGTTTGTTCAGCGCACCTCTGGGGAGGTACTATCTTCGCGGTCGACGAAGCGGGGAAATTCAGGGAGCCGAGATAAACCTATGAGAACACATGTCATGAGCATCGGCTGCGCAACGCGTGCGTTCGTTGCCGCTCTATTGCTGGCGGGAATGAGCGTCGCAGCTGCAGGCCAGGTACGTACGGAAGCCGGCAGCGTCCAAGGTTCTACGAGCACGGATGGAAAAGTGCAAATTTTTAAGGGTGTTCCGTACGCCGCGCCGCCAGTGGGCGCATTGCGCTGGAAAGAACCGCAACCTGTGCCGAGCTGGCAAGGAGTGCGCAAGGCCACTGAATTTGGCGCGCGCTGCATGCAGGGAAATGTATTTGGCGACATGGTGTTTCGCGACGCAGCGCCCAGCGAAGATTGCTTGTATTTAAATGTGTGGACGCCAAAGGCTTCCTCGGGTGCGAAGTTGCCCGTAATGGTCTGGATTTACGGCGGAGGTTTTCAAGCGGGAGCGACATCGGAGCCGCGACAAGATGGCGAGCGCCTCGCGCACAAAGGTGTAGTGGTTGTCAGCATGAACTACCGTCTGGGCATTTTTGGATTTTTCTCTCACCCGGAGCTCACCAAGGAATCGCCGCACCACGCCTCAGGAAATTACGGACTATTGGACCAGGCTGCGGCCTTGCAATGGGTGCGCAAAAATATAGCGGCGTTCGGCGGCGATCCGCAGAATGTAACTATCTTCGGAGAGTCAGCAGGTTCGTTTTCGGTCAGCGCGCTGATGGCCTCACCCACTTCCAAGGCTTTGATCCATCGCGCTATCGGAGAGAGCGGCGCATTTTTTGGCCGCACGCTGAGCGCGAAACCGCTGGCAGAAAGCGAACAGGATGGCGTGAAATTCGGCGCGTCGATCGGAGCGGACACTCTGGCAAAATTGCGGGCGATGAATTCGCAGGAGACCCTAGACGCCGCGTCGAAGGATAAAAACGCATTCCGTTTCGGTCCGAATATCGACGGCTACTTCTTCCCGGAGAGTCCATCCGAAATCTTTGCGAAAGGAAATCAGGCCCACGTCGCACTGCTCGCGGGATGGAACCACGATGAAGGCAGCTACCACATGTTTTTCGGAGCCGACGCTCCGACCAAAGAAAATTTTGCAAAGAAAGCCAGCCAGACGTATGGAGACAAGGCCCCAGACATCCTGAAGGCTTTTCCCGCAGAAACGGACGAGCAAGCCAAGACCTCTGCGGATCTGCTGTCCACCGCAGGCTTCATCGGCTACGGCACTTGGAAGTGGATCGAAATGCAGGAGAAGACCGGAGACTCAGTTGTCTATCGCTATGAGTTTGACCAGGCGCCCCCCATGCCACCCCCTGCAGCGGGTGCACCTCCGCAGGAAAGCCGGGGAGCCTACCATTCCGCGGAAATCGAATTCGTGTTTGGGATGCTCGATTCGAAAGCACTTCCGTGGCGCCCCGAGGATTTCCAACTATCCGAGCAAATGGGTTCCTACTGGACGAACTTTGCCAAGACGGGCAATCCGAACGGGGAAGGACTGCCGAACTGGCCTGCCTATTCCGCAAAAGACGGATTCGAGGTCATGCACTTGGTCGCCAAACCGCAAGCGGCAACAGATCAGCAGCGCGCTCAATACGAAGCGCTAGACAAACTGTCTGCAAAGCCGTAGCACCATTCTTGCCACCGCTTTGCAGAATTCTCCCTCGAGTTCTACCCTTGAGCTCTATACGATCACTAAGCGTGAACGGCTTCGGGGCGAAACTTAATGGCGGCCGCAATGGTCAGCGCGATGAAGATCGCCATTACGACCACTTCACTGATCAAAAAGGACGGCTCGGACCCCGTGGGCGCCAGCGCATGCAGCGAAGGCACCTTCATAAACAGCTGCGCGATCAACACGAACACGTTCAGGTAGAGAGCAATCGAAGCGGTTACCGCGTATATCTTGCGCCATGCTCCGGCGAGGTGCTTGGCGTAGCGGGCAGGAATAGCCACCGCAAGAATGACCAGTGAAAGGACGCCCACTTTGATCCCCGGTGTCACACCATGGAATCGAAAGAAAAAGCCCGTGATGCTTGTCAGTGCAGTGGTCAGCAAGAAAATCCCGTTCCATCCATCGAGGCGCTTCCCTCCAATCATCCCAAACAGCGCAATCAGGCCCGTGAATATACCGGCCAGGCTCAACAGCACGTGGAAGAAAGTAAACGGCGTCATGCCGAAGACCATGAAATGTCCCCCTTTTTGCCAAATAGGCCCGTTTGATGATCGGCCCGGTTAGAGGGGTGTAACATTTTGTGTCTGTGGTCGATTTGCCAAGACATTTTGGGAGGGTAGTCAACGGTGGGAGTCCACTGACATGGCTCACGAGCCTCGGAAAATCTAAGAATCGACAAGTGCCGAGCCGGCTTGACCGGCCGACGGCCCGATGCGCTGGGGTACCCATAGTACCGAGGATTGATACTTGACCCATTTGGGGGGTCTGCTAGGCTGATATACCCCTTCTCGAACGGCGCGAGGGTCGCGTCATCACCTCCCTCGCCTCGAGGAGGACATTATGCAAGGTGCAGAACGCAGACAACTTACCCGACACAGTCATCGCACCCCGCTGCGATTTCGCTCGACAGGCGTGGCTGCGGATAAGACCGATCACTTCACCGAGGCGCTAAATATCTCACGAGGTGGCTTCTATTTCGCCTCGTCCGCGCCGCTGCAAGTCGGCATGCCCATCGAAGTCACCCTCCGAATTCCCGGCGAGGTGGCAGGAAGTCAATCGGAGGAGATGCATTGCACCGCGCGCGTCGTCCACGTGAAGAACGAGGCTTACGCGGATGGCCGAATCGGGTTTGGCGCTGAAATCGTGAAATTCAGCTCAGCACGCGTCTAAGCGCAGTAGAAGTCGCAAAGCCTCGCGAGAAAATCCACTATTTTTAGATTCCTGCGCCCAGATCACTCCGCGCATTTCCCTCGCGGGGCTCTCTTTCTCATTAAATTTGATGCTTAGCGTTTGCCCGCGGGAGCAGTCGTAATGGTTTTAGCAATGCCAACATTTTCGAAGCGGTCGTAGGCACGGACGGCGATGGTGTGCTCTCCCGGCGTCAGGCCTTGCGCGAGAGAGAATTCGTAGCGCTCTTCGAGAGCGTCACTAATGCTCCCGACTGGAGCTACAAGAATCCAGTCCCCACCGTCAACGCTATATTGAGCGCGCTCAATGCTACTAGTCGCGTCGCGCGCTGTGAACTTCACGAGAGAAGACTGCAGATCGACCATGCCTTCTCTGTGCGGCGTCTCGAATACGGATGCCTCCAGATGTTCGATCACCGGCGGAGTGTTGTCTATCACGAAGCGCTCGCTTTCGCGCGTGGAGCTCTTCGCTTCGGAAATAGGATTCGACGGCACATCGTTGACGAAAATCCTCAAATAATAGGCGCCGTCGGGAAGAGTGGTGGTGTCCCAAGAATAAAATTTCTGGTCGAGCTTGTCCTTCAGCAGCTTCCACTCATGTTCATTTTCGCCGCGATAGAAGACGCTGTAGCGCAGGTCGTCGTCGTTGTCGTCGTGGGCGCTCCACAAAACCGATTGATAGCCTTTTTCACGAAAGCCCTGGGGAGGCTGCTCGAATTTTGCTGGCGTGATGGTCTGCGCAATGAAGACGTTCGGAGTGTTTGGTGTCGGCGGCATCTTCAGGGTCACGCTTGGCGCTTGGCCGGTCGAGATAATCGTGTTGCCTTGCGCGCGCACGCCCGGCTCCTGCAGAACGATGGCATCGATGACAGGAGCGACATTGCGCGGCAGGTAAGCAACGCTCACCCAATTAATGCCGTCGCCGGGGCGGCCGTCGTGAATGACGGCTTTCCACTGGAAAAATCTGGCGTTCGGAGCTTCAACGGCGCTTCCCGGCTTCGAATAGGGCCCGAACCAGCGAGACCATTCTTTGCCAGGATCTTCCGTGTTGCCTGACCGCACGAAAAACTCCAGGCGAGGTTCGCCCGAGGATGCATCAGATTTTGCGGTAGTCGCAGCCGCTGCCGGAGGCCCCCACCAATCGAGGCGCCCCCACTGCGAGAAGAGCTGCGCGTCAAAGGAACGCGATTCGTAAGTGCCTTCCGCTTCATACTCGGGGCCGACGGAGAAAACTTTTCCGGGATTCGCAGTACACAAAAAAACTTTGCCAGCGGAGGTGCGCGCGATCCCAGTGATTTGCGCGGAGCCTGCTTTGGCGAGTTGCGCGAAAACGCCATGCCCATCGATGGCGAGAAGAGATCCGCTGTTGCCCGTGCCGGCCAGGACACGCCCGTCAGAAGCGAAGCCCAGCGAATAAACGACGTCATCGCGGGAAGTCCACAGCTCATCCGGCGCGCCCTCTGGGGATAGCCTGTAGATGCTGCTGGAAAGCGTGGGTGGAAATGCCACAAAAGGTGTGGATTGCTGGAATTGGCCAGAAACCGCGCCTGTGATGCCACTTGCACTGCTCGTGAAGGACGTAGTTCCTTGCGGCGAAGCGATGATGGTAGTGGAAGAGGGCGAAGAAGTGGCGTGTTGTTTTTCACCGATGGCGGAGACGTAGATGGAGCCATCGGGAGCGACTACAAGGGAAGTGATTTCGCGCTTGGAAGTTTCGTAAAGGACGAAGCCTTCGGCAGCAGCTGCGGAAGCATCTTTATCCTTGCGCGGAGATTTTGCATCAGGTCGAGTGATCCGCAGTACGCGGCCGTTGGGTTCTGTACCGGCGAGAAGATTTTTGTTTGCGTCGAAAGCCAGTACGCGGATGTGAGCTTCATCGCTCGCGTAGAAAAGTTCGCCTTTGCCGTCTGGCGAAACGGCGAACACTTGGCCCTTGTCTCCAGTGGCTACGTAGAGATTGCCGTCGGCGCCGAAAGCGATATCCCAGATGTACTTCGTTTTGGGATCGAAGAAGACGGATTTCTCGCCGCTTGCGGAAACGCGATAGACCTTGCCGTCGGGCGAAGTGCCAACATACAGCGTACCTTTCGAATCAAAAGCAATCGACTGTGCGACAAGATCGGTGGATTCAAACGCGACACTCGGTTTGCCACCGTTGTCGAAACGAAAAACTTTTGCGGGAGACCCGCCTGCCGCGAAGAGTGCGCCTTTAGGGTCGAGCCGCAGCGACCACAGATAGGAGGCATCTGCGTCAGCCAGCAAAGTAAATTTGGGGGCGAGCTCCAACCGGCCGTCGCTGCGGACGGCTACCCCATGTGCGGTTCCTTTGAGAAATTCCTCATAGGTAGTTTGCAGCCAGCGGCGAGTGTGTTCAGCGTGGAGAAGAGAAAAAGATGAAGTAATGAAACAAAGAAGTAACGAGAAAGAAGCGATCCGTGCGAACGCTCGGGCCGTGCTTGGGAAAGCGTGCTTTTGCGTTGTGGACTTGGTCTGCTTGCGACTTGGCATTTGCATGATCACCGGATTTGGAGATTCAAAGAGATGACGCCGGAAACTGGGCCGCCCAGGGCTACGGAAGACTCGCTGGCCAGGGATTCGCGCAAAATCTGAACGGTGCCGGGCGTGGGTCGTCCATCAATCACATTAATTTGCGACAGCGGAATATTGGGCAGCTCTTTGTCGTCCCAAAGTATCGTGGGCGTGGGAGCGAAGAGACCGACGTACAGGCGGTCGTTGCGGCGTTCGCGGTTAAGCAAAGCAATCAGTTGATCGAGGCTAGCGTTGCTACCGCCTGCTCCCGCAAACGAGAATCCGCGAGAAGCCCGATTAAGCATATCGCCGTCGGTCACTAGCACGCGAAGTGTAGTGCCTCGCGTGGTCTGGTCGGGAACGCGGACCGTGGTTTCTTCCACGCGCGCAGGCCCGCGATACGGCCGAAGTAAGACGCGCACGCGAAGCGTTTCGCCGGGTGCAGCCTCGCCCTTTTCCAGCCAGGCGCTTTCGATGCTAAAGGATTGCCGGCCCGGCACGCTCTCAACGTGCAGCGTGATGCGATCGAATGCAGGAGTCTCGCGCGTGTTGGTGAAGAGCCGGTTAAACACGCTCTGAATATTGATGGCGATGGGCAAGCCGTCTGGTGAGAATGCATCACCCGGCGCGAAAGTGTTTTCGATTTGAACCGGCGCGTGGCCGTGGATCACTACTTCGCCCGACAGATGCAGCGTAGTGCCTTCGCCGTAGAGAGAGTTTTGCGTCAGCCCGTTAAATACCGTAAGCCCGACCAGGAGAGGAGTCAGTTTCGGGTGATTGACCATCTCAAAGTGCAGCTTCTTTTCAGCGCCGCCTACGGACAAAGTCAGGTCCACGGGGATCATCGCAGGAGGAGCGCCCAGTTTTCCAGTGACCGCGGTGAGGTGGTCGCCTGTAATCGTTCCAATGGAGCCGCCCACGTTGATAATTTTGGTAGACGCTAGTTCCGAAGAGAGCGTGGTGACAACTTCCGTACGGGCCATGGGGAATTGGACGTCGCCAAGACTAAGAAAAGGATGGCCGCATAGATAAACCTGATTTGCGCGGATCGCGGTGACGGTGCAAGCGGAGCTGATGGACGTGTCGCCTTGGACGAGAACCATCCCAGCCATGTCGCCGGGCAAGAGGTTCCCATCATCTGGCTTAGGAGCGGCGGTGCCCCCT
>Ga0210405_10005269_pt1 | contig 11879 bp, 11 predicted proteins | sample IncBWH11MmetaG_FD_155492 | JGI IMG/M metagenome (GOLD analysis project Ga0210405, IMG submission 155492) | Forest soil microbial communities from Barre Woods Harvard Forest LTER site, Petersham, Massachusetts, United States - Inc-BW-H-11-M | ecosystem: Environmental > Terrestrial > Soil >... | reverse complement strand
GGCGTCAGAATCAACGAGTCCGACTTCGCCACCCAGGGCCGCGTCGTCCACGTCGCCGATTCGCGGTCCGCGGGCGAAAAGCTCGTCGGCGTCCAGTTCACCGGACCGCGCTTCCAGCGCGTTTTCCGCTCCGAATCCGCCGCCTGAGACAATCCCTTCTCCCGCCGTCGTGCGAGCGCCTCCTTTCGTCCTGAAACGAATGCTCCGTCATCTGCACTATCGCGTTAAGGGCCGTTGTGAAGTTGCATCCGAACCACGACCCTGCCTGCTTTTCGTGTTTTTGACGTTTAGCAAACTCGGTGATACATAGGATTGCCAACGGCCCTTCGGAGAAAGAGCGGGTGAGTCTCTTGCCTAGCCCACCGCGCTTCACATGCCACGAATGGAGGGATTATGAAGACTCTTGCCAAGGTGCTCGGCTTTATTTGTCTCCTGCTCGGCATTCCCGTGCACGTGTATGCTGACCGTGCTCACGATATTGCCAAACTCGCTTCAGCACAGAAAGCGGTAACGGGTTGCAAGCCGGCCAGTCTAACTACCCAGTCCTGTCACACGCAGTTTCCGACCGGCTGCACCGATTCCGCCCACAGGTATGACGCCTACTTGAATTTTTTGAAAAACCAAGTCCCCGGCGCCTTGCCTTCCACCGCGTCGCTGGCTGACCCCGATTTCAAATCTTTGGAGAGTAAAATTCCAAAGGGACTGGGCGCCAGTAACCACGCCAAATCTGCTCCGGCCCTGGCCAATCTTGGTGAAGGGAACATCGTTGAGGTCATCGCTTATCTTTATTTCGTGGAAGATACCAGCAAAGGCTCAGGCAACAAACCCGCGATCGGCGAAACCACCAATTGCAAACTACAACTTCCGGACAGCTATGATTACCACATCGGCTTCGGATTTGACCCGGCGCTGGCTGCGCAAATCCTGAAGAACAAGCCACAGCCTATCTTCGGCAAGCCAGGGCCCATAGACAAGACCAGCGTCGTCGCTGAAATGACGCCCCACACGCGGGATTCCAAGTGGACCGTTGCCCGCGTGAATTCTCTGCAAGGCCAGCAGGTCAAAATTGTCGGTCAACTGATGATCGACAACGTGCACTTGAACGTGAATGATGACTGCAGCTTCCCGGGTGCGACAGCGAAGTGCTGGCGCTCCACGGTCTGGGAAGTACATCCCATCACTCAATTTTACGTCTGCAATTTGAAGGGCAAGCTCTGCGACAAGAATTCACCGGATACGGACTGGACCAGCTTGGACAACGTGCCGTGAAGCTGACGAGCATATAGCGCTTCGCAGTCTATGTCAGGAATTGCGCGGGCTACGGTTGTCCCGGGGCCCTCCGCGCGGCTATGCGCGCCTCAAATTCACCCGGACGGAACGTCGGATTGATCTTGCACGTGCCCGGATCGGGGACAACGGCCTGTAATTGCGTGCAAGCGGCCATCACTCCTTCTGTTGTGGGCGGCTGCTTGTTCTCTACCCAATTCACCAGCGCCGCAAACGCCGCTGCGATCTCCGAATTGGAAAACTCGCAGTGTCCGCCCGCGTTGGTATAAATCTGGAAGAGTTTCCGGCCGTCGTGCTCTTCGTTGAATTCTTCGCGATACTCGTGCTCATTCTCCACGATGACCAGCCCATCGCCTATCGTATGGATGGTGACCGTCGGAATTTCCACATCGCCCGTCGGGTTATACGCGCGATTCAACCACTCGATCGCCTCCCGGTTGAAACCCGCGCGGTAGACTCCGGCATTCAGCGCCGCGTCGTCGTCCGACCCGGTGTACTTCACGCCAAGGTTCGTCACCGGGTTGAGTCCGCTCGTGCGAACAAGCGTCAGTTCCTGCAGGCCGAACGTCGCGAACGCTATGTCCGTGATCAGAAAACTCTCCGGGATCTTTGCCACTCCCAGGATGTTCGCCAAGTTCCGCGCCTGCTGCGGCGTTCGCGTCGCCGGCGGCTGCAGTGCGCCGGTGCATTCATTCACCCGGCCCGCCACGTCCAGGGCGGTCAGCGTGTTGTTGGGCGCCAGCCCAAAATACAGCGGGTATTGCATCTCGCCGGCTCGTGGCAGGTTCTGGCAATAAAACTGATAAACCGCGCGAAGGTCGAAACCGCCGCACCAGTTCGCATCGCCGCCAGCCACGGCGCCGCACAGCGGCAGCGCGCCGTCGTAATTCAACCGGCCTTCCTCATCCCGTGCGAAGCGCTCGATGATCTCCGCCACAATCAGTCCGCCCTCCGATGCGCCCACGATATACGTCTTCAGTGGGCGCCCCACGAGCTGCACAAAGCGTTGCCGCAAGCTCTCAGTATCCTCCGCCGCGTCTCTCACCTGCCAGCCGCTCAGCCCAATCGCGTCCGGACGAAAACTCGAAGCCGCCGCCGCGAATCCCTGCGTGAGCGCCGGCAGCCCCACTCCCAGGTCCGCCGCCCCAAGCGGCGCCGGCGGCAAAAGCGTGTACCCGTGATCCCACACCACCAGCCGCCCGTTGTACTTGGCCGGTACCGCAATCAAGTAAAACGCCCCATGCGTGTCCACCCCCGCAACGCAATTCGTCCCCGGCGGCACGCCCGCGGGACACTGCGCCCACGCTCCCACCGCGGTTCCCAAAACTAGCAGCGCAAAAAAGTAATATCGAATGATTTTCATGTCGCACTCCCACCCCAGGAATTTGACTCGCTACGCAAGTAAACGGGGACACTTGAAGAACAACGCGGTGACGTTACTCCCCGCCTAAATGCTTGTCAAGCGGCCGCTTCGTCGCCGGCTTCACGAGACTCACCCGTCATTTGCCAAGTTTGGAATTGCCCGCGCGCAGTCTTGGACAGCAGGATTTTTCGTGGTTTTTGCTTTGGGATTGCGCCCAGTTCAGCGGATCGCTAACATTTCGCCGTCAATTAAATTTGCGCATCGCTACGTTCCCAAATGCGTTGCGATGAACCAGCTATTCCCCCACGCGTCCTTCACTCCAGCGGCGCGGTCGCCATAGGGTGCGTTATGTGGCGCGTCAATCGAAGTCGCGCCCGCCTCCATCGCTCGCGCATACACGGCATCCGTGTCCGGGACGTACACGTGCAGGTGGCAAGGCATGGGCTGGAATTCGCCGTGGGCTTCGTCGATTTCGAGCGTAGCGTTGCCGATCCTGATGGTCGCATGGTGCACGATGCCCTCCGGCGATTTATGCACGCCCATCGCCTCGGCGCCGAAGGCGGTTTCGAGGAAGGGGATCATCTGGTGGGCCTCGCGCAGGTGCAAATACGGTTGCACCGAGCGCAAACCCTCCGGTCCCGGCGTCCATCCGCGAGGCTTGGCGATGTACCAGTGATTGCCGAACGGGTCTCTGACCGCGCCCCAGCGGTCGCCGGAAGGATGGTCATCGGTCGGCGCGTGGAAGGAGGTGGCGCCGGCTTGCAGGGTACGGGCGTAGGTGGCGTCGGGGTCATCCACGTAGAGGTGGATCGCCGCCGGCGCGGTCGGATATTGCTCGTTCCCGTCGCTCACCTCGATTGCGCCCTTGCCAACCTCCACTTCCGCGTGCATGATCGAGCCGTCGGGCGCCGGCATGCGCAACCGTTCGACCGCGTCGAACGAACTCTTGAGGAACTCGATGAACTGCGCCGCGGGCCGCACGATGATGTACGGCGTGATCGACGTCAATCCCGGCCGCTGGTAATGGACCGCTCTGGCTTGTGCTTCCCCAGTTTTCGTTGCTGCTGTGCCTTCGCTCATAGTTGCTCTCCTTTGCAAATCGGATTTCAATGCCGCTCGAAACTCTTGGCGCGGAAGGTCGCACAATGCTTGTGCCACGCGGGTCAGCGCGGCCAGTTCGCGGTCCGGCGCTTCCTCCGGCCTTGGCCGCAGCGACATCAGCATCGCCTGCACCACTTCATCCAACTGCATCGCGAGGGAGCGCTTAGCCACGGTCACCCTCCATTTGCGCCCGCAAATTCTGAACCGCGCGCAATTGCAGTTGCTTGATCGCACCCGCGGTCTTGCCCAGCCGCTGCGCGATCTCCCGAATGCTCCGCTGCTCCACAAATCGTTCGTACACCACTTGCTTCTGAACCTCCGGAAGCTGCCTCACCAGCCGGAACAATTCCGCGCGATGCTCAACCGCTCGCAGCTCGGAAGCTTGCAACTCGAGATTAGCAGCCGGCTCTGGCGGATCGTTCGGGGCAGGGAACTCCCGCGCGGCTCGTTTGGCGTGATCGATGATGCCGTTCGCCGCAATCCGCAGCAGCCACGCCGCGAACGGCACTCCGCGCCATTCATAACTCGGCAGATTCGCCAGCGCTTTGTGAAACACTTCCGACGTCACATCTTCCGCAGCCGCCCGGTTGCGCAACCGGCTGGCTGCGAACGCATACACGCGCTCGAAATGCAGCTCATAAAGCGCCGCGAACTTCGCCGGGTTCCTTTGCGCCGCTTCCACCAGTCCCTGCTCGCCGGTGCTTCGCCCCACGGCCACAGACACACCCTCGGCCGTTTGCTCTGTAGGGGCAGCCTTCTCAGGCGGGGCGCTTTTGCGTCCCCGCGCGCCCTTCCGTGCCGCTCGTCTTGTGGCCATTTGGGCTCTGACTATATAACTGTCTCCCTCGAAAAAGGTCACGCAGCGGAATTCAGGTAGGTGCCGGAGTGTGCGCCGGCCGCGGTTTGCTGCAAGGTCAGCTCGATTGGCGCGCTTTACTGCGGGATTTCGCATCCGGGTGACGGGGGGTCCAGTCTTTTGGCGGGAAGGCTACATGCCAGAACAAGGGATTGGGCAGGATGAACTCCACTCCCACTTGAGGATGATCGCCTTGACGCCTGTCAATGTGCGCGACCACGCACTCCAGCGCCGCTTTTGTCTGGACGTTCGACAGACTGAGTCGCTGTCCTCTGTACACCTGTGTGGACACGCGAATCAACGCACCGTGAGCACTGATGGCCCGCGTGTGAGTGTCTTCTTGAAAGGGCAATCCCAGGCCGCTTTGCCCGGAGACTCGGACTGGAACGGTCATCAGCACTCGCTGACTTCTTCGGCGGTTTGCCGCCAGCCAGGAAGTCTCCCGAGATTCGGCAAGCCACGTTCCCAGGGTGTGAAGCCGCTCTGGTTCAATGGCTGTAAACACCAGCCCCATGCCCTTGGTGGCTCGCGAGTAGACGACTCTTGCGCGGGCTTCAAACAGTTGCGCGCCCTTTTTGATACGCACGTCCGTGACCGTTCCTAAAGGAAGGGCGTCGCTGGTATCCACATAGCAGCCTTGCTGGCTCAAGTCGCGGACACGCGTTTCGATGCGCGCCCCGGAATCCGCAGCGAGCACCTCAACCGCGGCGGTGAACTCGTAGCGAGGATGAATCCGGCGGTCGGCCCCGGAGGACGCGACGGAAGGACCGGCAGGATTTTCGGCATCACCGGCGATGCCGGGAGAGGCCCCGACGTTTCTCACCTTACTGGGAATGCTGGGGGAAGTCGAAATCTCTTCCGCAGCCTCGGTGATGTTGGGAGAGCCCGTAAACTGTTCCGCCTCACCGGTGATATCCAGAGAAACCGCAAGGTTTTCTTCATCAATGGCAATGTGGAGAGAGCTCACAAGATTCTCTGCGTCACTGGAAATCCCCGAGGGCCTCGCGGACTTTTCCGCACGGATGGGAGGCCCGGAAGGATTTGCAGCTTTCGAGTCTTGCTTGCGCTTGCGCCGCTTCATGACCATACAATTCTATCGCAAAGGGCGGAGAGAGAAGTGCGCACCGCGCCAGACGATGAGCGTACTGGTAAGGAGAATTAGGGAAGGGAAGAGGCTGCCATCAAGCGCGGGCTTTGTCGATCATTTCTTCCCAGATGCCTTTGGATTTGAGGATGAGTTCGACGAGTTCGCGGGCGGCGCCTTTTCCGCCGTCGGCTTTGGTGGTGTAGTGAGCGGCGCGGCGAACTTCCGGTGTGGCGTTGTGGACGGCCACGGCCAACCCCACGCGTTTCATCACCATGAGGTCGGGCAGGTCGTCGCCGAGGAAGGCGACTTCCGATTCCTTGGCGCCGGTCTTGCGCAGGACATCTTCATAAGCGGCAATCTTGTGCCCCTGCTTTTCGTAGACAAACTCGATGTCCAATTCCTTGCATCGACGTCGAAGTGCGGCGCTGGCGCGGCCGGTGATGACGCCAGTGCGCAAGCCAGCAGTAACCGCGAGCGTGAGTCCCTGCCCGTCGTGGGCGTCAAAATTCTTCAATTCCAGCGCGGAGCCGTCGGATTGCGACAGTAAGGTGACGCTGCCGTCCGTCAGTGTGCCGTCCACGTCCATCAACAGCACGAGAATCTGTTTGGCGCGTCTCGCCAGTTTTGGCGGAATTTTCTTCCCTCGCTTGGCCAATGCCATCTCCTTCTTTCTCAGAGTCTTATCGTGCGCTCCAAAGGGGCGGGGCAAGCCCCGCCCCTACATCAGCTCCAGTGTCCACAAATCGTGCAAATGCACCACACCTAGCACGCCTTGCGCCTCGTCCGTAACCACGATGGAGGTAATTTTTCGCCTCTCCATGACGTTCAATGCTTCGCTTGCCAGCAGGTGCGGACCAATCGTTTGGGGGTTCTTCGTCATGCACTGGCCGGCGGTCATTTCCAGCGTGGCGCCGCGATGTTTTTCCATCAAGCGGCGCAGGTCGCCATCCGTCAATATCCCCGCCAATCTGCCGTCGGCCTCCAGCACGGTCGTCATTCCCAGGCCCTTCTTGCTCATCTCGTGAAAAACATCTGGCATCGGCGTCCCGGTGGAAACGCGCGGCAGCGCCTCTCCCGCGTGCATCAGGTGTTCGACGCGAAGCAGTTTCTTCCCCAAGCGCCCCGCCGGATGCAAGGCCGCAAAATCATCGGGCCGAAAATTTCGCCGCTCCAACAGCGAGATCGCGAGGGCGTCACCGACGGCCATGGCCACCGTGGTGCTCGCCGTGGGCGCGAGATTCAGCGAACAAGCCTCTTCTTTCACGCTGACATCGAGAACGACATCGCTCGCTTCCGCCAGCGTCGATTGCACTTTTCCCGTGAGCGTCACCAGCGGCATCTCCAGCCGCTTGAGCGCTTCCAGCAGGCGAATAATCTCTTCCGTTTCCCCGCCGTAGGAAACCGCCAGCATGGCGTCGCCCCGCGCAAGCATCCCGAGGTCGCCGTGGAGCGCTTCCGCCGGGTGCAAAAAAAACGACGGTGTGCCCGTGCTGGAAAAAGTTGCCGAAATTTTTCGCCCGATCAGCCCTGATTTGCCCATTCCGCCGACCACCACGCGTCCCTTGCACGTAAAAAGCAACTCCACAGCTTTTTCGAAGCTGGCATCCAGCCGCGCCAGGACGTCCTGGATCGCCTGGGCCTCAATCTTGAGCACGCGCCGTGCCGTCTCCAGGCTCATTTTTCACTCCACCGGCGCACCACCGAGTTGAGCCCCTTTAATTTCATCAGCAGTCCGAGAAGTTCCGGCAGCGGCAAGGCATTGGGTCCATCGGAGAGCGCTTTGGCGGGATTGTCGTGCGTCTCGAGAAAAACTCCGTCCACGCCCGCGGCCACACCCGCCCGCGCCAGCGGCTCGATAAATTGCGGCTGCCCGCCGCTCGAATGGCCTTGCCCGCCGGGAAGCTGCACGGAATGAGTCACATCGAAAACCACTGGGTAACCCGTGCGCTGCAAAATCGGGAACGAGCGCATATCCACCACCAGATTCTGGTAACCAAACGAAGCCCCGCGTTCCGTCAAGATAATTTTTGTATTCCCGGTACTGGCCACTTTTTCCGCCACGTTGCCCATGTCCCATGGCGAAAGAAACTGCGCTTTCTTTATATTGACGATCCGCCCGGTCTTGCCGGCGGCGATCAGCAGATCGGTTTGCCGCGCCAAGAACGCGGGAATCTGCAACACATCGCAAACTTCCGCCGCCGGCTCGGCCTGGGAAACATCGTGGATGTCGGTGAGAATCGGCAGTTTCAGTTCCGACTTGATCTTCGCGAGAATCCGCAAGCCTTCTTTCAAACCCGGGCCGCGGAACGCCTTCAGCGACGATCGATTCGCCTTGTCGTAAGAAGCCTTGAAAATGTACGGGACGCCCGCCTCGGCCGCGATCTTGGCAATCTTCTCCGCCATCACCAGCGCGTGAATTTGGCTTTCAATCACGCACGGCCCCGCGATCAGAAACAGGGGATTGCCGCCACCGAGGCGCAAGGAGCCCAGACTGATTTCTTTGCCTGCCGTCATGACGAACTTTGAAGATAGCACAGAGGCCGGAGGCGTTGCCAAAACGCGAACTGCTGCCGCCGCTTTAGTAACCTCGCTCCGTCAACCGCTTGTTAACAGTCGGCGTCGGCGATACGTCTTTCCGAGGAAAGGAGCAAAGCGATGAAACTACAAGACTGTCGCCGCCGCGAATTTCTGCAAACCGTGGCGGGATGGGGATTAGCAGGGGCTACGAGTTATTTTCTAATGCCAGCACTTGCGGAGGGGCAGAATCCGCCGCCCCCGGAGCCGCCGGACACAAAGTGGACGGCTACGATCGTAGCGGCAGCCGAGCCGGGCGAGCCGCTCGTTGTCGAGGGCCGCGTGTTCGCCCCTGACGGCCAGCACACCGTCGCGGGAGTCATCGTGTATGCCTACAACACCGACAAGGACGGCTACTATTCGCCGGACGGCAAAGTCGGCCATCCGCGCCTGAAGGGCTATATGAAGACGGACGCCCAGGGGCGCTTCGAATTGCACACCATCCGGCCGGGACGATACCCGGGAATGCACATTCCGGCACACGTGCATTTCAATTTGTGGGGAGCGGGTTACCCGGTGCAATGGACCGAGGAGTTGCGTTTCGAAGGCGATTCGTATTTGACGGATGCGATGAAAAACGAGTCTCAGGCCCGCGGGAAATTTGCAACCATCAGGCCGCTTTCGAGCGGCAGTGACGGCGTCTACCACTGCGAAATCAATCTGCGCTTGCAGGAAAAATCAAATTACCCTGGTCATTGATCTTGGGAGCAGACGCGCGGACACGCCAAGCATCTCTCGCTCGTGCTTGAAAAATGCAGGTTACGCGGTGGCGCGTGGCGCGGCGCGCAGGGCCGGTGCGTGTTTAGCCTCGCTCATGGTTGCCGCAGGACGGGCCTTCTGTCTCTTGTGCTCCAGCGCGGCGCCGATGAAGGCCGCGAACAGCGGGTGCGGCTCCAGCGGCTTGGACTTGAATTCCGGGTGGAACTGGCAGCCGAGGAACCACGGGTGATCGGGCGCCTCGACGATTTCCACGTAATTCTCATCCGGGGTGCGGCCGGTGATGCGCAGGCCCGCAGCGACCAGCGTTTTTTCATAGTCGCGGTTGAATTCGTAGCGGTGGCGGTGGCGCTCGCTGATCTCCAACTTGCCGTAAGCCTTGTGCGCGAAGGACCCTGGCTCCAGCTTGCAGGGCCACGCGCCCAATCTCATGGTCCCGCCCATTTCATCCACGCCCAGCAATTCGCGCAATTTATAAATGACCCGGTGCGGCGATTGCGGGTCAAATTCCGTGCTGTCCGCCTGCTTCATTCCGGCTACGTCGCGCGCGTATTCGATCGTCGCGCATTGCATTCCCAGGCAAATTCCAAAGAACGGCACCTTGTGTTCGCGCGCGTATTGAATCGTGTGAATCATTCCCTGAATGCCGCGCTTGCCAAAGCCTCCGGGAACAAGGATTCCATCGTAGCCGTGCAAGCGCGCCGCCGCCGTCGCCGGCGAATCAATCTCTTCGGCTTCAATCCATTCGAGAACCGTTTTGTGATTGTGCGCCAGCCCGCCGTGCAGCAAAGCTTCCCGCAAACTCTTGTACGCGTCTTCGAGCTGCACGTATTTGCCGACCACCGCGATTCTGGCTTCGCCCGCCGGATGATGCATCCGGTGCACTAGGTCAATCCACGGTTTCATATCCGAAGGTCTTGATTCCAGTTTCAGCAGCCGCAGGATCTGCCCATCCAGCCCTTCCTTGCTCAGTTCCGCGGGCACCGCGTAAATCGTGTCGACATCCTCCATCGAAATCACGCAGGATTCCACGACGTTGCAGAACAGCGCAATCTTTTTCTTTAATTCTCCCGGAATGTGATGGTCGCTGCGGCAAAGCAAAATGTCCGGCTGAATCCCGATGCTCAGCATTTCCTTCACGCTGTGCTGCGTCGGCTTGGTTTTCAGCTCGCCGGCCGCAGCAATGAATGGGACAAGCGTGACGTGCACGAAGAGCGTGTTCTCCGCGCCCATTTCGAGCCGCATCTGGCGAATCGCTTCGAGGAAGGGAAGCGACTCGATGTCGCCGACGGTGCCGCCAATTTCCACGATCACGACGTCGACGCCTTCAGAAACTTTCTTGATGGTGGCCTTGATCTCGTCGGTGACGTGTGGGATCACCTGCACGGTCTTGCCGAGATAATCGCCGCGGCGTTCCTTCGTCAGGATCGTTTCGTAGATGCGCCCCGTGGTCCAGTTATTGTCGCGGGACAGCTTGGCGTGCGTGAACCGCTCGTAGTGCCCCAGGTCGAGGTCCGTCTCCGCGCCGTCTTCGGTCACAAACACTTCGCCGTGCTGAAACGGGCTCATCGTGCCCGGATCGACGTTCAGGTACGGATCGCATTTCTGCAGGGTGACTTTGAAACCGCGACTTTCGAGGAGACAGCCGATAGAGGAGGCAGCAACGCCCTTTCCAAGAGAGGAAACAACTCCGCCGGTTACAAATATATATTTTGGCGCCATCCTTATAGCCCGCGTCGCTTTGCCGGGCTTGTATGCCCTCCACAGGATTGACGTACATACAATTATGGCCGCAACCGCCGGAACTGTCAAATCGAACTCTTTTCACCGCAAAATCGTAAATTTTTCTGGGTGCGCACGCGCAACTTTTTTTCCGGGAACGGGTTTGCACTCTGTGGGGAATATTGTATTTGGTTCGGCGTTTGTGGTTTCGGAAAATGTTGCGTCTTAGGAAATCTTGCGCAGCAAACGGAAACCACGGCGCGGAGTTTTGCCATCTAATAAAATGAGCCTTTAGCTTTGCGCTTCGGAGTCGCTTTACGGCCTGCCCCGGCCCGGTCGGGGTTTAGTCCCCGCGACGCAGAAGGTTCCGAGTGGGACTCTCGCAAAATGGAAAGGGAAATGAAAGCACATCTACGACTCAGCACATTCGGCATTTTATTCGCCGGCGCGCTTTTCCTCTCTGCCAGTGCCGGCGCACAGGAAAAAAGCGCAGTCATCCTATCGCACGGCAGGATGCCCGCTTATGACGTGGCGCGGGAATCCGCGCTGCAAGGCATGGTAGTGGAATACTCTTCGGCATCTTCGTTCGCTCCTTTCGGCGCGCACGTGCTGCTCCAGACTGCGAACGGCACCGTGGATGCGCATCTCGGCAATAGCAAGGTCCTTGATGCAAATCACATCTCTCTATCCGTTGGTGACAGCGTTCGGGTTGTGGGCGAAAACCTGCCTTTCAATCACGGAACGATCTTCGCGGTTCGTACCCTCCAAAAAGGCTCGCAATCGGTTACGTTGCGGTCGAAAAGTGGCATGCCGTTGGTCAACACGACCGTACCAAATAAGACCGGGAACGCTGTAGCCCAGCCGGCAGGTGTGCGATGAACCGGCTTGTCCTTTTTTCAGCTTTAGCTCTTGCTGCTTTCACTGCTGCATGCAGCGGGGGCGTCGGGGGACCACCGCCACCCCCGCCCGCTGGCAATTTTTCCGCGGCAAGTCTCAAAGGTTCGTACACATTCCAAATGAGCGGAACTGACATCAACGGGAACTCCATTTCGCGCGTTGGCAGCTTCAACGCGGATGGCATGGGCAACATCATTGCGGGCATCGAGGACGTAAACGACGGCGGTACGGTCAACTTCACCGGCCCCTCTACGCCGGTCGTGTTTGATGCGGCG
>Ga0210405_10005267_pt1 | contig 11882 bp, 12 predicted proteins | sample IncBWH11MmetaG_FD_155492 | JGI IMG/M metagenome (GOLD analysis project Ga0210405, IMG submission 155492) | Forest soil microbial communities from Barre Woods Harvard Forest LTER site, Petersham, Massachusetts, United States - Inc-BW-H-11-M | ecosystem: Environmental > Terrestrial > Soil >... | reverse complement strand
CCCATCCAGGCGGTAACGAACGGCGTCAACGAGAGCCAAAACAACAAATGCAGATTCGCCCACAGGATGCCGCCCGTAACATGCTTCGCCGCCTGCAGGAGGTGATGATGGTTGTTCCAGTAGATGCCGACGTAAACGAAGCTCAGGACATAGCTGAAGAAAACAGGAAGGAGTGGCTGCAAGGCCGCAAGACCGGTTCCTTGTGGAGACTTCATTTCCAGCACCATGATAGTGATGATGACGGCGAATACCCCGTCACTAAAAGCCTCCATGCGGTCCTTGGTCATCCTTCCTACTCCTTCTGTTGGTTTGAGGGCTAAGCGGGAGCGGCCCAGTTACGGGCCGCTCCCCCCCACGCCCATCTCCTTGGCTTCGACGCTGAGTTTTCGCAAAAGACTCGCTGGTGTGTTTCACGCGTAGATTCTTCTGGTTTATGTACGAAATCCCCGACTGCTGTCTGTACTACCGGTCAAGATTCCAGAACACGTTGCCTGTTCGCTTGTTCAGACATGATCAGTGCAGGAGCGCTTTCCAATCCGGTGGGACTCTTCCCGCTGGGCCTGGTGCCGGCTGAGTCGCTGGGTGCGAACGAGGCGGCAGCAACTCCGCGCCCTTGATCATCCGCTGCTTTTCGTAGTCGAAGAACCAATCCTCACCAGGTTCAAAGCTGGCAACCACAGTATGTCCCGTTGATGCGTGGTGTTTTGTCGCATGTTGGCTTGGAGAACTGTCGCAGCACCCGATATGCCCACACTGCGCGCATCGACGGAGGTGAAGCCACCAGCCCCCCGCTGCCAGACATTCCACACAGCCATCCCCACTTGGCTTTGAAGCAGTGTTAATTCCTGGATGATCTTTCTTCATCGCATTCTCTCCAATCAATTGCCGGACAGTGTTTACACTTGCTGGAACCGCGACAAGGCGGCGGAGTCTATCCGTCGCCCTGCAACTGCGCTGAAAAAAAGTCAGCATGCCGCGTCATGCCTAACTCCCCACCGCTTATTCCTTATCGTCCCATCGAACATAAATTATGGCAGTGCGCACATGACTTTCAAGCCAAACGTCCACACCAGCGAGGCGATTGATCCAGCGGGGTTTAAGCTCCTTCACCGACTCGTCCGCGACCTTGTCCAAAAACACCTTGAAAAGCAAAAACTCGTTATCCGGTCCCACCGTCTTGACAGCTTCCGCCGTAGCAGTAGTTGCGTCCATGTTGTTGTGGATGCGTTTGACCGTGTTGTACACGTCCAAGGTAAATTCCTTGGTGATCTCTACATCTTGCCTGGTGCCTATATCTGTAAGATGACCGCCTACGAAGGTGTCGAACTGATAGGCGAGGATCTCATCGAACACCTTTAGATACTCATGAAAATTTGTCGAGAGATCAAATCCCTGGAAAGGTGCATAGCCGGATGTTACGGAGTCAACGACCATTAAGAATTTAGCTTCAGGAACATAGATGAAAAGGTCGCCTTCGGGTGAATGATAGTGATGGCCCGTGAGCTCGACAGTTTTGCCGCCAAGTTTGATTGTCTTCTCGGATTTGAATGTAACGTTCGGCAACAACCGATTCGGGTCATTCATCTCCTTCAAGAAGTCGCTGACACCTTCGAGCGCAACGATCTTGAGATCTTTGATGTTCTTGAATGCCGCGGATCCGCCGATATGATCTTTGTGCGAGTGCGAGTAGACCAGCATCTTGATCGGCTTGTCAGTTACCTTCGAAACTTCCAGCGGAATGCTTTTTACGAAGCTTGCCGGCGCATCAAAAACAATGACGCCTTCATCGGTGACCAGGAATGCGGATTGCCACCCGTTGTCCGATATGACGTAGACGCCGCCACCAACGTTTTTGACTGCGTAGCCGACCTTCGGATCAATCTTCCAAAACTTCGCCTTCACTGCGGGTAGAACAGGAACGTATTCTTTCAAAGACTCTGGCGTAGACTGAGCCGAGACTTGCCCGCCCCAGACAGCAGCGAACAACAAAACATATAGAAATTTTCTCATCTAATTCTCCTTGTGACTGAACGTCGTTTAAATACACCAATGGATTTGCTGGTTTGAGCACACGAAACCTGTGCCCAAAATTCATCATCAATAAATCGACAGGATTTTAGTTTGGCCGGCTCCAGAACGCCGCATTATGTCGAGCGGGTTGATGCTCGTGGCAGCGATTCGCACCAGTACTTCACCCGCTCCCGGAACTGGATCAGGATACTCTTCGAATTTCAGTTCTTCGGGCCCGCCATATTTGTGAACAACGATTGCTTTCATTATTTGCCGCCTCTCTGTGCAACATGGAGCCGCGCTTGCGAGACCGCAGGGACTTCGGCCCTGAATGCCGCCACAAGTTCAGCCGCTGCCAATCTCGATTGACTCAAAACAAATCACGTGTCATTCCGGCCAAGTCACGTGACGATGGGTGGAGACTAGTGGAACACCTTGTTTTGCACTAGACGGCAAAGCCGGGAATTAGATTTCCATAATTGGGATAATTTCAATTACGGACGCGAAGCGAGGATTAGCAAATGCAGAGCTATAAGTTCCTGAACCACATTGTTCTTTGCAACGTCTTCTTCGCCATCATTTGCATTCCCACTGCAGGCAAGCTGATTGACGTTATGGGGATTCCCTTGTCCATTTCCATTTACTACTTTCCTTTTGTCTATATTTTTGCCGATATCGTGACCGAAGTTTATGGTTATGCAGTCGCGCGGCGGGTCTTGTGGTACTGCATCTTCGCGCAGCTTTTGGCGATCGCAGTTTTTGAATTTGTAATCTTCTACCCACCATCCGCGGTTATGACAAACAATCAATCGTACGTTGATGTCCTATCCTTGGCCCCTCGTTTGGTTTTATTTGGCACTCTTGCGATGTTTACCGGCGACATCGCCAACAACTATGTTCTGGCAAAAATGAAAGTGTGGACCAATGGGCGTTATATATCGGCGCGTTTTGTGATCTCGACACTATGCGGGCAAATGGTGAATACCGCCGTTTTCTACATATTTGGTCTGTGGGGGATGATACCAACTCGCGTGCTGACAAAAAGCATCATCGTCGCAAGCCTTTCAAAAGTCAGTGTGGAACTTATCTTATTGCCAATAACACTTAGAGTTTCCTTGTGGCTCAAAAGAATCGAAAACGTCGATTACTTCGACAAAGCAACGAATTTTAATCCATTGAAATTCTAGACTCGCCGTCCTTCCGAATCTGCGGTCAGCAGCCCAGAACTCCAAACGTCGCATTTCATTCTTGTGAGAGATGACCAAAACTAATGGGCTTCAACTTGCCGCACAGCCCGTTGAGAGATTGCTCGTGAAGTGTAGACTCGCTGACGTACGCTGGGACCGCTGCCGGAGCGACCCGCGTGATTCTCAGGAGTCCGGTTGGCCCCTTCACCGTAAGGATATGAAATTGACAAAAGTCGGGTTCGCAATGGCGCTTGGCACCCTCCTGCTGTTATTTGCTGCCACTTACGGACCGGCTTTTTTGACTGTTGCGCTGCTTAAAGTTCCGCCCTTCGAAGCGGTGCCTGCAATCATCGTGATCAGCTTGGCGGTGGCGATCCTGCTGATCAAGGTCGTGTCAGGGAGGGCCGGGGGCTTCGCCCAATTTGGGTTTCGATTCTGTCACTATCGTTACATCGCTACCGCGATTGTGTTCGGGGTGCCCATTGCCTGGGCGCTCACAATCCTCGTCAATCGCCTGAGCTTAGGTTCGCCTCCACCCGCAGTGTCATTTCGCCCGTGGATGACGTTCCTTTACTTCGTCGTCGGTGCCGCAATTCAGGAGGAAATAATCTTTCGCGGCCTCCTGCAGACCACCCTGGCTCGGCAGTTTCCGGCAACGCTTTCGTTTTTCGGTACTTCATTTTCCTATGCCGCGATAATCGTTGCCCTTTTGTTTGGGTTGATCCACCTGAAGGTAAGTCCGATAACAGCAGGGGCTGCCTTCGTGCTCGGGCTATTTTCGGGGGAACTCAGACACAGAAGCGGTAGTCTCTTGCCGGCGATACTCGTCCATGCGGTCTTCAACGCTTTCGCCGCGATTTTGTGAGTGTACGGAGTCGGCTACGGAAACCTGGCTAATTTGTTGATCCTAGATGCTCACTTTGAAGGCATGCAGCAGCGGGTGGACGCCTGGCACGTGACGCCTACAGCCCCAGCAGGTTACACACCGCACTCTACATTTCTGGAATGATGTTAGCGGGGGGGGAGCCCTTGGGGCTGCTGTCGGCTTCCTGCGCAGCCCAGAGGCGGCTGGCACGCTCACTGCTTTGTGTTTGCCGCTTGCTGGTATCGCCGCATCAATTGAGCTACTTCGTTACTATCGTAAACCGAGATTCCCTAACACCTGACGGGCCATTCCTCATTCCGAAAAAATAGCCGCCAAGAGCGCCTTCAATTCCTCCAATCGAAACGGCTTTTGAATGAAGACAATTTTGGGACTGCATGACCGCCAAAGAAATGACCGCATCGAGAAAACGTGTCAGCATAGTGCCATGAAACACCCAAAACAAAGAAAACGCGCTCCGCCGACCCATCCATCTGCGTTGGCAGTACCTTCGTATCATCGCATTCTGGTTAAGCATGGCCTGATTGAAAAGACCCTGCCCATCCCCGATGCGTATGAAGTGTTTTTGAAAGTGGGCGCTGACCCGGAAGTACAGAAACTCCGCCGCCAGATAGCACACGGCAGCAGGATGAAACACGTTCCCGCTTTGTATCTGGCCACAGCGATGGCTCTGCAAGGCATGACGAAGCAGGAGCTTGAATCTCTGAAATTGCGGATTGAAAAGAAGCGAGTATGAGCGCCCCTGTAAGATTCGTGTTAAATGCTATCGGCGTGCAGTTTGCCGAGGGTTATGTCGAATGCGGTAGCAAGGCCAGAGAAGTATCGGGCGCGCAGTGTCTCGGTTCCCTTCCTAGCTGGAATGAACGGAGAAATCACAGATGGATAAGTGGCAGGAATTTCAAAACGAACTGAATAACTTCATCACTGAGATGGGAAAAAGCTCTCCCATGCAGATTGAGGTCAAGAACCTCGGTGAAAACCAGTTGATGCTCCACAACGAACGTAACAACAAGTATGTGAGGCTGGATTACGTCTCGACGAAGGAATTGTTATTCATAGAGTCTTCCGCAGGCAAACGTTATTCAGTGCCGCTGCGACAGCCGTGGGATGAGGTAGCGACAAAGGTGCTACTGGAAATAACCGGGAATCGTTAGTATCGGCTGAGACCACGGCTAGTGCCACGAGTGCCAGTCACTCCCGCGCCCAGCCCGCAGGCCCGCCCGCGTGCCGCAACGCGTCTTCTAACTCATCGCGCTGTCTCTTAAATTCCGCGATTTCTTTTTTCTTGTCCTCGATAGCCTTGCGGTGCTCGTTAATGTCTTTCCGCGTAACGCTCTCCTTCATCGTCGTGCTCGGATTGGGATAATACTGGACCGAGCCTAGGTTAAGTTCCCGCTGCAAAATATCCAGCTCCGTTTGCGCGGTGGTAATCTTGTAATCGATGGCAGCAAACTGTTTTCTCCAATACGCTTCATTCCTCTCGTCGTGGTCCGAATCATCCGCCGATTCACCAGCCACGACATCGGTCTCCGTTGCACTCGCAGGGGACTTCCGCCTCAAATCCTCCAGGCGATCTTCGAGGTCAGCAACCTTTTGCTCTGCTTCCTTGACTTCCCCTTCCTTCTCAACTAGATGCGTGCCTATCCCGACAAGCTCTGATTGATTATTTCTGCGGGAACGCGGCTCGGGATTCGAATATTCCTGTTGCACCTTAAGTTTCTGATCTCGGCGAAGCAATTCTGCTTCCTTGCGGGCATGCTCTAAATGTTCTTTCTCTTCCGCCAGCGCGTTCTCTATGTCCTTTTCCTCGCGGTTAAGTCTGCGTACGCTGGTTGTTTCTGGTTCTTCCGGCCCGTACTCCCTTCGCAGCTCTCCCGGAACAATTGCATTGTGTCTCGACTGTTCCTCCAGCGCGTCAATCTGCCGCAGCAACACAGCGCGTCGATTCCGCAATACCTCCATTTGGCCTTCAGAGGTCACGCCCTCCGGTTCCTGATCCAGGGCCACAGCGTCGGTTATGCCCTTTCCGGACTTACGTGCTTCGGCGAGCGTTCTGACATCGGTATCAATCTTGGCGAGTTCCTCCCGCAATGATTGAAGCTGTCGCGCGTACCATTTCGCGTCCCTAAATCTACTGTAATGGTTTGTCTCTTGAGCTTGAGGAAAGGCGGGCCAGCAGAGAAATAAAGCGACTAACAAAGTGCCGATCCAGCGGATAAGTCCTGTACGCATAATGAACCTCGCTCTGAATCGCCCGTCCGCGCTGTGTACAATTATGAGTAATAGCGTAGCGATTTGCCAATAGTACCGTCGCCAGAGAGCTCATATCCGCCCGTCGGCCCCCTTAATTCTCGTTGCATTTTCTTGCAATCATCGCAGAAGCCGGCGTAAAAACCTTAATCAGTGAATCCTGTCGGTGCATGAAGGGCTTGTTCCCCTGAGCGCCAAAGAAATGACCGCATCGAGAAAACGTGTCAGCAGCCGCGAAACAAACCTTCCTACCCAGACGTATAGGGAACGGAAGGCCGGACGGCCAGCAGGCCGAACAGGTGCGGATGAGGAGGTAGGGAATGAATCGCACAATGGTAGTTATTCTGGGAGCGTGTTTCCTATTGGGGGCTGCGGCACTGAGCCATTCGAAGGCTCGTGACCATGTTGGTTCCAACATGACGCTGGGGCGAAAAGTGTTCACGGAAGTTTATGGGGAAGGCAAGGTGAACCTAGTGGATCAGCTTTATGCAGACGACTTTGTGGATGATTCGCCGGGCGGAGGTAAGGGGCGCGAATTGATCAAGGAAGCGGTAACGGTTTTCCACAAAGCAGTTCCTGATTTGAAATTCGAGATCGAGGATGTCTTTGCGACGGAGGACAAAGTGGTCATCCGTTACACAGGAAGAGGAACGCAGACCGGGGCCTACGGCGAAATTCCGCCGAGCGGGAAAGCCATCAAGGTTCGAGGGATTACCGTGTTTCTGATCGAAAATGGCAAGATCAAGACAGAATGGACAGAGTACGACCGCCTTGGCATGCTGCGGCAGATCGGCGTAGTGCCCTCGCCCTCCCGGCAGCAGACCTCGTCAAACAGTTAGTTGCTGGGAATATATGAATCGCGCAATCGGAATTTGTTATAAAGAAGCTGGTTTTCGCACAATCGAGGGGGATGGATAGAGGAAACCAATGGTATTTATTTCCGTGACGCGTTTACGGGTTCGGTCCTTTATCTATCTCCCACAGTTCTTATGGGACACATTCAAGTCCGTGCGCCAGGCGGAGCGCAGCTCTCGTTTTCTCGGCGGCAGGCTATTAGTCAACGCCAAAAACGTTTTTTGGACCATGACGGCTTGGAAAGATGAGGCGGCGATGAATGCCTATCGTACCGGCGGCGCGCACCGCAGAGCCATGCCCAAGCTGCTCAACTGGTGCAACGAGGCCGCTGTCGTGCATTGGAACCAAGAAACCTCAGAACTTCCTTCTTGGCAAGAGGCACATCGACGCATGGTGAAAGAAGGAAAACCATCAAAGGTAAATTATCCCTCGACCGCTCAGGCCTCGAATCACATTCCATTGCCAGAACCGAGTCGCATTGAACGAACACTGAAACCAGCGCCGGGTGCTTAATTCTTCGTCCCGCCGCCCGCAAACGCTTTTGTTCTTCCTGATACTTAAGCTCTTCAGTGCTCTGGTGGCTTATCTTGTACTCATCCCTCACGCAGGACACGTCCAGTAGCCCCGGAATTCACGCCTTGATCACGCAGGGAAGAGATCATCTCGCACAGCGATCCGCCTCGCTATGCGGTATCCCGAACTGAGCTCACCTTCCATGTAGCCCATAAAAGCGTAGCATGTGTGCTCCCCGGCGAAATGAAGCCATCCACCATGCCCCGCCTTCCAGAACGGCCCCCACTTCGTTACTTCATTGACTCGTGGAAAATAATAGGAACCTTTGCTCCATTTTTCGTCTGGCCAGTTCATAAACTTGTCCTTCCGAATCTCCCGGCCAATCCCTGGATAAGGCGCCTCCATCTTTGAAACATATCGTTTCCTTCGATTTCCCGCCCACTTGATGCATGCTTCTGCGTCATCCGCGCCGGAAAAAGCCACCAGCGCAAAATCACCTTTCTTGTCGTCCTCCGTGGTTTCCCACGTCAGGTCAACAGGCCCGTCTTCGGACAAGGTCGGGCTGCTTGAATACTGCTCCCAGAATCGATCATGCAGCCGCATAAGATACTTTACGTTTTTCCCAGTTTCGGGCGGATTGCTCAGACTCGCGGTTACCTCTCCGTCGTCAAACACAATACTGTCCCAGACCGACGGCGGGATCGTCAGAATGACGTCGTCGACCGGCTTCTCTGAGCCGCGTATCGGCGTTCCTCTTTTGTCGACCACTTCCAGCCATAGCTTGTCATCGTGCCGCGAAATCGACTTCACGCGCGCGTTTTTGATCACGCTGCCAGCCTTCTTGTTCAGTGCTGAGGCGAACTTTTCCGCCAACTGCTGATTCCCGTCGTGGCAGCGAAACACTTCAGTGTCCGTCCAGTACCGATCCAGGCCGCCGCCTTTGATCATCGCGAGCACGCCTAGCAGGCTCTGCTCGTCTGCCCCGACTCCATTGTCGGCCGAGAGCAGATTCCGGAGGGCGGCCTTGCACAGGTCGCTGCATCTCGCCTTGCGGACCCAATTCCCGAATGAGACAGCATCCAGCCGCTTGGCATTCGGGTTGGTCCAAGGTTCAAACGGGTCCACAATCGTTTCGGCGAGCTGCGTCAGCGCTTTCAACTGCTTCTCCAATTCATCGGTCAGTTTTTGACTTTCCTCGAAAGTGAGTGTGCGCTTCCCGAAACGAACAGGGGAATTTCCATAGTCGGTGAATTCCAAGCGAAAATGACGCTTATAGCTGTTCCACAGCGGATGATTACTCCCGATGAGTTCGCCTCCGCCTTCCACCGTCTTCCCAGGAATGAAGTCTTTGAGGCTGTGCACACGGCCGCCGACGCGACCTTGGACCTCGTACACGACAACGCTGTACCGTAAGCCTCGCAACTCGTACGCCGCGCACAAACCCGCCAGGCCCGCCCCCACGATGGCGATCTTTCGGTTGGGAATCTTCCTTTTTTCTTTGGTCGGCCTCCCGTGGGCGAATTCTCCCAGCATCATTTGTTCCGACGCCAACAGCGCCTTGTTCGCTTCGAAACGGTACTGCTTCGGTGCCCGGGGTATGTGAGGTTTCGGAACAAGAATCGTGTGCCTGTGTTGGGCCCGCAGCGCGGTGTAGAGAGTAGGCATGGAAACCTCTGGGTAGGCTGTTTAGATTTTAGAGACGTAGTTACCCTATAACAGAGCTGCCCCTCTGGAAAGCAAACTTTTTCGAGCGATGTCCCTACCAATAATTCCGTCTGAGTCGTCAAAAGCTGCTGCGAGACGAAACCGAAGAATTCAGATCGACCTTTGTGTGTGCGATGTTGTTTGACACAGGCGCGAGGAGTTCGGTCGCGGCGGCACAAAGCGGAGTTCTCCACTTAGGTTTAGGAGAGCACAGATCCGGGCACGCTAGGCTGCCCGGCGTTCATATCGGTGATGGAGTCCGCAGAGACGCACCGAAACTGTCCTGAAAACAGTTGTTTTTGAAGCGAGTCAAAAATTAACCCGTCAGGATTCTCTCTCGTATCCAATCACACGTCAGGCTCTAGACAGCGTCTTGGTTCTTTCGATCAGATTTTCGCGAGTGGAAAAATGGGTCCAAAACTGAGTCCATTACTGAGTCCAAAACCCCCACAACTATGCCCGAAACCACCCAATTGCACCCAACCATTGGCCTCGTAAGTACTTGAAAAACAAAGGAGGCACCGATTGCACAGAGCATTATGAGTCCGCTGCTCTAACCGCTGAGCTACGGGCCCCACGAGAGCTAACGCATTGATTTTATATTATTTGGGAGATTTGGGTGGAAGATTCGAGGGCTCAAAAATCAGCACTGTAGTAAATTCGTAGTACTTTCGCGTCAGTGGTTGCCCGCGGTTTCACTTTTCCGATTACCGCTGTTAGATCATGCAGATCTGAAAGAGACCACCCTCTACCTGCATCTCTCCCAACGTCACTTGAACTCAACCGCCAGTCCGTTGGACTTAGTGAAACTCAAAGACACGTCACCGCAGAAGGACTAGATGAGCCGGCCGCCTCTAGAGGTGGCCGATCTCATCCGCGCTGCGGGAGAAGCCTTCATCGAAGGAAACCGCCATTGGATGCGCTGGAAGCACGTCAAAGTGCTGCGGGCCATTGCGCGGTGTCGCACCGCCGCACTCGGCGGACATCTCGATGAATGCACCCGCTGTGGACATCGCGCCATCTCCTTCAACAGCTGTCGCAACCGCCACTGCCCGAAGTGTCAGATCGCTGCCCGGGAACGGTGGATTGCCGCGCGTCAACGTGAGCTTCTCCCGACCCGCTACCTGCATGTGGTCTTCACACTCCCCAGCCGCTTGGCGCCCCTGGTCCTGCAAAACAAGAAGATCCTCTACGATCTCCTGTTCCGCACCAGTGCCGAAACTCTTCTCGAAGTCGCTCGCGATCCCAGACACCTCGGCGCAGAGATTGGCTTCTTCAGCGTGTTGCACACCTGGAGCCAAAAACTCAAAATTCATCCGCACGTTCATTGTGTTGTTCCTGCCGGCGGCCTCTCGCCCGATCACACCGTGTTGAAGAAAGTTTTTCGCGGTAAGTTCGTTGACGCTCTCGAGCAGGCCTTCCAGAATGGCCAGCTCAACTTCCAGGCAGACCTGAAGCTTCTTGCGCAACCCAAGATCTTCACCGCCTGGCTACGGCCGCTGTTCCATCAAGACTGGGTGGTGTACTTGAAACGCCCCTTCGGTGGCCCCCAATATGTACTCCAATATCTGGGCCGCTACACCCATCGCGTGGCCATCTCCAACCATCGTCTGGTCTCCTTTGTCGATGGCCAAGTCACTTTGCGCTGGCGCGATTCCGCTGACCACAACAAACAGAAGTTGTTGCCTCTATCGGTCGACGAATTCCTGTGTCGCTTCTTACTGCACATCCTTCCGCAAGGCTTCGTGCGCATCCGCAACTTCGGCTTCCTAGCCAACCGGCGGCGCGCCACTCTCCTACCCCTTTGCTTTCAGCTCCTCGGCTCGTCACAACAACCGCAAAACCGAACAAAACGGCTCCTCCACCAAAGACTCTTCCGATCTTTGGCACTGCCCCAAGTGCGGTGGCCCGATGAAGGTCGTCGAGCGGCTTACGGCTGCCGAAATCCAACTCCGCTCTCCGCCAGCGGTCACCGTGGCAGCATGAAAGCACTCTCTCCAATTCGTCTTCTTCGCGTGCCTCAACGCGGTTCGCACCTCTCCGCCTGGCCGTCGGATTACTCTCGTCTTTCCGCTTCTTCAACCATCTTCTTCATCCTACTTTTTCGCCGTAACGAGCTTCTGCACGCCGGTTGTCAGGTGGTGCACCCTGGCGCTCGGCCGTGGCCAACCTCCACGCCGCTCCTTCCCATCATTGAATTTCCATAGGGCCCGCGTCCGCCGCAAACCGGGCGGCCACGTTCTAACGGCTTAATCGAACGCGCGCAGAGCACCGCGCCTGCCTTCACATATTCGCCAAAACGCGCGGTGGAGTCGAGATGTGGCGCGGTGGTTTAGGTGCGGCCTATCGGTTTCCGGCCCTTTCGGCCGCCGGTGCCTCACTAGCCTCACCATGCTTCCGTTTCCACATCCCGCTCATCGAACCGGATGTGCGGATTTCCCGCTTCCGGCTCTCGGAGAAAGGATCACGAGGTCGCCCAC
>Ga0210405_10005266_pt1 | contig 11883 bp, 15 predicted proteins | sample IncBWH11MmetaG_FD_155492 | JGI IMG/M metagenome (GOLD analysis project Ga0210405, IMG submission 155492) | Forest soil microbial communities from Barre Woods Harvard Forest LTER site, Petersham, Massachusetts, United States - Inc-BW-H-11-M | ecosystem: Environmental > Terrestrial > Soil >... | reverse complement strand
CACAGGCCCAAGTTTTTGCGCCCCAGTGCGGAGTTGGGTACTTCCATCACGATGCTGCACACGTCTTTGTCGGCAAAGAAATCGTCGCCGGTGAACTGCAGGTTGTTCCGAGCGCCCTGCGTGTCGAAGAAGAAGGGATCGCTTCGCCAGCCCGCAAAGAAGCGATAGTCGCCCGCGTCGGTGACCCGTGCCTCTCGACCGATTGAGACCGGCGCACCCTCGACGATCACCTGCCCACCGTCGCCCGTCCCGGCAGCCTGGATTCCCTCAACCCGACGCAACGTCGCGGTCAGCTTGCCGCCCTCGGAGGCCGAGAAGCGCACGCGGTATGCGATATCGGCGACGGCATCTCCGTCGGTGTCGATCTTAAGTTCGTACAGAGCCTCGGGCGCGAAGGGGTCGCCTGTGGTGAGCCCGGGCGGGTTCACGCTGGCGGACGGGTGTACGTTCATGATCAGGATCGACTTGCCAGCGTCTCCTGGCTTGGGAAAGGCATACAGATCGGTGAGATCCAGGCGGGCGTCCCCGTGGGGAAACCCAAAATCGGGACCGGAGTAGTGGTGCGACATAGGTCATTTCCTCTTACTATGGACAGTCAGCCCCCTGCCTCGGGAAGGAACGTACGGGCCACTCGAAGTGCGGGGTTAGGACGCTCAATGGGGACGACATCTCGCCGCCGGGACAAGAAGGCGAAGCCAATCGCTGTGAAGATAGCTCCCGCAATGAGCGCGATTGCAGCGCGCCGAACTGTTCGTCTTTGAGTGAAGGTTCTCATCTGAGTAGCCAAAGCTCACTATCGATAAAATCTTCAGGCCTGCGCTGCTGGGCGTCCGGGCTGATAATGCGATCGTCGCAAAAATGACCCAGAAGAACTGCGTCAATTTCGGATAGGTTCAAACAGTTGAAGACATGGACAGGGGAAAGGATTACTCGCCGCGCGTCTCCGCCGCCACCCACACCTTCCTCGGCGCTACCAAATCCGTGTTCGGCACCTCTGTCATCAGCCGAATTCGCTGCCATCCTGCCTTCTTCTGCGGCTTCGGCAGAAACGTGAGCAGGTACTGGTGCGCCAGCCGTTTTCCCACATCGTCCAGAAACGGAGTGAACGACACCGGCGGCCCCGTGAATCCTATGTAATAGGCTTCTCCTCCTGTTTCATCTGCTAGTTGCGAAAGATAAATCTGGCCCCAATAAGTCTGCCAATAACTGTGACCGTAATGTCCGATGCCTGGTGTGTATATCGCCGAAACTGTGATGCCGGCGCGCAAGGCATTGTCGATGGCTTCATCCAGGTACGGGTCCTGCAGATCGCCGGTACCGTAAAAGCGGTCAATTCCGTCTGTAGCCATGATGATCGCGCGCCGCGCCGTGGTCGGGGGCCAGCGCTTCACCAGATCGGTCAGCGAAAAATACGGGCTGCCATTACCCCCTCTCGTTCCCACCGGTAGGCGGAGCGCTTTTGCCGCCAGCGCATGATCGCTGGTCAGATTCTGGACGACTTGCGCAATGCCGTCCCTCATATAGGCCACACCAATGGTCGTCGTGTCCGGCTGGGCGTTGATGAACTTCCGGAGGTCCTCGAGCTGCGTACCCAGCGTGGTGTTCGACCCGTCGTCCAGCATGATCATCAGCTCCAGCAACGCATGTTCGCCCTGTGCAGGAACCCAGTCGATCACCGCGTCTCGATCGTGCCCTTCATGCACCATCACGTCTTCACGGTTGACCACCGGCGTTTCCCCACCTTTGTGGGCTTCCACTGTGACCACCACATGGACGGGCGCCGTCCCCGCCGAAGATTGCTGTGCTACTGCATTTGCAGCGGCGAATGCCAAGAACGCGAATACCGCCAAAGTAAGAAGATGACTCCTCTTCATGTCTGTCTGCCTCCTCGGCAGCGATGAGCGCATCACAACAGAACCATGGAAAGGAAACAATTGGACGATGGTATCGGCGATACTTTGGTATCGGTGGCAGTCGCCGGGCGGAGCAAGGTTCGGGTAGAGTGAGGACTAATTCAAGTTCGTTTGACGATAAACACTGTTTTGTCGTCGATCAGCGCTTCGTCGCCGTTATCTCGAAGATGGTTATCTTGCTGCACTACGCAATCCAGCAATGCATTGCAGATTTCCCTAGCCGACCGTCGGTGGTGCTCGCGCAAAACCGTTTCCAGTAGCTCGCGCATTTGCTTGTCGCTGCCGTCGTAAACTCCATCTGTATAGAGGACAAGAATGTCTCCCGCGCTCATTAGTGTGATTTCGGCGACATCGGAACAGTTGCAGTCTCTTTGGCGCGAGTTCATCGAGTAGTATTTCTTCCGATCCGGGTGATCTGTGGGAATTTGCAGGCCGAGCGCAAGGAATTGCACCATGCAGCTTTCATCTATTTTCATGAACCTGTCATACTCCGCCGAAAACACCAACGGTGGAGGATGCCCGAAATTAACGAAGCGAAAGAGGCCGCCCGGGCGCACTTCGCCATAAAGCATGGTCGCGATTTCCCGTGCATTTTCTTTTTCACTTATTCCCAGTGCGTTGCGGGCGGTGATCGATAGTGCCAGCCGTAGATTGATATTCTCGAATAGCTCAGGCGTGGTTTTTCCGTATCGGTCGAGTTCGGTGAGCATCAAAGCCTGGAATGTGTCATGTACCGTGGAGGCAATCTTCGCCGAGATTATTCCGTGTCCTTGCGCGTCTACCACCAAAATACCCGCTGTCGAACAAAGGTCGCGCAAGTCTTCCGCGACTCGCACCTGCTCAGAACTCCTTGCGAATCTATATTCGGTTTCCATTTCCTTTGTGTAACCCGGGGTTCCTTGCAGCCATTGCACGTGATCGTCGACCGAATTGCGTACCGGGACGCCTAGAGGAAGCGGTTCTAAGAACTCCTTCGATATGCGTTGAGCCCGCTGAACGCGTGCATTAATGTCGTAACGCTGTTGAAAATTGATGTACTCAAAAAGGTCACCACCAACAGTTCCCACAGGAATCGAATTCCCAAACATCTCGATGCCGGGAATGTGCGGAATCGCTGCTTCAACTGGCATCAAACGCTCACGCAAGTATTCATCGATGCTCGGAACTGTGTAAGCTTTCGTCATAGCAGAGTCCGGTGCGGCAGTGGACTGAAGATAGGTCGAGAACCACCCCGCCGGCCTCGGCGATGGCCGATGCGATCGCGCCGCTCGAGACCGATGTCATCGGTTTCAGGACGATCGATGTTTGGGGCAAAACGCTGTGCCAATCTTGTGGTGATCGTCAGGCCACCCTCCGTTCAGGGGCAAGCTCTCCCGTCAGAAATTGCGCGCGGCCGTTCCCGAAGGACCAATCCTCGTCAGAGCTCGTAACCATAGACACGACGACGTCTGACGGCGGTATGCCGCACGTCGTCTCCAACTCGTGACAGAGCAGCTTGTAGAAGCTCTCCTTCGCCTCCCGATTCCGCGGCCTTGTCGTGACTTGGATAACGACGCATTTGCGCGTCCGCGTGATCCCGAGTCCGGTGTCCTCGACGACGAAATGTGAGGCTGGATGCTCGTGAACAATTTGGTACCGATCACGCTGCGGAATCTTGAAGACTGAGACCAGCGTGCGATGCGTGGTGTCCAGCAGCGCCTTGATCTCGTCTGGGCTGCGGCCCTCGATCATGTCGACTCGAATGAGCGGCATATGCATCCTCCTCCATTACTACGAACGCAATTAAACTTCTTTGTCTTCCACCTGACCCTGGCCAACTGCTAAGTCGCGTGGCGGCTTCTCCCGCATCCACGCCTGCCACTTCGGATATGAGTCCATGTTAGTTCGGTAGTCGTAGGAGAGATCGCTTTGGATCTCAGGTTGCATCACAACAGAAGTACAAGCGGGAAACAATTGGACGATGGTATGGGATTGATCGGTCATTTCGGCGAAGGCATCGACTAATACAAAGGTATCGACGGTACCTTCGTCTGATTGTTTCGCCTTCCCTCCTCTGTTTTGATGCCGCAAGGACTTTCCAAACACTCAATTTCACATTCTCGACGGCGGCTATTTCGTCTTGGACACGGCTGCGGATGGTCGCCATCGGGCTGTATTACACGCGTGTGAAGAATGCCTCAATCAAAAATCGACCAAGGAGACTTTCTATGCAACATCGAACACTCGCAATCGCGTGCCTCGGGCTTGCCACGATATTCGGTTCAAGCATGGCCGAGGCGCAATATCAGTTGAAAAACCTGGTTTCGAATCAAGTCAAACAGGCGGCTCATACCGATCCTCTCCTCGTGAACGGCTGGGGGTTGGTGCATGGCCCTGGCACGCCGTGGTGGATCAGCGACAATAACTCCGGATGGGCTACGTTGTACGACGGATCCGGCAAACAAGTTACAACGCTCAAGGTATTGATTCCTACGGCGGGAAGTGGGCCGAGTTCAGCAACCGGATTGAACGGGCCGGGATCGCCAACGGGAAATGTTTTTAACGGATCAACTGATTTTCAAGTACAGGGATCGGCATCGGTTTTCCTGTTTGCAACGCTGGATGGAACGATCAGCGGATGGGCGCCGCAATCGAACTTTAATGAGGCAATTGTGGCGGTCGACAATTCGGCAAACAAAACGGTCTACACAGGATTGGCGATCACCAGCCGGACCTCGGGAAATTTGCTTTACGCCGCGGATGAAGCGAACGGCAAGGTGGACATGTATGACGCGAATTTTGCCTTCGTGAAATCCTTCACTGACACGACATTGCCGGCAGGTTTTGCGCCATTCGGGATCCAGGACATCAACGGGCTGCTGTACGTGACGTTCGCGAATGTGAAAGGAGGCAGCGGTGGTTTCGTCGATCTCTTCAAAGAAGATGGAACCTTTGTGAAGACGTTGATCAAAGGAGCGCCGCTGAATCAACCATGGGGAGTTGCGGCAGCACCAAGAAACTTTGGCCCATTGAGCAACACGCTGCTGGTATCGAACAACACGAATACCGGCACGATCAACGGCTTCGACCCTACTACCGGAGCGTTTGTAGGGAAGATCAAGGACGAAAAAGGAAAACCGATTGTCATTGACCAATTGTGGGGTATCGCGTTCCCGGACAATACGGGCGCTAACGGGGCACCGAACCATCTGTACTTCACGGCAGGGCCGGACAACAATGTGGCGGGCACGTTTGGAGTGATCGTGTTCGACCGGGATTAGGCCTCCTGGATGTGCACAGCGGCCGCCTTCGGGCGGCCTTTTTGTTCGTTTCAATTCACTTGAGTAGGAAGTCCATGGCAAAGTTGAACCGTTCATGAAACTGCATTCTTCTAGCCGTCAGTACAACGCCAAGTATTGCGGCACACGACTTTGTCGCCTTCGGCTGTGAAACCGATTGGACGTTGGTATAGGCGATACCTTGGTATCGCTCAATACCATCGTTCAATAGACTCGTATCCGCGCTTCTGGCTTAATCACACGCAGGGACAAGGAATCCAAATTTGACATGATGAAAAGGACTCTCAATGACAAGTTCGAACACAAAGATTCGGCTTCTAGCCACCGCGACGTTGCTGCTCGCGGCAACCTCTTGGGCGCAGACGTGCCCGCCGGGCGCTGAAAAAATTGCCAAGGCCTATGGCCTCGACTCTTTCGGGCAAATTGATGCGGTTCGCTCCACCTTCAACATAGATTTTCCAGGACTCAAAGTCTCTCAGAGCTGGATCTGGGAGCCCAAAGCCGACCGGGTCACCTATGAGGGAAAAGACAAGGCAGGCAATCCGGTAAAGATTACCTACGTGCGCTCTCAGCTCAGCAGCCAACCTGACAACGTGAAGAACGAAATCGACCCGAGTTTCAACAACAATCAGTATTGGCTGTTCCTTCCTTTCCATGCCTGCTGGGACACCGCCGCTAAAGTGGAAGATTCTGGCATGCACAAACTGCCGATAGGCGGGGGTTCCGCTAGGCGCGTTCTCATGACATACCCGCCCGAGGGCGGCGGTTACACTCCCGGCGACACTTGGGAAATGTACGTCGGCCCTGACAACCTGATCCAGCAACTTCTCTGGCGCCGGGGCCCCGGAAAGCCAATTATCGTCAACACTGTTAACGCGAAGTGGCTGGATTACAAGAAGGTCGGCCCGCTGCTTGTCTCCTTGGACCATCGCGGCACAGGCGACGGCAAGCCGCTGCGGATTTTCTTCACGGATGTGGCCGTAAAACTGACGGGATCAGACACATGGGTGAACGCACAGTAAATGGGCAGGGGCAAGTCAGAGCTCCAGGCGCCTCGGCGCTTCCGCGATGAAAGCCGAACACGTTCAGCCGAATCGTCAATGCCGTGCGAATTGATTTGGACGGCATTCCCTTCGCAGCGTGCGAACACCGGGACTTTGCAAGGAGCGCGACGACAGTCGCGGCAGCGAGTCTGATCGAAAACTGGATCGACGGACAGTCGATCACGGTCGCGACTCTACCAATCACAAACTTATCCATCGTAAGAGAATAAGGAGAAAAGCAATGCCATACGTTACAGTTGGAAAAGAAAATTCAGGCAACATCGAGCTTTACTACGAAGACCATGGCTCGGGCCAACCGGTTGTTCTCATCCACGGATACCCTTTGAGCGGTGCTTCCTGGGAGAAGCAAGTACCCGTTCTTCTGGAAGCTGGTTACAGGGTCATTACCTACGACCGCAGAGGCTTCGGTAAGTCTAGCCAGCCGACCGCAGGCTACAACTACGACACGTTCGCAGAGGACCTTCACAAACTGGTCACCCAGCTCAAGCTGCACGATTTCACATTAGTCGGCTTTTCGATGGGCGGAGGCGAGGTCGCACGCTACATCGGAAAATACGGCTCCAAGGGCGTGAGCCAAGCCGTGATTATCTCCAGTGTGGTACCGTACCTGCTCAAGACCGGCGACAATCCCGAAGGCGTGAATGCCAGTGTATTTATTGGCATCGAGAAAAGCGTGGCCGCCGACCGCTACGCGTTCTTCACCGGCTTCTTCCAGAATTTCTACAACACCGACGTGCTGTTGGGTAAGCGTGTCAGCGAACAAGCCCTCCAAGCTAACTGGAACTTGGCGGCCAGCGCCTCCGCCACCGCCAGCCTCGCGTGCGTCGCAACCTGGCACGAGGACTTCCGCAAGGACCTGGAACGTGTTGATGTGCCAACGCTCGTCATCCACGGCGACGAAGACCGCATTGTTCCGCTCACTGCCGCCGGTGCCCGCACCGCCAAAATGATCAAGGGCGCTCGCCTGCACGTCGTGAAGGGCGGGCCGCACTGCGTCACTTGGACGCATGCAGAGGATGTCAACGCCGAATTGATGAGCTTCCTGGGCGAAAAGGCGCAAGCGAAGAAAATCGTCGCCTGAGCGGCCACGGATTATGACCTGCCGTGCCATTACAGCGCCCGGCATTTTTTTCAAAGCCTTAATTGCGAATGGAAAGAACATGACGAACAGCAACGAAGTCGGAGAGCGGAGCGAAGTGCCACTGAGGACGCCGTCTTTGCTGGGCGCAGAGGATGTGCGGAACATCACGGCCCGAGCTCAAGGTTTTACTCGCAGACGACTTCGCTCTTTACAGTAAGACCAAGAACTTCCACTGGCATGTCAGCGGTGCTCATTTTTGCGATTATCACCTGATGCTTGAGGAGCAAGCGGAGCAGATATTCGCAGTGACCGACGACATTGCAGAAAGAGTTCGCAAGGTGGGTGGAACTACGATTTGCTAGGTCGGGCACATCACTTGTCTCAAACACGTTGCCGACAACGATGCGAATACGCTGGACCTCTGGACATGCTTGGCGAACTCCGGGAAGACAACGAGGCTTGGATACTAGAGGCCGAGGTCGCTTAACCCTGGGTGGCCTTCGGGACGTCGTCCGAGTGCCCAGTGGTATTTGCGATCGGCCTCCAAAATGGGGAGGTCGTTGATCGATGCATACCTTGACGCCATGAGCCCGTCGTCATTGAACTCCCAGTTCTCATTGCCATAAGAGCGACACCAGTGACCCGAGTCGTCATGCCACTCGTACGCGAAGCGTACGGCGATGCGGTTTCCGGTGAATGCCCACATTTCCTTGATGAGCCTGTAGTCGAGTTCTTTGGCCCACTTGCGAGAGAGGAAAGCAATAATTTCGCTTCGCCCATTGATGAACTCCGAGCGGTTCCTCCATCGTGAATCGATGGCGTAGGCAAGAGCCACTTTTGCCGGATCGCGAGTGTTCCAGCCATCTTCGGCGAGACGTACCTTTTGGATCGCGCTCTCGCGCGTGAACGGAGGCAAAGGAGGACGGCCGGCCGTCGTTGCTGTTGCCATGATTTCTTCTCCTTCGATTGATTCTTTCGGCATATCCATAAACTCACATACTCGTGCGGCGATCTCGTCTGGGGCGATGTGGCTCCACTTGCAACTGTTCGCCCAGCTAGTTTTTGTGCATTTCTAAGGCAGCCGTCGTCCCCACGCTTTCGGGTTCGTTCCAATGGGATTGCCCACGCGTCAGCAAGAGATAACTGACAGCCAGCAGCATCAACGCGAGAGCATCGACAAAGAACAAGCCATATCCCAACACGAAAATGTGACTGAGAATAATGGCAGTCATCCACAAAATGACCAATCTCGCCCCCAATCTGGCTGTCTTCGGAATCAGGAAGAGAACCGCCACCATGGTTTCGAACACCCCGGATCCCAGCCGAAATACCGGCTGAGATATCAACCCGTGGACCGCTTGCGACATCTGCGTGAACAGGGCCACCGCACCTGGCACCCCTGCAAACTTCATAAAGATGGCGGCATACAGAAGGTTCACCGACACCAACAGACGAATTGCCGGCAGTGCGAATCTTTTACCCATAAAACTTGCCTCCTTGACCACCTCGAACCAGGCAATGCTTCGCGAACGGTAGTACTTCATTTCTGCGTCTTCACGAACTGACCTATAAACGTCGCAATTTCATCTGCTGCCGTATCCAGCGCGAAATGACCACCATCGACAATGTGGACTTCCGCATTGGGCACATCTCGCCGGTAGGATTCCGGCTCCGAGGAGTCAAACGATGACTCATACTTGCCCCACATCACCAGCAGACGCGGCTGCTTCTCACGCATCCAAGCTTGCCACCTGGGATAGTTTTCGACGTTGGTGCGGTAGTCGTAGAAGAGGTCGCTCTGAATCTCGACCTGGCCGGGTTGATTGAGAAAAGCAAATTCATCCGTCCAAAGATCGGGGTCGTAGCGTTCCGCGTTGGGATCGCTTCCGACATGGCGCGTCCGCGTCGTCTGCAACGACAGGAGGTTCGTGCGCAACGCGCTTTCGTTGGCGGCGCGATCGGCCCAATAGGCCCGGCGCGTTTTCCAGTTCGCGCCCAGACCCTCGTTGTGCGCCACAGCGTCCTGGACGATGAGTCCCTCGACTCGGTCCGGATGGGCCAGGGCCATGCGAAAACCCACAGGGCCGCCGTAATCCTGCATGTAAAGTGTGTAGCGCGAGAGCCCAAGAGCTTCGGTGAAGTGATTCATGGTTTCGGCGATGTGATCGAACGTGTACGCGAATTTTTTCGGGTCTGGCCAGTCACTGTGTCCGAAGCCGGGGTAATCGGGCGCGATAAGGTGATAGCGATCGGAAAGCCGAGAGAACAGGGGCTCGAACATCCGGGATGAAGAAGGAAGCCCGTGCAACAGCAAAAGCGTTGGCGCGTTTTTCGGCCCGGCCTCTCTGTAAAAGATGGAGAGTCCATCTACCTGTATCGTGCGATAAAAAGTCGGGTTTTTCACGGAACGTTCCTTTCCCTCGGCGTGGACCGGCAGTTGAAATATTGCGAGCATCATAGAAACCACCAGCACCATACGAGAGACCTGCAAGAGCCGAGGCCAACGGGACGAGTAGCAAGGGTGCATAGTTTACCTCCGCGTTAGAAGTCCTGCACGGTTGGGCGGATGACCATCTCATCGACTTCCACCTCGACCGGCTGCTCGATTGCGTAAGCGATGGCTCTCGCGATCGCGCTGGCCGGGATGGCCATTTTCATGAACTCGCGCAAATTCTTTCTGGTCGCTTCGTCCGAGCTGCTCTCCGACAGTTCTGTGGCAACCGCGCCAGGTGAGATCATCGTGCAGCGGATATTTTGAGAGTGCAGTTCCATCCGCAGCCCTTCAGTCAACGCGCGCACAGCCGCTTTGGTGGCGCAGTAGACCGTCCCGCCGGGGGCGAACATTTTGATCCCGAAAACCGAAGCCATGTTGATGATGTGGCCGCTCTTCTGCTTCTGCATGTGGGGCAGGGCAGCGGCAACCCCATATAGAAGTCCTTTGATATTGACGTCTATCTGCCGGTCCCATTCATCTGCCTTAAGGGCCTCGATCGGTGCGATGGGCATGATACCGGCGTTGTTGAGGAGCACATCGACGCAGCCGAAACCGTCGACGGCCTTTTGGATGAGCGCCTCCACTTCTGCGCGCTTCGTCACATCGGTTGCAAATCCGATAGCCGTGCCGCCGGTGGCCGAGATCTCTTGAGCCAGTGCGTCGATCCGGTTCGAACGCCGCGCTCCAAGTACAACTTTTGCTCCTCGTTCTGCGAGAAGCTTCGCGGTGCTCTCCCCAATGCCGCTGCTGGCTCCGGTGATGACTACGACTTTGCCGGTGATATCTGACATTCTCTTTTTCTCCTTATTTAAGAATTTGATTTCTAAGAATTTGTTTTTTCACGGCGGGCTGCGCTCCACTGAATGATCGGCCCCACGATTTCAGAGACCTCCTCGACCAATGAGGTCAAAAAAGCCAATACGTCGGTGCAAGTAGAAAGATTGGCGCTTTGCCCAGCCCATAGGGGAACGAGATCCGATCGGCCCGTCGCCTCTGCCGGGATTGAGAGGTTTCTGACGAGTCCTCGCTGCAACGGATAAGGTAGAATCGCCGTTCCCTCCTGGTTCAACTCCTCCATTAAGCGGTTGTGGATTCCCCGCGCGAGTCTTCCGGTGAAGCCCTTTGTTAACGCGGTGTGCCCGGCTTTTTTCCCTCGTAAAGCTTGACGATGAAGGAGGCTGGCGCCGGACTCCTCACACTCCAGAAATACCGTTCCCATTTGGATGGCTTCTGCGCCGAGAGCCAGGGCGGCGACTACACCGCGTGCGTCGCCTATTCCGCCTGCAGCGATCACGGGCACATCGACGATGTCGACGATCTGAGGGACGAGCGAGACCGTGCCCGTAAGCGAATCCTCCGCGGACCGGAGGAATGAACCGCGATGGCCTCCGGCTTCGAAGCCGGAAGCGACGATCGCATCCACGCCTGCCTCCTGAAGTGCTGCTGCCTCATCGGGGGTTGTCGCCGTACCAATCGTGACGATGCCTTTCATCCGGCACTCCTCTAAGATTTCTCTCGGCGGGATTCCAACGATGAAGCTGAATACCGGGACGTTCGCGTCCAGCAACACGCGAGCCTGATCTTCAAATCGGATCGGCGAATACGGTTTGTATGTCGGACGAGGTGCCCCCAATGCGGCGAGATGGACCGCAAGTGGGGCAAGGCTTCTATTAAAGGCGTTTTCGTCCGATGTTCGGGCACCCTCGTCTTCCATCGAGACCCACAAGTTCATTGCGAACGGTTTCGATGTAAGGGAGCGAATCTCTCCGATCACGTCCTCGATCGCCTCCGGAGCCAAGCCGTGCGCACCAAACGATCCGAGCCCGCCAAAGTTGGAGACCGCTGCCGTCAATTGTTGTGATGACAATCCGCCGAGCGGACCTTGAATGACGGGATAGTCGATCCCGAGTTTCGCGGTGAGCCGGTTCTGATTCCAGCGGGGCGGCATTATGCGGATACCTCAAAAATCAACTCCAGCTCGACCGGCACGCCGAGCGGAAGGCTGGCTACGCCGTACACCAGTCGGATAGGGTTTTTGTCTTTTTCGAAAACG
>Ga0210405_10005265_pt1 | contig 11883 bp, 13 predicted proteins | sample IncBWH11MmetaG_FD_155492 | JGI IMG/M metagenome (GOLD analysis project Ga0210405, IMG submission 155492) | Forest soil microbial communities from Barre Woods Harvard Forest LTER site, Petersham, Massachusetts, United States - Inc-BW-H-11-M | ecosystem: Environmental > Terrestrial > Soil >... | reverse complement strand
ATCGCGCCCGTCATCGCTGAAAAGATAATGTTGTAGCTCCTTTCTCGCTCGTCAGCGGTGCGGCCTGGCATGAACTCCAACATCTGTTCACGCCGTGCTTCCATAACGCCCGCGATTCGCTTCTTTACCGCCGGGGCGGCGCGGGCAATCTCGGGAGCCAAGGCGGCAATCGGGCACCCCGTTTCCGCATGTTCACAGTGTTCCGGACTCAGGTACCACCGGACAACTTCTTTCCAGCGCTCTGCGGGGGCTACCCTTTTCAAAGCCGCAAAGGCTTTTTCGCCAAACTCGGAATAGCCCGCCTCGATGGCTTCGGCGAGAAGCTCGTCTTTGTTGCGGAAATGTTTGTAAAAGCCGCCAACCGTGAGGCCAGACGCCTTCATCACGGTAGCGACGCCGGGCCCATTCAAGCCCTCCGCCCGAAAGCGGCGAGCAGCGTTCTTCAGGATTCGCTGGTGAGTTCTCGCCTTGTGCTCCTGTTCGTATCGCATATTTCGATTGGATTATATACGTAATCTCCAGGATGCAAAGATTACTTTACATATTCGACTAAGCAAGTAGACTTCTTTTCCGCAGCAACGCTCGAAACTTCATCCTCCCAATAACAGCCATGGCCGGCGCGGTCTCTCTTGCACGCACCATGACCGATCCTGTAGCCAAGCAGACGGTCCTCGACACCGTGCGCGACCATTCTGATGGAGGTCTGATGGTGAGCTCTTAAATTTTTTGCATCCGTAGGATTGTGGTCATAATCCTATGCACAAGTCAACTTCGACTTAACTAGGCCGCCTTCAAGGGCGGTGGCCGGTGTGTTTGGAACGGGAGACAGGCTCATGCCGCAAATACGATAGGGCTGTTGTCAGGGCGTTCGAATGTGAATTGGGGGGCGATCCTCTCAAATGCGTTGGATTCGGTTCACGGCTGGGTTCATCGGCGTGGAATCTGAAGCCCGCCGAGTGCCCTCGCTATCTGAGGGATCACGTTTTAGAAGGGGTCAGGTCATGAATTTCGTGGCATTGAGAATGTTAACGGGGGACCGTGCCAAGTATCTGGGGCTGATTTTCGCCATCGCCTTTTGCACCTTTCTGCTGGAGAACCAGACGTCGATTTTCGCGAGCATTCTCAAGCGCACCGGCAGTCAGATTATCGACGTGACCGATGCGGACGTATGGGTGATGGATGGGAAGACCGAATATTTCGAACAGACCAAGGCGCTGAAGGATACCGACCTGACACGGGTACGAGGCGTCAACGGCGTCGAATGGGCAGTGAAACTGTTCAAAGGCTATCCCGTCGCCCGGACACGGGCCGGTAAGTTCGCCTCATGTATTCTGCTCGGCCTCGACGACGCGACGCTGACCGGCGCTCCGCGGAAGATGTTGCTCGGCTCCTGGGAGCGCTTACGTGAGCCGGACTCGATCGTTATCGATAACGCCGGGTACATCCTGCTTTATCCGGACGAACCGCTCGAACTTGACCGCGAGCTGGAGATGAACGACCACAAAGTGAAGATTGTCGGGATCTCGGACGCATCCGCTCCCTTCCTGAGCAGTCCAGTGATTCACACCCGGTACAGTGAGGCGGTGAATTTCGTAGGGCACGAGCGTACCGAGCTTTCCTTTGTGCTGGTGCGATCGCAGCCCGGCGTTAACGCGGAAGAGGTCTGTCGGCGAATCGAGGCACAAACCGGCTTACGTGCGCGCACGACCGATCAGTTCCGGTGGGACTGCATTGTCTACTACTTGAAGAACACGGGCATACCGGTGAATTTCGGGATAACCATCACGATCGCGCTAATCGTCGGGACCGTGGTCGCCGGTCAGACTTTTTATTTGTTTACGCTCGAAAACCTGAAGCAATTTGGCGCTCTGAAGGCAATCGGCGTCACCAACTGGCGGCTGACCGGCATGGTGCTGCTGCAGGCCTTCGTGGTTGGACTGATGGGCTTCGGGCTGGGCACGGGCATGGCCGCCGCTTTCTTTGAAGCGACGCTCCGCAAAATAGCCACGCGAGGAATCATTCTGATGTGGCAGAGCGTGACGCTGACGGGCGGCTGCATCTTGTTCGTTGTCATAATCGCCAGTCTTCTGAGTATCCGGCGCGTGATCGTGTTAGAGGCGGCGACAGTATTTCGAGGGTGAACCATGCAAGAAAGCCAATCCATTGCGATTTCATGCCGCGGGGTGCACAAGCACTTCGGCAATGGCACACGCGTCCAGGCATTGCGCGGTGTCGACTTCCAGGCCCGGCTGGGGGAACTTACCTTCATTGTTGGCCCGAGCGGTTGTGGCAAGACCACGCTCTTATCCGTGATCACCGGGTTGCTGGATCCAAGCGACGGCGAGGTGGAATTGTTCGGGAGCAGCGCGGGCCGTTTGCCAGCCAACCAGCGGATCCTGTTTCGCCGTGAAAACATCGGCTTCGTTTTCCAGCAATTCAATTTGTTGCCGGCGCTGACGGCCGCCGAAAACACGGCGGTCCCGCTGATTGCAGCCGGAATGAAACGCACGGAAGCCGTCGACCGTGCGAAGGCGTTGCTCGATCAACTGGGGCTCAATGGACGGCGCGACGCACTGCCCGCCACGCTGTCTGGAGGCGAGCAGCAACGCGTGGCGATCGCGCGCGCTCTGGTTCACGAGCCGCGGCTGGTCGTCTGCGACGAACCGACTGCCGCGCTTGATCACGCGACCGGGGAAGCTGTGATGAAACTGGTCGCCGCGAACGCCGTTCATCCGGATCGCGCCGCGGTCGTCGTCACGCACGACTCGCGCGTTTTTCACTTTGCAGACGTTATCGCCCACATGGACGACGGGCGGATCGTCAAAACGGAAAGGAACGGTAAGAGGGAGATTCAGTCATGAAGAGAACAGTTCTTCCAATCGTTGCTGCGGTTGCGGCGATTCTTGGGATGATTTCGGTGGCGCGTACGCGTCCCAAGCGGGAACCGACGGTTCCGCCTTCGGCTCCGCCTACCTCAAGCTTCGAGCAGGTCGTCGCGGGAGTGGGGCTGGTCGAAGCTAACTCTGAAAACATCGACATAAGTTGTGCTGTTTCAGGCATGGTCACGCAGCTGTACGTAAAAGCAGGAGACCGTGTAGGGCAAGGCCAGAAGCTGTTCTCTCTGGATGACCGCGACCTGCGAGCAGATCACCAGGTCAAACGCACTGCACTAGCGGAGGCTCAGGCACGCTTGGCCAAGCTCGAACAGGAACCTCGTGCCGAAGACGTTCCACCGGCCGAAGAGCGCGTGCGTGAGGCTCAGGCAAATTTGGCGGATGCCGAGGTGCAAGTGCGGTTGATCGAAAGCGTTACCGACAAACGGGCGGTTCGTGACGAGGACGTTCAGCGCAGGAGAATTGCCTACAAAGCGGCGCAGGCGCGGTTGGCCGAGGTGGAAGCCCAATTGGGGTTACTAAAAGCGGGCGCATGGGCTCCCGATATTGCCGTTGCGAAATCGGAAGTTGCTCAGGCGGAAGCTGAGGTCAAGATGGCTGAGACCAATATTGATCGTCTGACCATGCGGGCCCCGATTGCGGGCGTCATTCTGCAGAACAAAGTGCGGTTGGGCCAATATGCGCAATGTGGCCCGCTCAGCGAGCCACTCATGATTCTGGGAAGTGTCACTCCTTTGCATGTCCGTGTTGACGTAGATGAGCACGATGCCTGGCGCGTGCGGGGCGGAGCGCCGGCGGTGGCGTCTCCCCGTGGAAACGGTTCTACAAGAATTCCCTTGGATTTTGTCCGCTTCGAGCCTTATGTGATCCCCAAGAAATCTCTGACAGGTGACAGCACGGAGCGCGTAGACACTCGCGTTCTACAGGTGATCTATCGCATTCGGGATGCTGAGCCTTCGGTCTATGTCGGTCAGCAAATGGATGTCTATATCGATGGATCGGCGAGTCGCTTGAGTTCCAAGAACTCGGCAAACTCAGGAGCAACCCGGTGAACGCGCAGCGAAAAGCTCTAGCGGTTCGATCGGTTCTATTTCTATGCGGGTTGATCTTGGTCTTCGGACCGAACGTCAGGGCGCAGACGGAGGAATCCACCAAAACCTGGGCGGCCACGTCGTTTCGCGGCGTGTCCACGAAGGAGCCGCCCAACGCGGACTGGTGGAACTCCTTCCATGACGAAGAGCTGACACGACTGATCCACCGCGCCGTGGCCAACAACTTGGACTTACGTCTGGCCGCAGCTCGTGTCGACGAAGCGCGCGCCGCACGAGGAGTCGCGAAGTCCGGTTTCTACCCGTCCGTGGGTGTGACAACCAGCGCAGAGCGTCTGCGCGAGAGGGTTGCTGCTTTCAATCCTGGGGTAAACGCTCCCACTTTCCACCCGGTCGAACTCAACAATTTCCAGGTGGGATTCGACTCCGCTTGGGAGATCGACGTCTTCGGTCGGATCCGCAATGAGGTGAAAGCTGCGAGCGCCAACGTACGCTCTGTGGAAGAGAACAGGCGCGATGTTCTTGTCGTGCTGCTTGGCGAGGTCGCACGGAGCTATGCGGATCTCCGGGGCTTTCAACTGCGGCTCGATATAGCCGAGAAAAATATTCGGACACAGGAAGATACCGTCCACCTTACGCAAACGAGAGCGGCGGCTGGGTTAGCGACTCAGCTCGATGTCTCGCGCGCAGTTGCAGAACTCGAGACTACGAACGCTGTGGTCCCGTCGCTGCGAAGCGCTATTGCGGCTTCGATTCACCGGATTAGCGTGCTTCTCGGTCAGGAGCCCAAAGCCTTGGAAAACGAATTGGGAACGTCCGCCCCAGTGCCAGTGGTTCCGCCCGAGGTTCCGGTCGGATTGCCATCGGACCTGTTAAAGCGACGGCCGGATGTTCGCCGGGCAGATGATGAAATCGCCGGTGCCGCCGCCAACGTCAAAGCCGCAAGGGCGGACTATTTTCCGAGGTTCACTTTGTTGGGGTCAGCGGGAAGGCAAGCGACGCAACTCCATGATCTCTCGCTGTCACTGGGAAATTTCTTTGCTGTGGGACCGGCGATCAGCTTGCCGATATTCACGGGCGGTCGTATACGCTCGAACGTCGCAGTGCAAAACGCGCGCTGGAGACAGACCCAGATCCTCTATCAATCGACGGTTCTGAACTCTCTGGAAGAGACCGAGAACGCACTCGTGAATTACTCGCAGGAGCAGGAGCGCCGCGATCGGCTACAGGCAGCCGTGTCGCAGAACCAGACGGCGCTTGAGCTTTCCCGGGAGCTTTACACGTCCGGCCTCGGGGACTTTCTGGCGGTGCTCGATGCCCAGCGGCAACTCTACGGGAATGAAGATCTTTTGGCACAGAGCCTGACTGCGGTGACGACGAATCTGATCGCTTTGTACAAAGCACTCGGAGGAGGGTGGGAATCATTTCCCCAACAATAAAGTATCGATAATCACTTGCCGGCTGACTTTGTGCGCACTATTGGAACACTTGTTCTGAAGCGGATAGGTACAGATAGACGCAAGGGAACAAACGAAGGGAAGGTCGAAAATGGCGCAACAACCAGAAGTCGATTCCGCCCCGCAGGCGGATGCAAAGCCGAAGACTAAATTTGAGAAATGACAGGTGCGATGGGGGCGAACAGACAACTATGCGACCGCGGTCTCTTATGTCATCGAAGGTCGCAGGAAGGAAGGTCCGGCGCTGCCATCGTATCTCTCGCGTGCCTGCTCGGCCAAATCCGAGATGCAAAGCGGCGACCTGGATTACGAGGACTTCAATGAGCGATCAACACAGTTTGTTGTCAGTGGATTCCTACTCCCGGAGCCAGGCTGCGGAACATATGCTAAACACCGCTATCACCCAAGCGAAGATTGGCGAAAGCTTCGAAGAATACCTTGAGATCTTCGACAAATTCTATGCCGATGACGTTCAGGTAAGCAGTGAAACTCAGCACGAACCGATTCGTGGAAAGCCGAGGGTGGGCTCACTTCTCCTAAACTTCCTAGTCCCGCTTCATGTTATGGCCGAAGTTGGGGGCCTAGCGATATCCATTAAAGAGACCACGATTTCTGGCGATGCCGCAAACGAGATACATTCTGCCTGGACACTGAACATTGTCGGTGTGTCCGGTAAAACTTGCACGCTGAACTGGCGCGCTCTCCGGAAATGGAACGGGTCGCGCGTGGTGTACGAGCATCACTATGACCTACAGCGAACTGGCGAGCCGTTGACGTTCGACGACCTGGGCTTCGACATGATCGGGCCTGTGGCCGGGCTTCAAAGGGGGCAGGGATAAGGCGAGTCGTCAACGGCAACTTTGTCAGAGTCGTTCAAAGGCTCCCAGTGCGGATTCGTTTCAATCCCGACCAGGATCCTCAGCATCTGTTACGGCCCGGTATATCGGTCGAACCCCAGGTCAAAGTGCGATGACTGCTACCGGACCTTGCAGCGTCAGTATCAAGGTGACACTAATCGCAACTTCAGATCACGAAAGGTGAAATATGACTCTTGAAACATCGCTCATAGATTTAGCACTTAGGAATTGGCGGTCGAACGTTGATCGCGTGGGGAAACTCTTTGGAAATTTGTCCCAAGAGCAACTGCTGCAAGAAGTTGCTCCTGGAAAAAACCGGCTGATTTACCTGTGGGGTCACCTCACAGCGTTTAATGACGCTCTCATTCCGCTGCTCGGCTTCGGACCCAGGAATCATCCGGAGCTTGACCTAATGTTCGTGTCGAACCCAGATCGGACTGTTCCAGCCATCTTGCTAGGCGAGGATTTGAAAATTATTTGGCAAGAGACCAATCAGATTCTGTGGACAGGATTCTCGAAGCTGTCGGTCGCCGACTGGCTGCAGAAGCATGGTGCTGTATCTGAAGAGGATTTCTTGCGGGAGCCGCATCGCAATCGGTTCACCGTTGTACTCGGCAGAACGGCACACATCGCCTATCACTTGGGCCAGGCAAGGCTCTCGGAGAGGGTGCAAACGTAGAACATAAATTGAAAGCAGACGGTCACTATGGGGTGAGCAACCTTGCGAGGCAAGCAATTGGAGTGAAGTATATGGCGAAGGTGATCGAATTCTATCTTCGTGGTCCTCTCCCGAAGAAGGTTAAGCCAGTACCAATCGAGGAGCGCGGAAAGCTAGTCGAGTTTCCCAAGGCACAATTCGCCGCGCAGTCTAAAGCTGAGGATATTACGGAACGCGGTGAAGCAAGCCCGCCAACCGTCCTTTTCTATGGATGTTTTTAAGGCCATCAATGAACGGGGTAAAGCCTCCCGTAGCGGATTCGTCACGCTCGGCGCTGCTTAGCCCGCGATGTCAAGGTGGTCTTGCAAGATCGGCTTGGTGACAGTGCGACGGAAGCGCAATCCGCGTAACTGACTGAAGAAAATGAAGATATTACTTAGATGGGATGCTAGGGCAGCGTTCTAACCAACTGAACTACGTCCCCCACTCGCCAAATCAACGAGATGCGCAATCGCCAGTGTTTATGCGGCTTTGCACGAATTGCATAAATTGCACAGTTTGCTTTGCGTGACCCAGACTGCTTCCAATCGGGCTCAAACCGCTAATAAACCGCCAATAAACTTTAGAGGCGGAGGAGCCAACTGCTTCCATAAGAACCGAATTGGGCAGTGCAATCGTCACAGGTGCAACTCGCATAAACATCTTAGTAGCTTCGCCCAGAACGCGAAAGATCACGGTCTCAATTCGGCCTCTTTAGGCCAAAAGGCCGCCATCGATGTTAAGGAGCGTACCAGTGACGTAAGAAGCTTCAGGGCTCGCAAGGAACACCACTCCCGCAGCGATTTCCTCGGGACGACCATATCGCCCGAGCGGCACTGTCGCAATCCAGGGCGGAGCCCAATCACTGTTCTCGGGATTCATATCCGTATCCACAAAACCCGCCTGCAGAGTATTTACCGTGATGTTGCGTGCAGCCAAGTCTCTGGCGGCGACACGATTGAAGGCACCCACGGCAGCCTTCGTTGCGGAATAGTCGGCTGCCCCGTTGAAGCCTGTACGCGTTCCTGCAGTAGAACCAATGGTAATGATTCGTCCATGATCGGGGAGAACCTTCGCCGCAGCCCGAGTCGTTGCAAACACGCCATCCACATTGATCTTGTTCTGGCGTTCGATGGCAGCGTCGTTTACATCTCCACCGACGGGAGCCAAAACGAAGACTGCCGCGTTGTTGACCAAAATGTTCAGCTTACCGAACTTTTCGACCACCCTAGCAACCAGCTGTCCCTACCGAAAATTCCATTCGGCGGTTTTCAACCCAATGTAACATTGTTACGTTCTATTCGCCTGGTCAGCGCGGCAGGGCGCCCTCAGTTTCATCTTTCTTGAATATTACTGATTTAAAAGGCATTCGCGACGGATAGCATTTTGGCGAAGGACAGGCTCAAAGAAAGGATTCGGCTCTGCGGTGAACTGCGATTCGGGGATTTGGTTCAAGTGCAAACCGAAATCGAGCGCTGCGAATCGCCAGTCGTTTTCGATTTGGAGGAATTGGACCTTATAGATCTCGAAGGAGTTCGTTTTCTCAATGCGTGTGAGGCGAAGGGGATGTCGATCTTGCACTGTTCGCCTTACATTCGGGAATGGATGTTGCAGGAGCGAGGCCGGCCGAACGAGCATCCAGAACCGTTGTAGCGGGCCTTATGTCGGACGAACGACTTCGGCTAACAAAAGCTGATGTACGCGAAAAGAAATGAAAGGAAAAAAGGAGAATTATCATGAATCAGCATATTAAGAACGTGGTTTTGGTGCATGGAGCATTCGCCGACGGCTCCGGCTGGGAAGCCGTCGCTAACATCCTCAAGAATGATGGATACAAGGTGTCGGTGGCGCAGCCCCCCGAGACCTCGTACGCCGATGACCAAAAGTACACGAAGGCCGCCATCGACGCCATGGGCGGGCCGGTAGTTCTCGTGGGCCACAGTTATGGCGGCTCCATTATTACCGAAGCCGGCAATCATCCAAACGTTGTAGCGCTTGTCTATATTGCTGCATTTGCTCTCGATGAAGGTGAGAGCTGTGCCTCAATCGAACAGGCCCTGCCGCAAGCGTCCAAAGCGTTCAAGCCGGACAGCAATAACAACTGGTGGATCGACGAGGCGCATTTCGCGGCCGACTTCGCAGCGGACATTGCACCGGAGAAGGCAGCATTCATGGCTATATCGCAGGTGCCGATCTCCACCGACTCGTTCACCCATAAAGTTACGAATCCCGCGTGGAAGAACAAGCCGACCTGGTACATGGTAGCCACCGAAGACCGCTCGATCAATCCGGATCAGGAGCGCATGATGGCGAAGCGCGCCAAAGCCAAGACGGTCGAAGTGAAGGCGAGCCATGTGGCCTACATGTCGCGTCCGAAGGAAACAGCCAAGCTCATCGAAGAGGCGGCTGCCTCCGCGGCAGCCACGGCAGTAGCGTGAAGTTGCGTCGATGGTCGGATCCTTCGGCAACACCGTGCTAGTTGTCGGTGCCCGCTCAGTCGCGTGTGAATGACTTGGCGTGACTTGAGGGCGTCCGACTAGACTGAACAGTTACAGCTCGAGAGCAGGCCTCCGCCGATCCTGACGGCATCAGCGGAGGCCCGGAGGAACGTGGTCGTCTGAGGAGAACCCAATGAAAGATCACATCACCATAGAAGGACATGACGGCGCGTTCGCCGCCTATATAGCGAGACCGAAGACCTCGCCGGCTCCCGCCGTTGTCGTTCTGCAGGAGGTGTTCGGGGTGAACGCCGACATCCGCAGGCACTGCGACGAACTGGCAGAACAAGGCTTCCTTGCGGTCGCACCCGACCTGTTCTGGCGGCAGGAGCCGGGCGTCGACCTCAGTGTTACCTCCGAGGCCGACTGGCAACGCGGTCTTCGTCTGTACGGAGCTTATGACCGAGACGCGGGCGCAAAGGACGTCAAGGACACCGTCAATACAGTACGCAACCTCCCGGAGTGCAACGGCAGAGTTGCCGTCCTCGGCTATTGCCTCGGCGGGCTGATGGTCTTCCTGACAGCCGTGCGCTACCACGGCGTCCACGCCGCGGTCGCTTATCACGGCGGCGATACTGAGAAATATCTGGGAGAGGTCGGTGGGCTGAGTGCGCCCCTTCTCATGCATCTGGCCGAAGAGGACGAGTTCATTTCCAAGCCTGCGCAAGCTGAGATTAAAGCGGCACTTGCCAAGAAACCAAACGCCACGGTCTACAGCTATCCGGGTCAGAATCATGCGTTCACTCGGCATAATGGCGCACACTACAATGCCGCCGCGGCAGCGCTCGCCAACGGGCGGACAAGCGAATTTCTACATCAACAACTGCGGTGAGGAGATTCGAGATGATAAGAAAAATCGAGATGGAGCGGTTCAGCCTGACCACTTCCAAGCCGTTTGATGAAGTAGTGGCTGGTGTAAACACCGCTATCGGTCATCCGGATATGGCTGAATTCGGGAGATCAACTCACGAAGCGCGCTCTTTTGCCGAGTTGAAAAGCGCAGTCGAAAAAGGCTTGGGCAAAACCGGACTGATGCTGTTTATGCAACTGGATCACGGTGCAGTTGTGCGCAAAGAGACAGGTCGCGATATACCTAGGATCATCCGCTTTGTCATTGGCAATCCGCTCATCATGAAGGAAATGGCGAGACATGTTCCAGACGCTGGCTCATATGCACCTGTCACTGTCTTGGTAGATGAACGACCAGATGGCGTGCATTTGTCTTATGACCGAATGTCAAGTTTATTAGCTCCGTACGGGAGCCCTGATGCGCTTCAGGTTGCGCAGGATCTGGACAACAAAGTAGAGGATCTTTTGAAGCAAGCAGCAGCTTAAGCAGAAAGCAGTGCTTATGGAAATTGGAACCATTGGAGCAGGAGATTTCGCACAAGCGTTTGCAAAACGGGCCTTGAAGATCGGCCACAAGGTAAAGCTTAGCAATAACCGAGGTCCCGAGAGCCTGCGAGAGATCGTCAATCAACTTGGTCCAGGAGCAATGGCTGTCACCAAAGAAGAGGCGGCCGCTTGCGAAATGGTGCTTCTTGCTGTGCCCTGGGATAACGTGCCCGAGACACTCGCAAGTCTTCCCAATTGGAAGAATCAGATTCTCATCGACGGGACCAATCCTTTTCACGGTAAGGCCGGAAATTTCACGCTAGCGAATGTGGGAAATCTGTCCACCAGCCAGCTTGTTGCAGCGCTTGCCCCTAGAGCGCGAGTGGTTAAGGCGCTGAACAACATGATCGTTCCTAACTTAGAAGCGGATCCCGTCGTCAACGGGGCGAGACGGGTTGCATTCATTTCGGCAGATGATGACAACGCGAAAAAGCGAGTTCAAACCCTACTTGATGGTTTCGGCTATTCAGTCATTGATCTTGGAAATCTTCGCGATGGAGGGCTAATGCAGCAAGCAGGTGGCCCCCTCGCAGGGCGAGATTTGTTCGAGAAGGGAGAACGTCATGAATGACAGCCAAAAATCTCACTGCCTTTCACGCCGCCCTATCGAAGTCGGGGTTAGGAGCGTGAATCATGACTGAATCACCGGCGCACGTGCGGGTCATCGAGGAAACGCCTGCGTATTGGAGGGTTGTGTTCGATTACCCTCCTTTCAACATCGTAGACGCCAGCATATTCGAAGCCCTACAGGACCTGCTCGCGCGAATGGACGCCAGCCCTAGCCTGCGGGTCGCCGTATTCGAAAGCGCGATCCCCGAGTTTTACCTTGCCCACTTTGATTTGACCGGCAAGTTAGGGAACATCATGACTGCTGTCGGGGCTTCGGGCCTCCCCATCCTGATGGATACGTTCGTGCGTCTCACCAAATCCCCGGTGGTCAGCATCGCGAAGATCCGGGGCTGCGTCCGGGGCGTGAGCAGCGAGTTCGTCCTCGCCTGCGACATGCGCTTCGCATCGCGCGAGAACACGCGACTCG
>Ga0210405_10005264_pt1 | contig 11887 bp, 14 predicted proteins | sample IncBWH11MmetaG_FD_155492 | JGI IMG/M metagenome (GOLD analysis project Ga0210405, IMG submission 155492) | Forest soil microbial communities from Barre Woods Harvard Forest LTER site, Petersham, Massachusetts, United States - Inc-BW-H-11-M | ecosystem: Environmental > Terrestrial > Soil >... | reverse complement strand
CCTCGCCTGCGGCCGCACCTTCGTGGTCCCGCTCCACTAGATGACCAATTCCAAGGGGTCACCCGTGGTCGTAGGCGGCGCGACAAGCGCCGAGCAAGTCGTGCAAAACGCGGCGTCGGTCTAACGTTTCTCAGAGCAGTCAATGAATCGCTAGAGCAACGATCGGGAGGAGCTAAGGACTCAAATGCCTTTGAGTGGAACAAGACCACGAAAGCGACTCACGCGCGAGGAGAGCAGAGCACAGACTCGTGCCACATTGATCGCCGTAGGGCGCAGGCACTTTCTGCGCTACGGGCTTGGCGGCGCTGTGGCGGAGAAGATCGCGGAGGACGCTGGGTATTCCCGGGGCGCTCTGTATGCCAACTTCGACGGTAAGGAAGAGCTTTTTGTAGCTGTAATCCAGGAGGAACAGGCGCGCCACCTGAATGTCTTTCGCTCTCTGCTGAAGGAAGAGCCTTCAAGCAAGAAGCGGTTGAAAAAAATGCGGGACACCATTGCCGACTTGATGACTGACCATGATTGGATCGTGCTCCGTGCCGAATTCGAGGTCGGCGCTCTTCGAAGCGAACGTATCCGGCAAAGCTTTGTTGAAGTACATCGGCAGCAGCTTCGCGACGGAAGTGAGCTTGTCAGGGACCTCTTGCGGTCTCCTGAAGTCACTTCGAAATTGAAGCCGGATGAGTTCATCACGGTTATCACCAATCTGGCTCATGGTCTGGCAGTCACCCAGAGAATCCTTGGCGCAGAACTCTCTCAGAAGAGCACGCGCAACCTCGTTCAATCGCTGTTTGATCATTTGATAGCGTCCGCATGAGTAGTTGGCCAGCGCAATAAAGCGTAGGTGATTGGGAAACATGTCTTTGGCAAAGGACGCTGTCGATTTTGCACCATTCCGCCGTCACCACTTACCACTCCCGAATGAAGGACAAAATCGGAAGTGGAGTCTCAGTTGGTGAGAACAGGCCAAAGCACGTATCGACGTCGAGCTGAATTGATCGGTCCTGAAAAACGCCCTTGTATTCACTGATCTGGCCAACTTCCGTCTGGCCCACGCGGAAGTTACAATCGGGCCGCGCGGTATACGTCCTCAACAAACGGAACAGCAAAAGCTCACTCTTCCACCAGAAATTGGATATTTCAACCAGCCGAATGCGTTCGCTTACGGGGTCGTCCAGTCCGCTTTGGCTTGTAGTTCTCAACTTCGCCGCGATCCAAGAGTATCCTGCCGCCTATCTGCAAGGTGCTGAATCGTCCCTTGTTCAGCAGACGTCCGATTGCTTGAGGCGAAACGCCGCGGATGCGGGCCGCCTCTGCTTGTGAAATCCATTTGTCCGCAACCAATTTTTCCTTTGAAAAAGAGGTTGTCTTTATCACCCGCTTTCGCTTATCATTTGACATGAGGCGGTTACACTATCCTGTCGTGGGCAGTGTGATTCTGCTTCAAGTGCCTAGGATGTCGGGACAACTCTAGGCTCTCTCGTTCTTACGGGACGCGCCGGTGTATCAAGCACCGACACGCCCCTGACCACCATCACCTCTCTAGGAGGCAACGATGGCTGCACTAGAAGTTATCGGTTTCCCAATTGGGGCGCAACTTGCCCATCCCAGGTTCGGCTTCCTACCACGCTCAATACCCCTGCGTGTCGCACATCCTCCACCGTAGTTCCGTCCAACTGAATCCGTTTGTCCTACCGCATCGGCTCTCGACTGTATCGAGGACATGTGCCTCGGCGCACCTATCAACCTCCGAACTCGCGGCTACTTTGCCGCTGAAAGGACGTTCAGTCATGGAAAAAGCACATCTGTATGAAGCACTGTATCTGGTGAACCACGGTATTGACGAAGCCGTTCGGGGCGTTCAGCGCCTGAAGAAATCTCCCAAACTATTCATGGAGGCCTACCACAAGTCCATGGCCGGTCTCGAACGCCGTCGTTCCATGATCAACCTTCAATTCATGCTCGAAATGCGCAAACTGGAAGAACTCGACGAGTCTTACTTCAACGAGGAATTCAACGTCTGGCTTTCCGACGAACCGCTAACCAACGAAGAAATCTGTGGCTTGATGCGCGGCGTCGAACGTGAGCGCAAACTGGACGGGAAACCGCCGTTGGTACAGTTTCTTCCCCGGGGCAAGCGCACGAAGAGAGCGCCCAAAAAAGCCGAAGGAGTCCACTCCAGCCGCAAACCAACTGGTCCAATGCCGTCCGTTCCGGGTGTCGAGAGCACAGTGCCAAAGGACGCGCATGCCTAAGAAGAAAAAACCCAAGGCCGTGATGGTGGACGGTATTCCGATGAAGCCGATCAGCCCGGCAGAACATAGGCGGCTGGAGAGGCGAATCAAGAAGAAGTGCGAAAAGCTGCGGCAACGGTACCCGGAGGTGCATGGCAAGAAAGTGGATTGGATTTCACACTGGCATGAGGAAGGATACCTCTCCTTCAACGTGCGATTCACAGATGGAAAGAACTTCTCGATCCGGTGCAGCCCAACAATCGTTACAAACGTCGTTGATTTCTCAGACGTTAAGACGAGCGACTCCGTAATCATTCGTGATTATTACCATAGGAGGGACGACTGATGGGAGCTCGACGCCTGGAGAGGAAACCACCCAGGGCGCGGTTTCTCAGTAACGAGGAGCCGCGCGAGTGGGAACGACGGTAAGGTTTTGATGCACCGCAACATTTCACGCGCCTACTACGCTCTAATGGCCGAACATCACAGGGCCCGCGCTGCCCATATGAAGATTTTGGCTCGGGGTGACGCGATGCTCGAACGAAAGTTGCGGCGGGCCAAAGCAGATGATGAAGGGCCTATCGAGGAAGTTGTGACTAATGAAGAAAGGCTGTCAGCGACGCAGCGGCGCCGGGTGTACGGACTGAGCAGTTATGGCAGGAAAATCGAAAAGCTTGTGGACGCGCTGTTGAAGCTTCAAGAAACATCAGATGCATTGGAGAGGGAAGGCACAAATAAGACGGGCACAGTAGGCGTTATTGCGGAGATATAGGTTTCGACAATTCATGGTCGCAGAATCGACCAAACGATTGCTAGAATACAAACTTCGTCCCTCTGCTGTTAAACCCAAGTATCAGTAGATTCTTGACTTGTTGACCGGAGGTTTTCATGGAACAGGAGAGGGATGTACTCGCCGTCAAGGACGCACGGAAATTCGAGGTTCACTGCAAGGCAGGCGACGCGGGCGAGCTATGCGTCGGGACGGAATCGCTTTCAGTCAAGGTTGGTCAACGAATCCATAGAGACGGGGTCGAGGAGATTTGGCACTCCCTTCTTATCCATTGCGATGCGGCTGAGGACGGGTCTCTGAGAGTCAAAGTGATCGTTTGTCATTTCGATTGGGAGGAATCTCGACAGATTGCGTTAATCCAATCGAAACCGAATCATCAGGAGGGCACTCGAACATTGATATTTGATCTCGAGCACAAGGATGTGTGACGCCCTAGCTGGCAAGATGCTTGGCAACGCTTTGTTCGCGGGTTTCGCGATCAACGATGGGCAATCTGAGGGAGAAGGCTCAGGCGGAAGGCGGCCACTTGCAAAACTGCGAGCAGTGATGTCGTGGCTATTGCTGACCACGCTTGAACACCGCTTCTCATGCCTGCGGCTCTTACAATTCCCACCGTCGAAGCCAACCCGACGACCACAGTCATTGCGACTTCAGTCGGCGAGAACGTCCCTGAGACGATCCGCGCCCAACCGAGCAGGTACAACCAAATTGCTGTCATCGTCAGCAACCAGAACACAAAGCACGGCATGGTGACGCATTTGGTGAAGGTGGACTGCCGGATGCCAAGCACGATGCCGATCCAGAGTGGTGACGTCTGCACAATGTGCCGAATGACCCCGTGTGATACCGCCCCGACGACGAGCAGGGCGACGATAATGGCAACGCAGCAGCCAATCAGTATACGAAAATCTTTTCCCACCGGTCACCTCCAGAAGTCTTACGCCAGGTTTTCATGCTCGAGGCCAAGTTAAAGGTCGTTCACTCTTTACTCGGCAAATAAAATCGGTTGATGGTGCAGGACCACTGGCTCCCGGAATGGGGCATTGAGTGTATTCTCATAGTGTTCGTGCCTGCGTCCCTTCACTGCTTCGGAGCAAGGAAGTATGCATAGGCCAGGAGCGCGATGCCGATGAACAGCGGAATGAGCCCGACAAGATACGCTGGATCCGGATCGCCCCGGTCGACCGCCTTAATGAAAACCAGCATGCCAATGCCAACGGCGACCGTGACTAAGCCGCCGAGTTTGTGGCCCTCTTGGCGGCGCCGTACAGAGTTTTTCTCTTCCTCGCGGAGGAACTCGATGGCGGAACCACCTCCGGCTCCTTGTGTTTCCGCAATCTTCCTGAGAGTCTCGCTCCTGTAGTAGGCTTCCCTTTCGCGGCGGCGCTCCTGCGACCACACCGCCACGGCTACGAACGAGAAGAGAGCAATGCTCGCCACGCTCAGAAATAAGAACATGGGCAGGGCCTGATTTAGGTTCATGTCGTCCTCCTTTATGTGGTTCTTTCACTGCATCCCGTAGGACAGACGGGAGCGACCCTCGGTTGCATTTTTAAAGAGTCACCGCGAGAAAGAAAATGCAACCAACCCCAGCCTCGGCCGGTCGTACGTGAAGAGGAGTAGTGTGAGCGCTGCCGCTGACCAGGCCGCTGTCGAGAAGGTCCTTGCTGGGGACACCTCCGCCTTCGAGGACATTGTGCGCCGCTGGCAGGGACCACTTGTGAATCTGGCGTATCGATTCTGCCGAGACCGAGACCGCGCGGAAGAGATGGCTCAGGAAGCGTTTCTGAGAACTTATCGTTCGCTCGCCAATTGGCGCCGGGAAGCCGCTTTTTCAACATGGCTCTTCGCGCTGGCCACGAATCTGTACTGCTCCGAACTGCGGCGGATTCCGGTAAGGACAGTACGGCTCGATGACATTGTTGAGCCCAAAGACGGTCGGGCCGTTGACGGAGGACTTGAGGAGGAAGACCAGGATCGTGTCGTGCGGCGCGCGGTCTTCGCACTTCCGCCAAAGTACCGGGAGGCCCTCATTCTTTTTTATTTCCACGAAATGGACGTCGCCTCTACGGCGCGTAGTCTTGCTCTGCCGGAGGGAACTGTGAAGGCTAGATTATCCCGTGGGCGGGAAATGTTACGCAGCAAACTTTCGAAGCAACTGGGAGAGCCGCTCCTAAGGAAGGAGACTTGATGAGACAAGACGACTTCGACAGCATTCTGTCCAAAGACGAGGAGATCATTCCATCGTCGGGCTTTGTTGTCTCAGTCATGGATGCCGTGCGACATGAGACAGAGGCACCGCCGCCGATTCCGTTTCCGTGGAAGCGCGCCCTGCCAGGACTGTCGGCTGCAGGTTTCGCACTCGTATCGGTTTTCGTCGTAGGCATCACGCTGTTCATCGGGGAAACCGCAACTCAGCCACTTCCCGCGAAGTTGCTATCTGCGTTCGCCCTGATTTTTCAAGGTTGGAACGCTGTCGGCGCGAGTTGGATCGTCCTGGCATTGGTCTTGAGCCTCGCTTCGGTGAAACTCTCCAGGCACTTCGTCTCCGACAAAGCGTGATGGCGCGCGATGCCGTGACCGGCGCCGTAACGGCCGGGATCGTCATTGCCAGCGTACCTCTCATGGTTCTTCGCAAGGCGGACGCCCTTTTGATCGTCGCTGGTGCTGCGGTCGTCAGCCTAGCGGCGTCTGCGACTCACATTCGCAACCTGTGATCTTCACCTGTCGTCCCCGAACACGTGCGTGGCAGGCGTTCAGCGCTTATGTCTTTTCTTCCGCTGTGGTCTTTGCCGTGAGTCGGCTCATCATGCCGATTGTTTCTGAGCCCGGTAAGCCGCCCTTTTTCTCGAGTGTCGGCTCGCAGTCTCGACAACCTCCGAGTTGCGCGTTTGCCAGGACCTTCACCAGAAATCGAGCTACACTTGGACTCAAGTGTTGAGCTAATCGAGATTCTATCGGAGCTTCCCATGCGCCGGCTGTTGTTTGTGTGCCTGGTACACGGCCTGTTCTTCGGCCCCTTTGCGGTGCCCCAATCCCTTTCGGAAGGAACAGCATCGCTGACTGGCGTTATCACTGGCGCAGGGACTCCCATCGTTGTTTTTCTGCAATCGGACGATGAAAACCCGACGCGTTATTACAACGGCTATCAGGTGGCTGCCGAAAAAGACGGCACGTTTTCCTTTGGAGAAATCAAACCGGGTCATTACAGCCTCTGGGCGCAGGCACCAGGGTTAATGTCTGTTGGTTCTGGTGATAATGGGGAGATGAAGATCGCCTTACAGCCTGATGAGCATCGCACTCGTGTTGCTGTCACCATGGTTCACCGGCGAGCTCTGTGTGGCCGGGTAACTGAAAATGGCGTTGCACTGGCAAGGCCGACGTGGGTGACCGCGTTCCGGTACGACCCAAGTCTAGAAACCCTGACTAAGACATTTCTTCCGAGGACAAGCGCGGATGGCTCCTATCGATTTGCGGACCTCGAGCCCGGAACCTACTACCTGCAAGGCTACATGACGTGGTATCCCGGCTCGTTCAGCTTCAACGGCGCGAAGCCAGTGACAGTCGGTCCGGAATCAGAGCCGACAACTTGTTCCTTAGACATACCGTTACAATACACCGGTTGCCATCTCTTCAAAGTGAACGGCAAAATCGGTCCGTCCGCAGACCCGGGCAACCCACAGTACCGCGTGGTGTTTTTCGAACGCAACACAAATGGCGGATCGATGCGGACCGTCACCGCCATGCCAGATAATCTTTACAAAGCCGGCGACTCTTTTAGTATCGGTGTATGCCCGGGCGACTATGATGTTGTGCTGACCGACCCAGGCGTTACCGGCTACTCGTACGATTCGCGAACCGTAACCGTTAACGCATCCGACGTCGATGAAGTCACATTGACGCCTCACCCCATGGCCTCGATTACCGGCCAGGTCCACTTCGATGGCATCAGCCGCCGTGACAGCTGTCCCGGACTTGGTGGTCAGAGGGTAGAGATCCTCCGCGCGGGAGACGCCCAGTTTCATGGCGCCGCACTCGACGACAAGAACCATTTCGAATTCCACAACGTCTCGCCTGGGGAATACACCCTGACTCTTGGCCCTTTTCGGCGCGAGGCCGTCTACATCAAATCCATCGTGGTCGATAGGAAACCGGCCGAGGGGCGCACGTTGTTGATCCCGCGGGCGGCCCAGGTTGCAGTGGATATTACGCTGAGCAGTGATCTTTCTAAGGCGGCTGGTCATCTTGCGCCCGATTTGCGTCGCGAACAGCGGTGGGAAGTGGCATGGACCGGCCCGAAAGGCAGCGTCACCGGAAGCGTCCAGGGCAAGGTGGATGCTGGTTATACAGTCAAGCTACGCTCTGCCCGCTACAACTCCAACGCTTCAGCCGAGTACACTGCCCGTGCCGCGAGCGATGGCTCGTTTCAGTTCGATGCGGTCGATCCCGGCGTGTATACGCTAAGGGCAGAAAGCAAGGACACGCTCCCCTCTGAATATGGGGCACTGGGCGCGGGATTACGCGGCACTCCGATTGTCGTGAACCGTGGCGCACATCTGACGAACCTCAAGCTGGCTCCGTTAAAACTTAGCTCCATCTGTGGCAGGGTTACAGACCCAAGTGGCACGCCGCGAGCCGGAATGCGCATTTTTGTCGAGACGCTTCAGTTCGGCATGTTGCGTGGAAGCGATAAGAACGAGCATCTGGAGACCGACGCAGACGGCTACTTTCGCGCGGACTCACTCATGCCAGGGGATTACTACCTCGCGTTTCCGTGGATTGACCGTACCGTCTACTTTTCAGTGGATGGAAGCCCAAGTGCCCCGACGCCGGTCCACTTGCGCGCCGGAGAGAGCGCTGGTTGCGCGGGCCAAGAACCATTAAAGCTTCGCGTGCCCAATGGGCTTGGTCAGTTGCATTCCATTTCTGGAAAAGTGACGGGTGACCTGCCTAAGCGTATGGGAGATCGCTTCTGGATATCGCTGCTGTGGGACGAGCCGAAACTGGGCGGTGCAGGGTTTGTAGGAACAGCCAAACTCGATGAGAACCATGAATTTCGCTTGAACCACGTGCCAAACGGACGATTCGTTTTGCAACTCTCCAGCGCCTACGGGCCCGAGCCGATGACGTGGTCGGGTCCATATGCACCCGTGACGCATCTCCTCGCCAGTAAGCCGGTCGAAGTGCGGGACGACGACATCAGCAACGAGGAGATCTCACCAATGTCTTTGCCGTCAGTCGCTGGCACGCTCCGAGTCGAGCATCTTCCCGAAACATGGAAAAACTTCCATGTGAGTACGTGGACCGTTCTCCTGGTTCCTCGCGAGTATCGGGCTCCGTTCTCCGCAAAGGTCTCCGACGATGGGACCTTCAGCATTGATCCCGAGGATGTGGGTGACTACGAAGTGCAAATTGCTGGCTATGGTGGGATGCCACCTCCCTTTTACATTCAGTCCATGCGCTTGGACGGACGCGAAATCACTGGCCGTTATTTTCACTTGCTACCGAGCCAATCCGCTCATCTGGAAGTCGTCCTCAGCGGCGATTCCGGGCAGGTATATTCCACGGTTACACCCGATCCGTCTTCGCCCTTAGCGGAACCACCGGTCACCGAAACCTGTGGCAACCAGAATTGGCCGCAGCCCCAATTGCTCCTCTTGCCCGATCTGCCGGATGCTTCGGATACAACGTTTTCGTTCCGACGTTTCTACCTTGGTAGTCCCGTGGGTGACGCGGATCGACCGACATTGCAGGCTCTGCAGTTGCCGCCAGGACGTTATCGCGCAGTCGCAGCGGAACACTTGGCCTCGCAATATCAGAACTTCGCTTTGCCGGGAGTGTCGCCAGAAACCAAGGACAAACTGTGGATAGCAATCGCAGAACTTGGAGAGTCAGTGACAGTGCGCCCTGGCGAGAAGGTCGAGATCGCGTTGCCAGACAAAACCGTCGACATAGCTCGCCTGGCGGCCAAGCTGGGGCTTCCCTCCAATGATCAGGCCGGGACCGCTCTGCCCGGTCTATACTGATCCATCCGCAACCAACGCCTCCGCTCTGCCATAAAAAAACCACAACGTCGCTGTGGAATTCGTCTTCAAGACCCGATTAGCCTTTCAGCCGGAGGTGCCCGCCGCAAAACGCAGGAGCCACTCGAATCGAGCACCATCGTGGAACCTGTGACGATCGTGATGCGACTGATTTCTCCTGTTCCGCCATACCTCCTCGCGTCGCTCCGCACATATCGCACCGGTCTTTTCAGTTTAGTAGGCCAGCCTTTTTCTGCCGCTCATTTTCCTTATAGTGATTCTGGGGAAAGTATCAGTAAGGGAGATATCCACAGTTGTTGTTGCGCGCGTGCCTGTGGAAATGTGAAAAATTTGAGTTTGCTGACCGGCTACACTGTCGGCGGCAGGCGTCCCGAGGTCATGAATAATTTTCCTTAACACTCGATGTTCATGCCCAGATTTTCAGCCGCGGGATGCGCTTTGTTGCGACGAATACTCAGATACTGTCAGGCTCGCGCCAATGACTCTGCTATAAGGATTTCGAACAACAAAGTCGGGCCTGCAATGAGGGAGCGAGAGCAACCAACACATTCGTAATTCCAGGAAGGAGTCAAGAAAACTCATGAGTCAAAACCAACCCGAAATCCAGTATGCCGCTTTTTTGGCCATTGATTGGGCGGACCAAAAGCACGTCTGGAGCCTGCAAGACGCCAACTCCAGCACCTGTGAGCGCGGAGAAGTGGACCATATGCCGGAGGCCGTTGAGGCTTGGGTCGCGCAGATGAGTCAGCGCTTTGCCGGTCGACCGATTGCGGTGGCGGTGGAGCAGTCCCGCGGAGCCTTGGTGTTCCTGCTGAGCAAGTACGAGCAGCTGCATATCTTTCCGGTGCCGCCGGCCATGACCGCCAACTTGCGGAAAGCGTTTTATTCCTCAGGGGCCAAAAGTGATCCCATCGATGCCGACCTGCTGCTGGATCTGGTGCAGCGGCATCGGGAGAAGTTGCGCCGCTTGTCGCCGGATACGGAGGCTACGCGGCTCATCCAGAATCTGGTGGAGGAGCGACGCAAGCTAGTGGACGAGAAGACGGCCCAGAGCAATCGTTTGGAAGCCCACTTGAAAATTTACTTTCCGCAGATTCCGCGCTGGTTTGGGGATGTGGATAGTCCTCTGGTCTGCGCTCTGCTGGAGCGCTGGCCCACGCTGGGAACGCTGCAAACGGCCCGACCCGACACCTTGCGGAGTTTTTTTCGCAAGCATCACAGTCGCAAACAGGAGCTGATCGAGAGCCGGATCAAAGCCATCGGGGAAGCCATGCCCGCGCTGAAGGATCGCGCCGTGGTGGAGGCCAAGGTGGCGGTGGTCAAGGTTTCGGTGCGATTGATTCAGGTTCTCCACGAGGGTATCGAAGGCTTCAACCGACAGATTCAGGAGGCGGCCGAAGCGCATCCCGATTTTTTCATCTTTGACTCTCTGCCTGGAGCGGGAGCGGTGATGGCGCCACGGCTGCTGGCGGCGTTCGGTTCGCAGCGGGAGCGCTATCAAAACGCCGTCGAGATGCAAACCTTCTCGGGTATCGCCCCCGTGACGGAAAGCAGTGGGAAAAGCAGTTGGGTTCATTTCCGCTTTGCTTGTTCGAAGTTCCTACGGCAGAGCTTTCACGAGTGGGCCGCCCTTTCCATCACCCAATCGCCATGGGCGCGCGCCTACTACGAGCTGCAGTGTCGCCGGGGCAAGAGGCACCATGCAGCGGTGCGGGCGTTAGCCTTCAAATGGATTCGCATAATCTATCGCTGCTGGAAGGAGCGCGTGGCCTACGACGAGAACGTCTACCTGGCAGCTTTGGCCAAGCACAACTCACCGCTGGTGGCAGCAACCAAGGCGGCGGCGTTGTGAGAAATATGTGTGAAACCTGTGGGAGAGGAGGTGAATTTTCACGGAGAAAATCAATTTCTTACTTGACAGCACTCCTCAGAAATCTGGGCACGGCTTCGGGATAATTCCTGCGCCCGGCGGCTTCGCGTCTTCTGCTTTCCCGGTTCCTCCCTGACACTTCCTTTGGGGTCCCTCCCAGAATGCAGCCGCTCGCCTTGGGAGCAGTATCCACTCCGCCCTCGGGTGCCCCAGGGAAATGGGGCAGAAAAAGGAGAATCAAATCATATATCTATATGTTAAGTGGAATAGCTTCGGGCGTGGTTTGCTCGCCAGTGGTTTGGCTATTAGAGCATGATGTGCGTCTCTCTGGCCACTCCCGGAACGGAGGCCCGCCACGCCGTAGGCGGCGCGTTTAGGCCGCAGTGGAGGGGTCCAAGGACCAAGTACTGGACGAGCAGTGTTGTCCGAGCAGAGGTAGCCTTGCGGATTCCGCTTTCTGCGCTGTGATGTGCGTTACTTCCGAGTTGCGCAATGCGGTTACTTCCGGCTTGTCCCTAATCGGCCGAAAGCACTCGTGAAACCCTCGGTTTTCAGCGTTGTCTCGCCCTGGCTACATGGAAGCGGGGGGAGTATGAGAACCGCTGGCACAGCACGCTTGTACGCAACGTATTCCTCACCAAAGCCACGCTCTAATTCTTCCTCCTCCTTCCGAGTCATCGGCCAGCCGGTGAGCCGCTCGAAAACAGTTAGCCGCCTTTTCTCACGAGGGGCAGGCTGAATGAGGATTCAGGCTTTGTGTTGGTCAGTTTTCTCTGCTGAATTGTTTTTTTGCCTATCTGGGAAGTTATCGGTCGTTCCGAGTCTCGTTGGAAGGGTTGTTCAGGCAGACCTCGACTGCGTCTGGGAGTACGAGACAAGGTTTTGTTTTGCATTTCGTTCAGCAGCGTAGGGCCATCCAGGCAGCTGCGAAAACCTTCTGCCAAGGATAGGC